>VTLG01016896.1_pt1 | contig 15323 bp, 31 predicted proteins | sample 4694571 | NCBI WGS metagenome assembly VTLG01 (sample SAMN12604809, study PRJNA352737) | marine metagenome | biome: ENVO:00000447; feature: ENVO:00000209|ENVO:00000569|ENVO:01000036; material: ENVO:00002151; isolation source: viral sequences binned using virsorter ...
AAACAATGAATATTATAAAAGAGATTGCAATAGGCATTTCAGCCGCCGCCGCCATAATCGCGGCAATGGGCGCGGCTTTTAGCTTAGTACTTTGTTTTATTTTAGCGAATAGCGGCGAATTATCTATGGTAACGATTCGCCAAATTTTAAACATTATTTAAAGAGGATTAAACAATGGAAGCTTACATTTACCAAGCGGATATTTATTGCGCCGATTGTGCCAACAATTATCGCCAACAACTTAGTCAAAATTGTACTAAAGATACCGGCGACTCGGACCAATTCCCGCAAGGGCCATATGAAAACGGCGGCGGCGAAGCCGATTATCCCCAACATTGCGGCAATTGCCAGGTTTTTATGGAAAATTCCTTAACTAGCGATGGCGAAAATTATGTTATTGCCGCCGCGAAAGATGCGTTAGGCGGCGATGTTGCTGGCGAATGGAAGGAATATTATTCTTATTTGTTTCAATAAAAAAAGCCGCCTATCTATCGCGAAATAGACGGCGGCATAAATCCAACAAGGGATTTTAGCAAACTTTCGAGGGCTTGCTAATTTCCCTTTTACCATGAAAAGGGGAATTTTTAAAATGAATACTTTAACGCAATCAATTACGGAACAAAAAATAATTGAGCAATTAACTGCTAATACTGGCACTCATTTTTTGGATAGTGGCGGTGCTTATGGTAGAAATTGGGAAAAGAATCAATTAAGAGATTTTAATGCTGAAAAAGCGACAACCTTAAAATTTGAAATTTGGAATGATAAATGGGAAATGGATATCACTCATAATGTATTCCATTTTTTAAGAGAATGTTTGGAATATGATGAAGCAATGGACAATGCTTTTGTCGCTTTTTCAAACTTGCCAAAAAATGCTGATTGTTCATGGCCTCAAGTTGTCGAAAATTGGAAAGAAAAAGTTAATGATGATGATGCTTATTATAATTGGGGTGAAAATACTTATAACCGAGAATGTTTACTTTCACAAGTTTTACAATATGATTTATTTGAAATCAAAGGTACTTGCTATATAGCCTTGCAAGTACATGGCGGGTGCGATGTTAGAGCCGGATATACACGCCCTTATATTTATCAATACAATCCAGAGGATTCATATCCAGCTATTGACTACTCGCATCGCGCCACGATTACCTGTAATTATTCCCCCGATCCAAGACAAACAAAGATTTCAGGGGTTGAAATAAATGAATTGCCCCATACTTGGGATTTTGAATCAGCTTGTTATTATCAGATAGAAGGGTCAAGCGAATTTAAAGACTTAGAACATACCGAAAAAGAGTCAGAAAAAGGTAAGGGTAAATTATATATAGATGAAAACGGTAACGGTTATTGCCCCCACTGCGGTGAAATTTTGGAGGCCAGTTATTAATGCTTAAACAAATATTAGAAGATTTATTTTTATTCGCGCTGCTAACCTTTTTAATTGTGTTTAATAGCTGTTCTAATAATTAATCAGGAGGATTAAACAATGGAAAAACGATTTAGCATTAATTTTGTAATGAATAACGATTCATTCCAGGAAAACGCGCATTACCAGGTAGAGCAAATCTTAAAAAAAATTATTGCTCAATACCAGGGCGAATATTTAGGAGCAAATATTATTGACTTGAATGGAAATTTGATAGGCCAGTGGGAATTGATTGAAACTAAATAAAAAAAGCCGCCTATTAACGCGAATTAATAAGCGGCATAAATCCACATAAGGGATTTTACCTAAACTTGTCGAGCGTAGGTAATTTCCCTTTTAACACGAGGGAAATGTTATGTCAAAAGTAAAAGGTTATGTTTTATATGAAGGGCCAAGCGCTATTAATGGCGAAAATATCGCCGCAATTTTAACCCTGGGAAGTACTAATAAAAAAACTGGCAATATGGCTCAATTATGGATTTTGCATAAAGATATCCCGCCCCATATCGCGCAAAAAACTGGCGCAGATACCGCAGTCTGCGGTGATTGCCCAATTAAAAAAGAATGCTACGTTTTAACTTTTCAAGGTCCGTTATCAGTATGGAATGCTTATAAGCGCGGATCGTATATGCGAATTTCTGCCAATACACCAATTTTTGATAGGCATATATTTATAGAGCTAGTTTCAACTTTAATCATTCGATTCGGCGCATATGGCGATCCTGCCGCATTGCCAAAATGGTTAATTAAATCCATCGCAGAAAATTGTAAAGATTTCACCGGCTACACGCATCAATGGAATAAGCGCAAGTTTAATTTTCTTAAAAATTATTTTATGGCAAGCGTTGAAACAAAAAAGCTTGCGGAAAAAGCGCTTAAAAAAGGTTTTCGATATTTCCGCATTAAAAAACCTGGCGCGGATAATTTTAAAAATGAAATTGAATGCCCTTCAGATAATGGCGTTCAATGCATTGATTGCAAATTATGCAATGGCGCGAAACAAGCTAAAAATATAACGATTGCAGCGCATGGCGCAAGAGCTGGAGGGATTGCGTATGCTTAAAGAAATTATCCAGGATTTATTTTTATTCGCGCTGTTAACCTTTTTAATAATTTTAATGATGTTTTTATAAGGGGAATTATTATGGAAAATCTTTTTTGCGAAATATGCGGGGGCACATTAAACAAGTTAGGAATTTTAGGCAATCGAGAACATTATAATTGCCAACAATGCGGCATGGAAACTTCTATAGATTTAACGCGCTTTAAAATTAATAAGGCAAAGCCAGGCGCACTTGACGATCTAAAGAAACGCGCCGTTTAAACCCTTCCCAGGATACCTTGCGAAATTATTCCAAGGTATCCGCGCAAGGGCTTAACCCTTGATGCAGCTTAGTCTAACTGAGTCTAACTAACTTTAATCAGGAGAAAGTAAAATGAAAATTAAACCAAAGGATTTTGAGGAGTTAATAGCTGATGGCGATGTGAATAAATCTGGCAAAGATATAGTTTATTCTGATATATGCAAAAAGTGTTCTAACAACATAGATAAGAGATTTAAGTACAATTTAGAGTACCACGCTAGTGATCATCATTGTTTAGTTGAGAATTGTAAAAACTTAGCAGATTTTTATATTACTTATTATTAGTCTAACTGCTGGCGGCCTTAGTGGTAGTCTAACTGCGTTTATTAATTTTAATCAGGAGGTATGGAAATGGCTCAAAAACTAACAGAATTAGAAAATGATTCAAAAAACGCTTTGGCGAAACGCTTAAGGCAATTAGCAACAACCTTATCTAACTGCCCTTGGTATGAGCAAAATGATTATGAGGATACCGATGCTTCCCTTAGTAAGCGGTCAGAACATGTGCAAAAAGAATTGAAACAAATTATTAAAGACTTATCGAAATTACAACAACTAATAACGACAGTCTAACTAACTTTAATCAGGAGGATGTATTTATGGGATGGCCTAAAAAAAATGAAGGGTGCAGAGTGTATTTAGAACGCAAAGCAAAAAGTTATTTGCTGGTATTTGTAGAGAATAGAACTCCGAGCGGTGAATATGAAGCAATTGGCGAAATCTTAATAGATAATGACCCTGCCAGGCCGTGCGTGGGTGATACAATGGTTTCCCCATCGCATCTGTGTTCTAAGTGCCAGCGCGTAGCATGGACTGATTTGCCTGAGATTTGGAAAAATTGTTTAAGTGAATGGATATACGGTCTACCAAAAGACCATCGCGGTTTACACAAAGTCTAACTGCGTTTACTAACTTAATCAGGAGGAAGTAAAATGGCAGCAAAAAATATGAAATATACAAAAAAATTGGAAGCCAAGCTGGAGGATTCACAAGGAAAAATTTATTTTTTCAAACTTTCTGGCAATAAAAATTTGGCTTATGGAATTTCCTCGACTTTGCGAAAAGAAATAGATAATTTTGTAAGCGAAGATATTTATTTAAAAGAATTAGGTTTTATGCTTGGTTCTGGGGATTGTGAAGTTTTATGGCTTCGCAAAGGGGTAAAAGAAAAAGTTTTTGCCTGGGAAAGAAAAACTGATTATGGGAGAAATTTATAATATGAAACAGGAAGAAACTAGGGGCCGTCCTCCGATGGCCCCGGAAGATCGAAGAAGCGAGAAAGTAACTTTTCGCTTAACTCCAGAGGAATTATCTAGTCTAACTGAAGACGCAAAAGAGCGCGGCGTAAGTCTAACTGACTTAATCTGCCACGCTCTTTCTAAACTTAATATTATTTGAGTTGTAGTCTAACTGGCTTAGTCTAACTGGCTCTCAGGGGGAGTATATTGTCTTTGCCCCTCGCAATTACTCCCCGTTTGCTACCCGGCTGCGAGCGGCTTCTTTTTTTTCTATAATCCTCAAGTATTCCCTAGTGATTTTTCCTACAATAACGTCAGCGGTGTCCCGCTCTCCTTCCTCTAGTACAAGCTGTAGTTGTTTGAAGATCATTTGAGACTCCTCAGTGTATTGGTTAGCAATAATGTTATCGAGGAGAGAGCCTACATCAATGTCCAGTGCTTTGCAAATATTTCTTATCAAGCCTAACTGGACAGTTTCTTCGCGCCCGATCTGGTTATTGAAGTTACTCGGCTTCATGTCTAACTGAAAGGCTAAGTCAGCCTGGGTCATGTTTCTTTTTCTGCACTCCCTTTTTACAGCCTCTTTTAAACTCATTTTAGCCTCGTTAAATTTTTTTAAAAAAAATATTGACAAGAAGTCTAGCAATACTTTAAAGTATATAATTGTAGTTAATAGTTAGTAAGTAACTGAATTAAATAGGCTATACACTTATGAGAAAATTTAATTCACTACCTAATCAAAATACCAACGGGGTTCCCGCAGAACCCCTTGCCCCGCCTGAGTCGTTTGTACGGGCTAATTTCTCAGGCCCACCTCCTGGCGGCTCGGTCGGGGATTCTCCCACCATTTCAACTTTAGACCTGATTGTCAAGTTAATTCAGCCATATTCTGAAAATACTCAGAAAGCGGCTTTAAAAGAGATGATTCACCGTCTTACAAAGGAGTTTACTCATGGCTAGTCAATGGGTAGTTTTCGGTAGTCTGACAATGATTGCCATAGCGATTTTCATCCTGTTTGTTTGCACCAATTTGTTCTGGGAATTTTGGGAAGAACTGGATGAGGAAGACATAAAAGACCTAGAACGCTATAGGAGAAATGATGAGCCTAACTGACGCGCAAATCCTAGAGCGTTTAGGAATGATAACCGGCTCTGATGCTGGAGCCATCGAAGGGACATCATTCTACACTTCTGCGTACCAATGCTGGGCGATCAAGACCAAGCGTGTCGTGGATAAATTTCTCGGCAACAATAAGACAGAATTAGGCGAATGGCTCGAAGGATTTGCAGTAAAAAAGTATGAGCAATTCTCAGGCCGTAAATGCCGAAAAGTTGTTCGCACCCTTCGCCATAAGAAGTATGACTTCATTGGCGGTCACATAGACCGTCTGGTCGAGGGCGATCCAAATCGCGGCGTTGAATGCAAGGCTGTGACCGCTGACGGCATGGCAAAATGGCTGGACGAAGACGACAATCTTATGGTTCCAGCTTATTATGTGAGCCAGGTTAAACACTACGCCTTGGTGACAGGCCGCATGACATGGGACTTTGCCGTGGTCTTCACCGATGGTCGCCGCGATCCTTTCTTCACAACTTTTGAATTTACTCGAGATGATCTTGACTTGTATCTGGCTCGCTGCCTCGAATTTTGGAGGCTCGTGCTGAGCAATACTCCTCCTGATGTTGATGCGTCTGATGCGACCTCCACCGCTCTCAAACAAGAGTGGCGAGAAAGCGATCCAGGTCAGGTCAAGGTCGCCGATGAACATGTTTTGAAATATCTCTCAGAGCGTGAAGCAAATAAAACGATGAAAGAAGTTTATGAAAGCCATGTGAAATTAATGGAAAATCGCGTAAGGAATTTTTTGCAAGAAGCTGACACGATAGTCGCGCCTACGGGCGAAGTACTGTGTACCTATAAGCAAACGAAGAAAGGCGATAGACGTTTTAATTTTAATTTTAAAAGGGAGAACGCAAATGGCGAAAAAAGAAACGCAGTATAGGCAAGTTACTACACCTATCGGAAAGTCCATGTGGACTAAGCTGGCAACCCCTGAGACTCGATGGGTTACGCCAACGGACCCTGAGTATAAACGAGGCGGGTACTACGAAGCTTGTGTCCGATTCACCGCAAAAGAATGCGAAGGGCTGAAAAAGTTAATCACCGAAATGCACGATGCAAACCTGAAAGAAGCCTGCGATGTATTTGTTGCAGCCCACCTTGAAAAGTTTCCTAAACAAAAAGGAAAGATCAAGGATGCGGTTAAGTTTGTCACTGAGCAGACTGAAATCAAAATTAATCCTTTGCCCATTAAACAAGTTCGCAATGAAGACGGCGACCTGATAGACGAATGGGAAATCAAGGCCAAGCAATGGGCAAAAGGGGTTGAGAAAAACAAGCAGGGAGATATTCTAAAAGAGTGGGATACCCTGCCATTGGTCCGCAACCCTCATAACAAATTTTACGATGCCATTCCTCGAATTGGCAACGGCTCGAAAATCCGCCTGCGAATCGAGTTGAGCGGATATCAGAAACCGTCCATTGGAATTAGAGTGCGCCTTATCGCTACGCAAGTATGGGAGTTGGTTGAGTACAACGGCGGCGGGTTTGACGACAGTGAGTTTGAAGCAAACCCTGATGCGCCAGAGTTGGTAACGGCAGGCGATGTTTTTGACGACGAAGACGAAGACGATATTCCGATTTAAGGGGAACTACTTATATGGGGTAGCACCCTCGTTTTAGTGGACGAGCGGATTGGTGTTTTTGGGTTGAAGCGTTCCGATGTCAAGACTTGTCCTCTCTGGTATCGGAAACTTTAAACCTGTCTGCATATTTCTGAATCTGTCGAGAGATTCAGAGCCTTATTGCAGTAAGGTTGCAGTAAAGAAACATTTTGGTGCTACCCCCTCTAAGTGGTTTAACTAATTTAGTTGGAGTTGATGTAACAAGGCCACGTTAACTCCAACACTGCCGTCGCCCTGATCTTCTCCTCGCTGGGGCGGCGGCAAACTTAACTCAGGAGCGATGACATGAGAAGAAAAAGTGTTAATTGTCTGGACGAAGAAATAGAAGAGTTAAAAGAAGAGGTAGCAAAATTAAAAGAAGAACTAAGCAGCCTAAGTAAACTTTTTGAGCAGCGAATAGTGGACCTGCAAAGAGAAAATGATTTTTTTAGGAGAAGATGATTGATTTACCCAGTAAAAATATTTGACGGCGAAGGGCGGTTGAAAAAAATAATATTGCAGGAAGAGGCGCTGGAAAGATACTGGCAAACAATGCCGCCCATCACCGATGGTTTGTCTGAGGTGAACGTGGAGGTGATGCAAGCCAATGGATCGTCGTACTATTTAACAAGGACTATTATTTGCGCCAATTCGGAGTGTCGAAAACAAGCAGTAGTTGTTGCCAGGAAAGCCAAATACTGCTCTATCAAATGCCAGGAACAAGTAAAAAGAAGAAAAGCCAGTAAAAAACCGAAGGAAAAACAATATAAAAAATGTGTAATTGAAGATTGCGGCAACGTGTTTGAGGCCCAGCGAGGGAATCAGAAATATTGTGGCCCAGCATGTTTAAAAATTGCTAACATTGCCAAAGGGAGGAGGGCCAGTGCAAGAGCCAAGGCTAATATCACTCAAAGAAAGCTTGAAATTGCTAAACGTGAACAGAAAATTCTTCAACGACAACATTCGCCCACACTTGAAGGAGGCGAAGCTAGGGAAACACATCCTCTTTAGAGAAAGTGATATAGAGGATTTTATTAACCGCATGTTTAATACTCAGGAGGTGCAATCATGCAAAAGAAACAACCAAAGTTACCGAAAGGACTTATCTGGCGAGGTGACAAAATACACATCAACACCACGGTTAATAACGAAGAACTTAGAGGGCCGACGGGTTTTGGGGTCGGTGAAATAAATAAGGCGAAGGTTTTTTTAGAAAGTGAGAAAGCCCAAAAACGCCATCAGCAAGAGCAGCGAAAAGAAACCGAAGCGCAGATTACAGGCATGAAGCATCGCAATCTGACCGTGCCGCCAGAAATGTTAGGAAAAACTTATGGCGATGCGGTCAAACATTTTTTCAGCAAGACAAAACATAAGAAAGAAAAAGATGAGAAGGACATGGTTGAAGAAATGAGTTGGTGTTTGCCGCTCGACACTCCATTAAATGATATTCACGCAAGTACAATTGAGCCATTCATCCAAGAAATGATTGCCAGAAAAAGCAAGGGAAACACAATTAATCATTATATTAAATTAGTGGGGCAGATTTTAAACTTGGCAACCAAGAAAGAAGAGCAGGGTGTGCCTTGGAGAAATCGTCCTCATAATTTTGAGTTAATGAAGATTAAAAAAAATAAAGTCTATCCTTTTATGAACGCTCGCAAGGGCTATGTCTTGAGTTGGGCTGAAGAGGATAGATTACTCAATGCTTTTCCCGAACACTTAAAAGATACTGCCTTATATTCTTTGAACACTGGCGCTCGCATGGGCGAGATAACCCAATTGCGTTGGAGTTGGGGCGTGTGGTTTGATGCGTTGAAGCTGTTCGCCTTTCGCATCCCTGAAGAGTATCACAAAAATGGTAAGAGCAAACTGGTGGTTCTTAATTCAATTGCCAAGGAAATTATTGATAGGCAGCGAGGCAAGCACCCAGAGTTTGTGTTTACTTATAAGGGTGGGCCTATCAAAAGATTGGGAGGCACATCGTTTCAGAGAATCAGAAGAACGGTAGGTCTATCTCATGTGGTCTTCCACGATTTTAGAACAACTTTTAGTACCCGCCTCAAAGGATATGGCGTGGATCGCGACACTATAAGCACTTTAATGGGACATACTATCCCAGGGGTGACGGCAGATTACGCTTTCCAAACGCATATTGTAGAGGCTTTGGTGGAGTCTGTGAAGAAACTGGAAGAGCGTAAAAACTTTACTTTTGTGCCAGTAGACGAAAATATATCTCGCACAAATCTCGCACACTCTTTTAAATATGTGTCGGAGATGCAGCCAGAGGACTTGCAAATTGTTGAAACTAAAGGGAAAAAAAATCGGGACGGCAGGATTCGAACCTGCGACCACTCGACCCCCAGTTAGTTAATTCAATTTCAAACCACTCTAAACATTGGTTTTACAAGGGTTTACTTTCGCAACACTGTGCGATTGTGACCCTTGGTAAGCCATAGTTTCGCACAAATTCCGCACAAACTCACTAACGAACACAATGGAACAGTAATGTCTGGAGCCACTCGAAGAGGGTTACCAAAATGCGAAGAGACTGTCATCAAATACGAGAACAGAAGGCCCGTGGGAATGGGTCCATGTGGCAAGGCAGCAGTGGCTAAATATTATTACAGAGCCGTCAGTAACATACCAAAATATGTCTGTGAAATTCACGACAAAGAAATACTCAAAATGGAATTGCAAGAAGATTTAGAAAGGGACGAAGAAAATGCCTGGAGAGAAAATAACAGAAGACAAGGTAACTTTTAAATCAGGAGCAGCGCGATCCACGATGGATGTGCGTTGGGATTTGCTATGCGAAGAGTTTATCAGAGACATGGCAGTCGTTATGAAAGAAGGCGCGGATAGATACGGCGATGACAACTGGAAGCAGGGCGTTCCAGAAGGCGTAACCATCAATCATTTAATTGAACATTTATATAGATGGCAGGAAGGCGATAGAGGTGAATTGCACCTGGCTAAAGTTGCCATCAACGCTATGTTTCTTGATTATTACGAAAGATATGGAGTAGTAGTCGAATGAACTATCACACTCAAAGATGCGAAATTTGCCGGTATGTAGGACCAGATTTTGTTTTTGTACACGGTCATTATCAATGTCCAAGGTGCAAGCAAATAGGCGATGGCGATTGCTGCCAGGGAGAAACATGCGACCCGCCGCCTAACCCAGTACGCCCCTTGGATTACGCGGACCTTAAAGATGAGGATGTGCCTAATTGATTACCCTGCAAATTCTCGCCAACTTATTTGCAATCACCAATATTTATCTGGTCACGCACGACCAAGTAAAGCTGGGGTGCGCCATTGGACTGCCAGGGCAGTTCCTATGGATGTATTTATTTTATGCCAACGCTATACCCTGGCTGATTTTGACTGACTTTCTTATCGCTGGAATTTATGTGAAACGGCTTTGGCAAATGCGCCGCGAGCCAATGATTAAATCAAGGTTTAGAGGAGTGAGCCTATGAAATGTCCAACTTGTAAAGGCAAAGGAGAAGTGCCAACCGCTGACATTGGCATTGTCAAAAGCGTTGTCGCAGAACTTAATCGAGTGGCTGGGACAAATTACAAACACAATACCAGGACAACTCTTGAAGTTATTCGCGCCAGGTTAAACGAAGGCTGGGTTGCTGAAGACTTTGCCAGGGTTATTAAAACTAAATGTGAAGAGTGGCTGCGCGATCCAAGGATGAAACCTTACCTACGTCCCAGTACTTTATTCGGACCCAAGTTTGAAGGCTACCTCAATCAATCGACAAAAGCCCCCAAACAAAAGGTGAAATTTGTTTATTGAGACATTTGAGGATTATGGAATCAAGCCAAAGAAGGGAAGTAAAACGAAATGCCCTCGCTGCAATCACAAATCCCTTTCTTTGTCTATTAGCCGCGATGACGGTGTATTCAATTGCCACGGCCCTGATTGTGATTTCCGTGGCAGGCTTAAGCGCGATCCTGCTTTTGCTCGTCCTCATCAGTGGAACAAAAAAGATTATTTCAAGCCTGTGTTCGAGTACCAGGAACTTAGTAAAAAAGCGATCATGTGGTTTGCGAACAGAGGAATAGATGAGGGAGTTCTGGCAAGACTTAAGATTAGCCTTATCGATGGCCATATCGTATTTCCGTTTTTTAAGGAAGGTGAGGTTTGCCTACTCAAATACCGGGGCGCGAAAAAGTCGCAAATGTTCACCTCCGAAAACCCGTACAAAATCTTCTACGGATATGACGATATTAGTGAAGAACAGACCATCGTCTGCGAAGGGGAGTTGGACAAGTTGGCATTCGACATGGCTGATTTACGAGCATCTATTAGCGTTCCCTTCGGAGCGCCATCGCTTAAGTCCACCTCGTTTAAAGACCTTGACGAGTCCCTGGAACATTCGCATGAAAAGCTTAGTGGGGTCCACAGGATCGTATTGGCTGTGGATAATGATCCTGCTGGAAAGAAGTTAGAAGAAGAACTGGCAAGGCGTTTAGGGAAAGAAAGATGCTGGCGAGTAATCTGGCCTGATGGCTGTAAGGACGCAAATGAAGTTTTAGTCACATACGGTCCAGAGTTTTTAAGAGAGTGCGTAGAAAACGCCCAGCCTTATCCGATAGACGGAGTGTTTAACATCGATCATTTTGAAGACAAGTTGCTGACGCTTTACGATGAAGGCTTGACAAGAGGCTTTAGCACGGGCTGGTTCTGCCTGGACCATTTGTTTACTGTTTTGCCAGGTGAGTTGACAATTGTAACTGGCATACCAGGGCATGGCAAATCATCTTTCATAGAACACTTGATGATTAACCTAGTAAAAGACCATGACTTGAAAGCTGGAATTTTCTCGCCAGAGCATCAGCCGGTAGAAACGCATATCGCAAGGCTCGCTGAGTTATACGCTGGCAAGCCTTTTGGCGAACATTTTAAAGAACGTATCAGCCGTGAAGAATTAGCTGACACAAGTAAGAAGCTAAGTCAATCCATCAACTACATGATACCCGATGAGATGAAGCGCTCGGTCGATGACATACTTACAATGATGAGGGCGATGGTGATGAAAAATGGCGTTCACTTTTTCGTACTCGATCCTTGGAACGACTTCGATCATAGCGCAATGGGCAATAGTGAAACGCAGTACATTCGCCATTCATTAGCGAAGATAAGAATGTTTGCCGCAGCGCATAACGCACACGTTTTTTTAATCGCTCATCCAGCGAAAATGCAGAAAGATAAGACGACTGGGAAGTACAGCATCCCAACCGCTTACGATATTAGCGGGTCAGCGCATTGGTACAACATGGCGCACAACATAATCAGTGTGCATCGTAACCCAGGCGATGACGGCAACGACAAGCATGACGTTTCAGTTCACATACAAAAAATTAAGCACAAGCACTGCGGTCAATTAGGCGTGGCAAATTTTACTTATCAATATGAAACGGGGAGGTTTATTGATGACGAATGAAGAATATTACAACAAGAAAGGTTACTTACCCCTTCACTCAACTATTTTGGGTGAAGGCATTTACATGGTGAAGAACATGCAAGTGGATGTGCCTGACAAATCAGTTTTAAGGTTTGATGAAAAGGAAATTAAGTACATCAAACGGTTAAAGAAAAAAGGGGAGTTGGAAACTCCAGAATCGCTGCGGGTAATTAAAATGGCAAAAAGTGTTTTTGGGGGAAATTTAATTGATCCAGATTCCAAAAATAATAAGACTCAACGAAAACGAGCAGCGACTCGCACGGCAACTGGCAAAAGAGAGAAGTACAAGCAACCGAAAAGCTGGACGCTCAAACAGAAAGCACGGACCTCAGTCTAATAAGGCGACAGAACTGGATGGAGTAGGCGGCGAATTGGCGTTTGCCAAAGCGTTAAACTTATACCCTGACCTGAAAGACTACCCTGGAAAGCACGACATGGTTGTCTGCGGCAAGACCGTGGATGTCAAGACCACTCGCTATCCATTTGGACACCTAGAAGTATCCACTGACAAAACTCCTGGCGAAGTCGATATATACGCTTTAGTAACAGGCGAGATGCCTGAGTACCAGGTAATCGGCTGGATGTGCGGCGACAGGCTAATGAAAAAGAAACGGCTGTATACGCATAAGCACGGCAGCAAAGTGTACCGCGCATCGCAAGAAGAACTAAAACCATTTGAGGGAACGAAATGAGCGAACACGACGAACAGGTTGCGCTAATAGATTGGGCGAAGTCCCAGGTAAACGTGTACCCGGAGTTACAGCTACTCTACGCAATCCCTAACCAGGGAGGCGCTGGCAGAGGCGCTATTATCAGGGGGAAAAAAATGGTCCGCGAAGGAATGCAAAAAGGTGTGCCAGATTTATGCTTGCCAATTAGTCGCGGAAACTTTAATTGCCTGTATATAGAAATGAAGGACGTTGGGACAAGAGGCAAGCTGTCGCCAGATCAGGTGCGCTGGATAAGTTTGCTAAGTGAAGCTGGGCATAACGTGCAAGTGTGTCGGGGCTTCGAGGAAGGGATGCACACGATACTTAATTACTTAAGGTTGGATGAAATAATTGGCGACCCTGGAGGAAACGCTGGGCCAAGGCTTACTTACGGTCGAGGAGGTGCTTCATAATAATGTTCAAGTCCTGGCGAATTGGCGCAAGCTGAGTTTCCAGGTATTCGCGGTCCACATTCTGGGACTCCAACTTGTCAATACGCTCATGGGCAATATCAATGCTTTTAAAGAGGCGCTTGAAAATCCACACGCCAACGGCTACTAATCCGCCCGTTATTGCCACTAACAACTCATTAAGTTTATCCACTATTCTTCCTTATCGTCATTTCTGACGCGAATTGTTTTAATGCGATCCTCTTTTTCACAAAGTTTTTCAGAAACTTCTGCAACTTTTAAAAAGAGCAACCGAATATCACTTTTATATTCTTCTCTAGGGACAAGCCGTAATTGTGTTGCGTGGTCAATGTCATCCACACGGCGGTCTAAATTGGATATTGCTCGCTTGACATCGCCTAAATCATCCGCTGATGCCTTGCCCTTGTCCAGGTCAGATATTTTGCCCATCAGTTGGTTGACGCACCATCCTCCTACTCCGATAAATAAAATCCAAAGATGTTCTAGGATTTTGATAGTCATAGGGCAAAGCTTTCAGCAATAGAATGGTAAACAAACCAGAACCACAAAAGGAGCAACCCAACTATAACTATTAAATCTAGATACCATCTAATCATCAGGCTTTCTACACTCCGATTGTTTTTCAATTTCCCTGTTAATCGTATCTGACGCGATATTGCCAGCAAAGCCTGTCACAAAACTGGCAACGCTAGAGCATCCGATTTGAAAGAAAAAAATAAATGTAATTAAAAACTTCATCTAAAAAAATCTTGCAACTGCCATTGCATAAAATTGCTAGGCTTATGTGTGCTATCAAGCAACAAAAGATAAATTATTAAACTGGCTACAAAGCAAGCCAGTACCATCACCGCGAAGTCTGCAAGCTTCTTTAGCATTCATCATAATCTCCCCGACCAGAATAATAAGTACAGAGCGCCGTAGAAAATCCCGAAGAAAATAATTAGTTTCAGGTTCACTCCGATGCCTTCCAGCTTTTAGAATCTTCATCCCATGTATACCTTTTCCCATCGTCAGGCATCGCACTTGGAGCTTGCCAGTCATCGTTGCTATCTAAAGCCCATGAAGGAAAAGGTTGAGGTGCGATAAACTTATCCTTAACTTTATCGTAGGTAAACCCAATGCCAGCAAACTGCTTCCTAAAATTATTATTGTAGGAAGTCTGCACCCAATTAAAGGAGTCACCGACTGCACCAGAGTTTATAAAATTTTGTTCTGCTACTATGACCCTCTGCACTACTCCATCATTATTTATTTCTGCAAAATGACTCATATCTCACCTATTGAAATTTGTATCTAAGAATTACTACTCCTGATCCACCGTTACCACCAGTTGCAGAAGTTCCGGCTCCCCCACCTCCACCCGATCCTGTATTGACTGTACCCGCTGCTCCGCTGCCGCTCGAGGGAGAATTTCCGCCTCCCCCCGCGCCGCCGTTAGATGCTGTTCCGCTGCTATAAGTTCCCCCTGCTCCGCCCCCCGCCCTTGTAACCGCAGAGCCAGTGATTGAAGAACTTGACCCGTCTCCGCCATCGCCCCCCTTTGTATTAGAACCGTGTCCACCAACTGCATTGTGTCCACCGCCACCAGCCGCTCCGTAATTTGGTGAGGACGCGCCGTTCCCATTACCACCATCATTACCTTGGGAGGGTGTAGTAGATGGCGTATTACCAGAACCACCTGTGCCGGTTGTTGAACCGCCGCCTCCGCCGCTTCCGCCATCTCGCCCATTGTTGTTTGACCCGCCTCCCAGACCCCCACCGCCTCCTCCAGTAGAGGTTATAGTGGAGAAGGATGAATCGGACCCATCGGCTCCATGAGTGCCAGATGACGAACCTGAAGCACCAGCACCTACAACAATTGAATAAGTTTGATTGGAAATTGAAAAGCTCCCTGCCGTCCGGTATCCGCCCGCGCCTCCGCCCGCTCCCGATCCACCGCTGCAC
>VTLG01008209.1_pt1 | contig 15320 bp, 21 predicted proteins | sample 4694571 | NCBI WGS metagenome assembly VTLG01 (sample SAMN12604809, study PRJNA352737) | marine metagenome | biome: ENVO:00000447; feature: ENVO:00000209|ENVO:00000569|ENVO:01000036; material: ENVO:00002151; isolation source: viral sequences binned using virsorter ...
TTAATTCATAATTTTCCAGGACTAGAAGCGTATATGAGTCCTCAATATTATCAGGTAAAAGTAGGTAATTATGAGATAGATGAAAAAGAAATAAACTATCCAGTTGGTCAAGAGGACATTCATTTCATACCAGTAATTAGTGGTTCTGGGGGAGCTAAAAAAGCATTATTAGGTATAGCTTTAATTGGTATAGCTATTGCATTACCTGGAGCAGCACCAGCTTTCGGATTTGGAGGTTTTACGGCAGCAGGAACGGGTGCTATGGCTGCATTTTCAGCAACTTTAGCAAATGTAGGATTAGGTTTAACGCTTATGGGAGTTAGCGAAATGCTTTTTCCTACACCCCAACCTCAAAGGTTTGAATCAGAAGAAGACCCTAGATTATCTTTTAACTTTGGTGGAACTCAAAATACCAGTAGGGCTGGAACACCAGTTCCCATAGTTTATGGTGAAATATTTACAGGAAGTGTTGTAATAAGTGCAGCGATTGACACTAACCAGGTAGAAGCATGACAGAAGATAAAAGAGTTATTAGAGGTTTTGGTGGTGGACCAAAGCCACCTCCTCCCCCATATCGTGCTCCTGATACTTTACACAGTAGAAGTTTTGCAACAGTTCAAGATTTAATCTCCGAAGGCGAAATAGAGGGTTTTGCAAGTGCATCAAAAGAAGGTCTAACAAAAGGTACTACTGCATATCAAAATGCAAGTTTAAAAGATGTTTTTTTAGATGACACTCCCATACTTCAATCTACCGCAAATAGTTCTAGTCCTAGCGATAACGATTTTAACTTTCAAGATGTAACCTTCAAATCAAAGTTTGGAACGGCAAACCAAACTGCTATGAGTGGTATTCCTGCTGAAAGCAGATCACCCACCAGTGTTTCTGTTATTGTAACTGCCTCCACTCCTGTTACCAGGCAAATTACTAATACAGATGTAGATGCAATTATAGTCACTTTAACTTGGCCCCAAATTCAATTTGCAAAAGATAATGGAGATGTTGTTGGAGATACTGTAGCCTATAAAATTCAAGTCCAATACAATGGAGGTGGATTCAGCGATATTATAAGTACTTCTGTTAGTGGAAGAACAGCAGATGCTTATGCTAGAGATCACAGGATAAATGTTACTGGTGCTTTTCCTGTTGATATTAGAGTGGTTAGAGTTACAGCAGACAGCACAGACGCAGCAAGAGTAAATGCCTTTCAATTTACAAGTTTTCAAGAAGTTATTGATAATAGTTCAAGTTATCCCAACAGTGCTTATGTAGCTCTTCGATTAGATAGTAAACAATTTAATCGTATTCCTACGAGAAAATTTCGTATTAGGGGTATAAAAGTAAGGATTCCAGGAGCAGGAGCTTCGGGTTCTGGTACTCCTAGTGTTGATATACAAACTGGCAGAATAGTCTATCCAGACGGTTACATTTTTAATGGAGTTATGGGTGCTGCTGTTTATACAAATTGCCCTGCGATGTGCTTGCTAGACCTTCTCACAAACACGAGGTATGGGTTAGGAGATCATATAACAGATAGCAATTTAGACTTGTTTAGTTTTGTATCTGCCAGCAAATACTCAAATACATTAGTAGACGATGGTACAGGATCAGGTACAGAAGAAGCTAGGTTTAGCTGTAATGTAAACATACAAAGTCCTAAAGAAGCATTTGCAGCAATAAATGAGTTATCTGGTGTTATGAGATGTATGCCAATATGGTCTGCTGGAAGTGTAACAATATCTCAGGATAAAGAAACGTCAGCAAGTTATTTATTTAATTTAGCAAACGTGCAAGAAGGAGGTTTTTCGTACTCAGGCAGTAGTCTAAAACAGCGTCACTCGATAATATCTGTAAGTTACTTTAATATGGATTCAAAAGAGGTAGATTTTGAAGTTGTAGAAGATACAGCAGCTATAACAAAAATAGGTACAGTAATAAAACAAGTCAAAGCATTTGCTTGTACTTCTAGAAATCAAGCTGCGAGATTGGGCCGTGCAATACTCTTCGCTGAACAAAATGAAAGTGAAACCATAACTTTTAGTACATCAATAGACGCAGGAGTTGTTGTCAGACCTGGTTCTGTTATAGAGGTAAACGATCCAGTTAGAGCAGGAGCTAGAAGAGGTGGTCGTGTTGTAGCTGCAACGACCACAACTATTACTATTGACGCAGAAAGTTCTACTTCATTAACGACTACAGATTCTAATGGAAATATTGACTCAGGCCCAGGTCTAACTAATTCTCCGACTATTTCAGTTATTTTGCCTGATGGAACTGTTGAGTCAAAAACTATAACAAATAATTCATCTGGAGTTTTAACTTTAAATTCCGCATTATCAGCAGCCCCAAATGCAAATTCTCCTTACTTAATATCCAGCACAACTCTTCAAACTCAGTTATTTAGAGTAATTCAAGTAGAAGAACAAGATGGTCTTAACTATGTAATTACAGCTTTGACGTATGTAGAGGGAAAATATAATTTTATTGAAAACGGTACTGCATTACCAGCCAGAACAATATCTTTATTAAATCAACCAGCAGCCCCACCAAGTAATTTAACAATTTCAGAAAAGACAGTTGTCATAAATAACATTGCAAGAAGTAAATTAATAGTAGATTGGCAGCCAGTAACAGGAGTAACACAATATTTAGTTAACTATAAATTTGAAGATGGTAACTATGTTTCGCAAGTGGTATTTAGTTCTGATTTTGAACTACTAGATACACCAGTTGGAGAGTACACGTTTCAAGTATTTTCTTACAATGCTGCTTTAGTTTTATCTACAAATCCAACAACAAAAACATTTACTGCTGTTGGTAAAACTGCTGTGCCAGAAAATGTAAGCAACTTAACTATTGAGCCTGTAAATGAACAGTTTATAAGATTAAGATTTACACAAGCCACAGCTATAGATGTTTTACATGGTGGTCGAGTTTATATCAGACATTCTAGATTAACTGGTGGTGCTGCTACATTCCAGGCTGCTCAAGATATTATCGAAGCTGTCGCTGGATCTGCTACAGAGGCAATCTGTCCAGCTTTACCTGGAACTTATCTTGTTAAATTCCAAGACGATGGGGGTAGATTTAGTACAACAGCAGCCAGCGTAAGTTTATCAACAGTTGAGATAGTAGATGAAATTACAGTTAAAGAAGATAGAGAAGATACAGATGGAACACCTTTCAATGGTACAAAATCTAATGTGACATTTGATAATAGTCTTGGAGGTTTAAAACTTACAAATCCAGTATCAAACTCAACAGGAACTTATGATTTTGTTGACACCTTAGATTTAGGTGGAACTTTCTCTCTTTCTGTAACAAGACACTTTCAAGGAGTTGGTTTTTATACAGGAGATCAGTTTGATAATAGAACAGAAAATATTGATACATGGACAGATTTTGATGGAACGATTGCTAATGATGCCAATGCAAAATTATCCGTAAGAACATCAACAGATATGAGTTCATATTCAAATTTCAATGATGTGGCAAACGGAACTTTTAAAGGAAGAGGTTTTCAATTTAGAGCAACACTTGAGACATCTGATACTGCACAAAATGTAAACTTACAACAGTTAGGATATGTAGCTACTTTAAAATCAAGAACAGAACAGAGTGCTGTAATAGCATCAGGATCAGCAGCTAAAAATGTTACTTTCACTAATGCTTTCTTTGTTGGAACGTCTGGATTAGGTAACTTAAATAATTTTTTACCAGCAGTTGCAATTAACCCACAAAACATGGCTACAGGAGATTATTTTGAAGTAACTAATATAAGCGGAACAGGATTTACAGTTCATTTTAAAAATTCAAGTAATGCTAGTATTAATAGGAACTTTACCTTTACGGCTGTTGGTTTCGGTAAAGGGGGTTAAACTTAGTAAAAATAGTATTTAACTATGGCTGACGTTACAAACTATACGATTGAAAATGCCTCTGGAGCAAACGTAAGAATTGACTTAAATAATGTTTTTGCTGCAATCCAATCAAGTAACTCTAAGTCAACTGATTTAGCTTCAAGCCAGTGTGTAGCTGGTATGCCTTTTTTAAATACAACTACAAATATTTTAAAAATAAGAAATTCAAGTAATGGTGGATTTACTGAAATTGGAAACATAGACACAGCAAATTTAGGGTTACTTCCAGCAGGGGGAGGAACTATGACAGGTGCTTTATTAGGACATGATGGTTCTAATGCTGCTGCTCCTGCCTTTAGTTTTGATACAGATACAGATTTAGGTCTATTTAGAAAGGCAGCAAACATAATGGGATTTAGTTCTGCTGGTACAGAACAAATGGTTTTTGACGCAAATGGAATAACTTTGCGACAACAAAATGAAATTAGATTTGGAGATAACGATAGTTCTAATTATGTTTCATTAATGGCTCCACACGCTGTTGGAACTAATTTCACTTTAAAATTACCCACAACTCAAGGTGCTAATGGTACGCTTCTACAAAATGATGGTTCTGGTAATTTAAGTTTTCAGCCTGGAACTGTAGTAGTCGGAAATACTACGATCAATGTTGGAGCAGGAGCAGCATCATCAATAACTGGACTTACATCTTTAACTGCAACCACATTAAATGCAACAGAGGTTAAGGTTACTAATTATAGAGATGCTAGTGGTGGTAATACATTTACTGCGAGTCAAATGTCGACACTTGTTGGAAGTAAACCTGTAAAAGCATTTGTAAATTTCAACGGAACTGGAACTGTAGCTATTCGTGCTGGATTCAATGTAAGTTCAATAACTGATAATGAAACAGGTGGATACCAATGTAATTTTACTAATAATTTAAGTAGCTCGAATTACTCTGTTGCACATATATCAAGTCAAAACAACGCTGGTCACGATAGTCATGGTGTTACTTATATTCTTACTTCTGCTATGAGTACATCTAGTTTTAAAACAAGAACATTTAAACCTAATAGTTCTCCTGCAACAATAGACAAAACTACTATGTGCTACGTTGTATTTGAGAGTTAGAATAAAATCATGGCAAACTCTGATAAAAGAATTGTATATATCCAAGATAATGGCATAGTTGCTATTGTTATTCCATCAGATGATTGTGGTTTAACAGTTGAAGAAATACAGGCAAAAGATGTGCCTGACGGAAAAACATCGTATATAATAGATGCAACAGATGTTCCTAGTGATAGGAGCTTTAGAAATGCTTGGACTTTTACGGAGTAAATCATGGGATTCGGCATTGACATGGCAAAAGCTAGAGAAATACACAAAGCAAATATAAGAGAAGCTAGAGAATCTAAATTTCAAGAACTTGACGTAGAATTTCAAAGAGCTTTAGAAACTGGTGCTTCAACTACAGATATTGTTGCTAAAAAACAAGCATTAAGAGATGCACCATCAGATTCAGCTATTGCATCAGCTTCAGATGCAGATGCACTAAAATCACAGTGGAATACTTCTATTCTTGGTACTTCTCCTTATAGCTAATGGCAATCTCTCCTGGTACATATAATATGACGATCCAAAGAAGATCGGATCATAATATCCAACTTATTTTTAAGGATTCTAATAGTAATGCCATAAATTTAACTGGATTTACTGTAGAAGCACAAGTTTGGGAAGAAACCAGGACTACAAAATATGCAGATTTTGGAGTTACCTACACAAATAGATCAACTGGAACGATTGATATTGCTTTGACCGATACACAAACTGCAACTTTTAGTCCAAATATTTTAAAATATGATGTATTACTTACTAATCCTTCTGGATTAAAGGAGTATTATTTAGAAGGAAGCATCTTTATGAGTGAAGGTTACACAGCATGACTTCAGTAAACATCACCACTACTAAGAATACTGTTACAGTTAATGAAGGGGATTCAACTGTTACAACTGTTGCGACTCAAGGACCACAGGGTCCAAGTTTTGCTGTCACTGGAACTACCATGAACGATTCTAATAAAGTCGATGGCTCGGTAGTGTTTTTCGACTCATCTAGTGGTACATTTAAAGCAGATGCTACGACTACAAAACTTACACTTGTTAATGGAGGAAACTTTTAGTCATGTCAAATACTATTAGAATTAAAAAAAGATCAGCAAGTGGAAGTGCTGGTGCTCCTTCAAGTTTATCTCCATCAGAATTAGCGTTTAACGAGGCAGATTTAAAATTATATTATGGTTTTGGTGATAATGGATCTACTCCACCTTCTGCAAGTTCAATAATTACTGTTGGTGGTGCTGGTGCATTTTTTAATAAAACAGATACAAGAAATGCAAATACTGTATTATCAGGTCCGACAAGTGGATCTGCTGCTGCTCCTACATTTAGAGCTTTAGTTGCTGCGGATTTACTTAAATTAAATGAATTTACTGCTCCTGATGGTGCTGTTAGTTTAAATAGTCAAAAAATTACGAATTTAGCCGATCCAACGGCTGATGCTGACGCTGCAAATAAGGGTTATGTAGATGGAGTTGCCCAGGGCTTAGATGTAAAAGATTCTGTGGTCGCTACAACTACTGCGAATGGCACATTATCTTCTGCCTTTGCTAATGGATCAACGATTGATGGTGTTTCTTTATCAACTAATGACAGAATACTTATCAAAGACCAAAGTACTCAGACAGAAAATGGTATTTATAAAGTCAATGCTTCTGGTGCTCCAACCAGGGTAGATGATTTAGCTAACGGTGCTGATGCTGCTGGTGCGTTTGTTTTTGTAGAACAAGGAACAGTAAATGCTGAAAATGGTTTTGTTTGTACTTCTAACAAAGGATCTGCTGTCGTAGGAACTAACAACTTAGTATTTTCACAGTTTTCTGGTGCTGGTCAAATCATAGCTGGTGATGGCTTAGATAAATCAGGAAATACTCTTTCTCTTGATCTCAAATCAAATGGGGGTCTTGTTTTTGAATCGACAGAACTGGCTGTAAATCTTTCTGCTAGTTCCATTACAGGAACTCTAGCTGTTTCAGACGGTGGAACGGGTGCAACTTCAGCTAGTAGTGCAAGGTCAAATTTAGGCCTGGTGATTGGAACAGATGTCGAACCACACTCAGATAAGTTGACAGAGCTTGCAACTATGGGTCAGACAACAGCAAACGCTCTTGCTGATTTGTCAGAAAGTGAAGTGCAAATTCTTGATGGTGCGGTGGTAACGACCACAGAATTGAACACTGTTTGTGACGGTGGTACTTCTGCAACCTCAACAACTCTTGCTACAGCAGACAGATTTGTTTGTAATGATAATGGAACAATGAAACAGGTTGCTTTATCTGACCTGGTTACATTTTTAGAAGATGGATCAACTTCTGGATTTGACGTTAATGGGGGCACATATTAGAAATCAATTTTTAAGGAGGTGTCCAGATGGCAAACCAAATCAAACTTAAAAATGGTTCTGGTAGTGATCCAGGTGCTAGTGATTTAGTTGTCGGAGAAGTTGCCTTAAGGACAGATTCGGGGCAACTTTTTACTAAAAAAGATAATGGAACGGTAGTTGAAATAGGTGCTGCGTCAGGTGTTAGTGATGGAGATAAAGGAGATATAACTGTAAGCAATAGCGGTGCAACTTTTACTATTGATAGTGGGGTTATCAATAATGCAAAAGTAGCTTCAGATGCAGCGATAGCAGGGTCAAAAATTGATCCAAGTTTTACATCTGACATAACAATATCTAATGCTAACCCTGCAATATTTTTTACTGATACTGGCGATAACCCTGACTATGAAGTAGGTAATTTTGATGGTGTTTTTGCAATTCAAGATAATACAAATAATGTTAACAGGTTAGTTATCAATACAGATGGTCACATTGATATAGCTGGAAATGTAGATTTTGGTGCTGGTATTGACGTAACAGGAAATATAACTTCAACTGGAAATATAACTGCTGATGGCAACGTAAGAATACAAAATTCTAGTCCAATACTTTACCTTACTGATACAGGAAACAACCCAGATTATCAAATTAAAAATAATAATGGTTATTTAGATATTTTTGACGAAACCAATACTGCAACAAGATTATCAATTAGTAATACTGGAGAAATAACTATTGCTGGAAATTCAAATTTTGGTGCTGGTATTGACGTAACAGGAGAAATTACCGCTACAAGCCATATAGACATACCAGATGATGCAAAATTAAAGATCGGTACAGGTGATGATTTGGAAATATTTCATCAATCTTCAGATAATACTTCTAGGATTCAACACTCTGGAAATGCTACACCTTTGATTATACAATCTACTAACGAGATAAGAATAGAACCAGTAACAACTTTTAGAGTAAGAAACCAATCAAGCCATGAAAATTACATAGTTGGTATCGCAGATGGCGTAGTAGAACTGTACCACAATGGTAATAAGAAGATTGAGACAAGTAGTTCGGGGATTTCAGTAACAGGAGCTATTGCAGTATCGGGAACTGTTGATGGTAGAGACTTGGCAACTGATGGTTCAAAACTTGACGGAATTGAATCAGGAGCAACCGCAGATCAAACAAAATCAGACATAGATGCTCTTGGAATCGCAGCAGCTACAGCAACGGAGGCAACTAACGTAACTGCTGTTGCTAATAACACAACAAATACTACTTATCGTGTTCCTTTCTTGTCGGCTGCTACTGGCACATCTCAATTACAATCAGATAATGCTGATGGAATGTCTTATAATCCATCAACAGGTACTCTTGATGCAGTAGCTTTTAGTGGTTCGGGTGCATCTTTAACCAGCGTTAACGCAGCAACACTAGATAGCATAGATTCTAGTCAGTTTTTAAGATCAGACACATCAGATACAGCAAGTGGAACTGTTACTTTTACTAATGGTGCTGGTGCTGTAACTATTTTTGGTGGTAGTGATATAAGATTTAATGCAGGCAACTGGACAGGAGATGCTGTAAAAATACAACATCATAACGATTTTTTATATGTTGGGGTGGGTTCTAGTGGATTTATACTAAGGGAAGGTGGTACAAATAGAGCAATTTTAGACGGAGATGGTCATTGGACACCAGCAACAGACAGTACTTATGATCTTGGTTTAAATGCTAGAAGATGGAGAAACGTATATGCTGACACTTTATATGGTGATGGTTCTAACTTAACAGGTATTGCTGCATTTCCTTCTGGTACTCGTATGCTGTTTCAGCAAACATCAGCACCTACTGGTTGGACTAAAGACACCAGCGACACAAACAATAGAGCTTTAAGAGTTGTATCTGGATCGGCTGGATCAGGCGGTTCTGTTGCTTTTACAACTGCTTTTGCTAGTCAATCTGTAGGTGGTTCTATTGCCAACACCTCTGCTGGCGGTTCTATAGCAAACGCAACTGCTGGCGGTTCTATAAGTAACACATCTGCTGGTGGTACAGTTGGAAACCATACTTTATCAACTTCTCAAATACCAGGTCATACACATGAAATGAGACAGTTGGCTGCTGGTATTGGTTGTGGACCTAATATCCCACAAGCGGGTATTGTTGGTACTGCTGCTTGTAACACAAACTCTACAAGTGCGTTTACATTTAGTACAGGTGGTGGTGGTTCTCATAATCACTCATTTTCTGGTTCTGCTCATAATCACTCTTTCTCTGGATCTGCTCATAATCACTCATTTACAGGTTCAGCACACAACCACAGTTTCTCTGGTACGGCTATAAACTTGGCAGTTCAATACTTAGACGTTATTATTGCAAGTAAAAACTAGATGACTATTAAAGTTGAAAGTGGAGATCATTGTCCTTTAATGGGTAAAACCTGTATAGGACTACAATGTGCTTGGTTTACAAAAGTACAAGGAACAAATCCGCAGAATGGGCAAGATGTAGAAGAATGGGCTTGTGCAGTTGCCTGGCTACCTATGTTGGCTATAGAAAACAGCCAAAACACAAGAATGAGTGGTGCTGCTGTAGAGTCATTTAGAAATGAAATGGTAAAACGAATGGATATGCCGATAACTCCTACAACTCCTACAATAGGAAATATTGATATTACTAATTTATTGGAGGATTAACTATGAAACTGAGCATAGTAGCAGCAGATAAAACAGTAGTAAAAGATTCTGTAATCGTTCCAGGTATTGATATGTCATCTTGGCTACCTACAGATGTATGGGCTGTTCAATGGGATAGCGAAACTTCAACAGGAGAAGTCGAATATAATGACGGAAAACCTAACGCTACGATAACTGAGATTGGAATTTATCAACAGGCAGTTACAGACTTTGATGCTGCATTACCTAATTCTCCTGATGTTGTAGCTAATAACAACATTACTAACGCTTTAGGTCAGTTAAGATTCGATAGGGATTTAAAATTATCAAATAGTGATTGGACTCAGCTTACTGATTCTCCTTTAACAGATGCTAAAAAAACAGAATGGGCAACATATCGCCAAAAACTAAGAGATTTACCAGCTACAGAAAGTGACTACGACAACCCAACCTGGCCTACAGAACCAGTTTAAAGACACAAGTATCATTACTGATCCATTTATTTGGACAAAAGATGATGTATTATCTTCAGATTTTTGTAAAGATATTATAAGGAGATTTGAAGAGTCTGATTCACCTGATAAGTTGCAAGGTACTGCTGGTTATAGTGTAAATACACAAATAAAAGAAAGTTTAGATCTACACATAAGCGGTAAAAAAGAATGGAAAGATGTTGATTCAGTATTAGCAGAAACTCTTTATCAAGCAATTATTGAATACATTTACTCTCTAAATCAAACTCTTAATTTACCAAAATTTAGTTCCAAATTATTAGATTTTGGTATTTCTGTTTTTATAAATAATGGAGATTATACAGTTTTTGATAGCGGTTATCAGATACAAAGAACTTCAGTTGGTAAAGGGTATTCCTGGCACGATGATTTTGATCTTAAAGGTATGAATGGGGAAGATGGACCACGATATTTAACTTTTATTTGGTATTTAAACACAGTAGATGAAGGCTGGACACAGTTTCATAATGGTAATCAAGTCGCACCAAAACAAGGTAGATTGCTTTTATTTCCTTCTTCTTGGACTTACATTCACCAGGGTTATCCTCCGAAACAAACTAAATATATTATTACTGGTTGGATTCAGCAAAATAAGATAATAAATGGTCAAACTATAAATTATGGTTAGCTTATTTTATTGTGCTATTGTATAAATAACTATAGATAATCAATGTCAGCTATTACTGAGAAGCAAATTCTTCAATGGAAAGAAGAATTAAAAACTCATAAAGAAAGACTTGCCCAAGCTGAAGCAGTTGTTGAGCAAGAAACTAAAGTTATTTCAATGATTGAGGGCGGGATTCAGTTTGGAGAGAACCTGTTGAAGTCCGAACAAGCAACCCAGAAATCAGATAAAGTGGAGCTAGACCCACAATCAAAAACAAAACCATCAAAGTAATTGGTACACTTGCTTTTAGGAGGGCATCTTTAATCATGTTTCAAAAAATTGCTAACGTTTTAAGTATTGTATCTTTTCTTATGGTAGCCTCTATGAGTACTGGAGCGTACTTGGGCTACAAATATGTAACATCTGAAAATTTCAAATCTCAAGTTATGAATGAGATATTAGGAAATGTACAAGGTGCTATGCCTAAAGTTTTGGATAATGTTATACCCAAAGCAACAGGACCATCTATACCTTTTATTAAAAAGTGAATTGTTATTGGTGCGATGCTGAATTAATTTGGGGTGGCGATCACGATATTGAAGATGACCCAGAATACTCTGTAAAGACTAATTTAACTTGTCCTAAATGCGATTCTTATGTAGAAGTAATAAAAAGAAGAGATGCTTTTGACTAATGATCTTTGGGTTTATAAAAAAATTAATAAAATATTATGTTGATAAATTAGTTCATTGGTTGCGTATGCAAAAATTTAATTTAGAACTAGATAATGATATAAAAAAGTATCACGAAGAATTAAATAAAAAAGTGAAAAAACCAAAAATTATAGAAAAAGGTACTTTTGGAGAAGATGGTTGGTCTATTTCTATAGGAGAGGTAAATGACGGAGATACCAAAATTTAAAATAAACGAGATTCAAATACACGAAATACCGATATGGAAGTTTAATAATCCAGTAATAAATTACATAAATAAACCTGTTGTAGATATTCCAGGTTGTGTAAGAGTACATAGAAATAATCTAACTAGCCTTATTGATAACCCTAAAGATGAATATGGAACATATACAGAATGTGGTAACTTCAGTATTCCTAGTTTTGAACCTTTGGAGTATAACCCCAACGAATTTAAGTACACACAAGCCGAAACCGCCAATAAGACAGAAGAGTTTGTAACGCCAACAGTAGAACCTCCAAAATACGAACCAAAGAAAAAAGAAGAAAAACCCTTATTTGTTGAGTGCCCTGGACCGAATGACCAAAGAGTAGGCCAATATGCTTCAGAGTTTAAACTGGAACGGGTATCTGGTCATTTAAGAAGCGAAGATGGTAGTAAATGTATAACTCTGTATGAAAACGTTAAATTCATCGAGCAATACATACCGAATCCTCCACAGCTTGTTAGCACTGCTGTTATTGCTACTGTTGCTGCCTCTACTCCACTACTGCTTAATATTGTCAAACCTTTAATAAAAAATCTATTTAAGAAGCTGACAAAGAAAAAAGATAAGGTAGAATAATTATCCGTAGATAAGTGTAATACCCGTGACTTATCTACTGGCCTATTTTTAGTTCGTGAGTGTGCGGTATAACTTGGTTAGGCTTTGGAGCTATACGAACCCCCTCGCATAATTTTGCGTACTCACTTTTAGGATCGAAATAAATTCCAGCCAACATCAACTCTCCACAATTTTTTAAACGGGCTATCTCATAATTGAGCATCTTTGCATTTAGTTCTTGTTTTTGTAGTTTTATCTGTGTGTTTGCAGCATCAAGACAAGAGTCTTGAAATCTTTTGTCTAATGGAATGTTAAATGTAAATGCAAATCCAAAGTTAAGTCCTAAAGAATCCTTGTTACCACTATAGTTCTCCTGATAATAAAGTATGTTCCCTGGATTATCGGGCACACCATTATTATCATCGTCTGTTGGATCGTACACGGGTGTACTATAAATGTAATCTTGAGGTCGTCTTTGATTAAATGTTGTGGTTACGAAAGGACTAAATCCCATCTGTGGGCCAGAACAAACTATCCCATTTCCATATTGATTTTCAACCATCGGACCTCCAAGAACCTGTGTAGCGAAGTTTGATACGGAAGATGAACTTTGTGCTACTGGTGCACTTGTGTTTGACACATTAGCAAATACAGGATTACCTACAAGAGTTATTGCGAGAAGATAGTTGTGGTATCTGTTACGCTTGTACTTTCTATGGTTCGGGTTATGTCGGTTACGGATTCCATTCCAGGAGCTTGATAAACTTCTGTAAATTGAAAGGCATCTCCCTGATTTGTTTGAGTCCAGTTTGGTCGTTGATCTAGATTTAATCCCTGCCATGTATGAGTAGTTCCGTTTATAGTTTCGCTGACAGTAGTAGCTGCTGGAGATATAGAAGATCCATCGTGTTGTATTCCTGATCCTGTAACCGAGTACAAAAACCCAGAATTATACTCTGTTGTTCGTATAGATTCTGTAATAATTGTGGAACTCTCTGTTCGACTTGTAGATTGACCCTGTGTGAAATTTGGAATAACTGGAACAGCGTAGCAAGGAGCAGATATAACAAAACCAAGAAGAAGTAGCCTCCTCATTCGATAGTAAGATCAACGACAAACTGACCTGTAATTACGATACCTGTTCCAGTTCCAGGTGTCATTGTAATATTGTGGTTATCTAGTGCTACTGCTGCTGTGCCCACACTACCAGCACTTGTAGATGTTAAATCTGAAAAGTTTGGTACAGTTCCTACTGTAACTGCACTACCAGGTGTGGCATCACCTTCCACATAGGATTGTGCGAAACTGAACGCTTCACCACTGGTCGCTTGCGTAGCAGAGGGGAAGGTTACTGCTGGTACGCCATTGGTCACAGATCCGAAACCTCCTATTGTAGCTGCTGAATTAGAATCTACTGTTGTAACATTGTTTCCTGAGATGCTGTAACTAGATCCGATCTTATCTGCTGTACTTGCAGCCGATAAAGATTCAAACTTTACGCTAGAAGATATGTTGTGGGTCATGTCCGCATACGCTGGTGCGGATACAAGAAATAAAAACGGAAGTAGCTTTTTCATTTTTTAGATTTAGGGTCGATTACTTCAGCACCTTCTATTTTAATAGGTGTTATTACCCTTATAGTCTGAACCATACCATTTTCTGTGGCAACCTTGTCGTCTTTCTTATTACCTTTTTTAGCTTGCTCTAGCCCAAAGGAACTAAGTGCCGTGGCAAGAAGCGAAGCTGGAAAAGTTATATCCTGCTTTTCTCCCGTTGTAAGACCTGGAATCTTAGGCAAGTAGTTGCTCGTAACCAGAAGGCCACTCCAAAAAACCACCAGAAGCCTTACTGCGACTGAGATGTATTCAAATTGTTCTTCCTTATCTTCAAACTTTTCTTTTATCTTATCCATCATACCTTTTTTCTCTTCAGCCATGAAACGTAATATCTCTTGTTATATTCTAGCAATTTAGCTATGTTTGGGAAGTAACACATAAAAACGATGGTAAAAATTCTAAAACCTATTCTTCTAATCTTTATAAAATCTAAAGCTATGAAGAGATTGATAGTGGATCTGTTGAAGGCAATAGCCAAGCAAACGGACAACAGTATAGACGATCAGGCAGTGGACTTCATAGAAGCCAGAATGTTCCCAGGCTCTACTACAACTCTTCAATGACATGAAAAAAGACGGGTTTATGAAAATGATTCATACGGAATTGCCTCCCGAAACACAACTGGCAATAGAACTTCGATGCAGGGAAGTATGGGCTTGCGAAGATATAGAACAAGTAAAAGCCTTTTGTATAGACATGATGAAAAATCATGCCAGGGCTGAAGCGGTACTATCTAAAGCAATGATGAAAGTAATAGAACTAGAAGCAACATTAGCTGTATTACAAACCAGGACAAAAAGAAGTACAGGAATATACAAACTTAGATGGTGGTTAGAGCAGTTTTATATGCACTTGAAGTATAGACATATAACAAAGCGTTATTCGCATCGAGCGTAAGCTGCTTGTTGCCTAGAAACTGTCATCTCAGGATATTGGATCGTTTCCCATCTATGTCCACATTCGTAACATTCTCTTCTACGAATGATTATGTATTTTGAATTTCTTTCAGATCGGACCACCTTCTGATCGCCTAACTTTTTACAGTTAGGACACTCGACCCATGTTATTCTTTTCATTTTTAGGGTTTAGT
>VTLG01010676.1_pt1 | contig 15319 bp, 11 predicted proteins | sample 4694571 | NCBI WGS metagenome assembly VTLG01 (sample SAMN12604809, study PRJNA352737) | marine metagenome | biome: ENVO:00000447; feature: ENVO:00000209|ENVO:00000569|ENVO:01000036; material: ENVO:00002151; isolation source: viral sequences binned using virsorter ...
TTTAGATATGGAAATGTAAAGGAGAATTTAGTTTTACTAGCATCTCCTGTATGTAGATTTTCAGTTGTAGCCATAATGCTATTAGTTTAATGGTTTCTGTAGCCTAATTAATTCATCTAGTTGTTGTTGAGTGGTTAAGGCTTCTTGAGTATCACCTCTTTCAATCTGTTCGTTCTTATAGTTTTCTAGGAGGTTACGTGGTCTAGTAGACTTCCGTGCTAGTTGTAGTTCTTTCCAAGCTAGTTTAAATGCTCTATTGTGGATTTTAGTTAGTTGAGTATGTATGAATGTTTTCCCAACAGGGAACTTCTCTTGACCATGGTTCTTTAGATGTGTCTCATAATGGGTTAATGATCTAGGATCTTCTGGATTCTGATCAATTTCCATTAAATCTTCTATTTGTTCTTTAAGTCCAGCATTCTGTGCGATCCATGTATTAACAAACCAACGTTCATCAGGGTCTAACTTCTTACCTGGTACGTTAGGATCCATCCTTGTAGTATGTAATCCATCCCAACCAGTCCCTATCAACCATTGTCTCCACGGTTCCATTCCTCCATTCTGTTTGAATACAGGCATTAAACTATTAATAGCTGCATTCATGGGATCTGTATAATTAATACGATCACCAGTATAGACATCAATTTGATCCTTTAAAGTCTCATTACCTCGGTACAGAAACTTACTTCTATTCATTAAGAATGAACTGATCTCATTTTGAACATCTTTAATTTGTGGAGTGATAGCATTACTTAGTATGCTACGTAAACCTGCGGGAGCAAATGGAGTTGTAGGGTTGATGTGACCATCTGCAATGAAACGTTTCCAAGCTGTTTCATCTCTACCTAGTAGACTTACAAGAGGTTGTAATCCACTAAGGAATGTTGAGTTAGAAATGTTTGCACTGAATGACCAAGCAGCTTTTAAATACCAATCTTCTGCGACTGAACTATCTACACGACTTGATTCATAGAATATATCACCTACAGTAGCTAGGATCTTATCAAAAGGTTCTAGGCCTCTATAACTATGCCACTGACCTGTGAATGGGTTTTTAATAGATAGTGGCCTCCAACCAAGTGCCATCATATCTTTCCTTTCTTGGGCACTCGCAGGTCCATTACCTGTAAGGTTACCTTGTGATGCCCATACACCAGCAGACATTGCTACGAATTGACCCATAGTCTGCCTACCACGGTACTCATTTCTAAGTGCTTGGAACCCAGCTTCACTGAATTCTGATTCTTTGAAACCATGTTCCATCATGGCTCTCATTTTCTCATCAGTAGTTTGTGCTTTAAATACACTACGTGCTTTACCAATAGCTGCATCAAGACCACTTAATGGGTTATATGACCAAGCAAGTTCTACACCGTTTACACCTGTTCTAGCAAACCTAAATAATGGTTTTAAGGCAGGCATGTGTTCAGTTAAAGTATCTATGCTTCTAGCAAACCTATTATCTAAGTTTAAAGCAATTTCACCTGATGCATGCTTAGCAGCTTCATTTGTTAGTAATCCAGTTTCATCAAATGCTTCTCTATATAGTTGTTCGTTCCTAGCCATGAATAGGTTTTCGTCCCACTTACCCCTAGTAAACTTCATCACTTCGTCATAGGCATCAGTACGTGCAAAAGCACTAGCCATCATAGAGTTAGTGAAACCATCAATAGTATACAGTGCATTAATACCTGCTTTTACTGTTTGATTACTATTATAAGTTGCCATTAACCTAGCCCAGTTTAGCATGAATAATTTGCCATTCTTTCCTTCAGCTCTCCACCCTTCAGCCATAGCTTCCATGACTTCAAACTGATTACTTTGTGCAAATTTAATATCATTCCTACCCCGTAGCATAGCCATTTCAGGATTAGTTCTTACATAATTCCATTCTTTAGCAGCGTAGTTAGTAGCGCGTTGGAAGTTCTCAGTGATACCACCATATGCAACAGCAGCTCTTCTAAGATCTCCAAACCTTCCTCTCATAGTAGCACCTGCAAATTGAGATACAGGTTTAGCAATGAGTTGAATGGAGTTACCTAATAGTGCCCTAGCTGGTGCAAGTCCAAGTAGTAGTCCATTGAATTGGATACCATGTATACCTTGCATGACAAGGCTTGGTACTTCAGGTTTTAAGTCAATGAATCCCTTTCTAATAAAACCTATGTTATGTTCAGCCCACCTATGGAGTTTGTAGAGTTCATCTACGTCTCCATTAGTTAAATCGTATGCCTTCTTAAAAGCATTCAAGTACTGTGGACTTTCTTCATTAATAGCTTTTAAGGTTTGAATGACATTACTACCTTCCTTCTTTGCTTTAATTAAATTAGCATTAAATTCTTGAGCAACCTTCCTCATACGCATAGCTACGATAGGATTCTTGCTGTCTGCGAATTGCATCATCTGCCCTTGATAACCCCAAAGGAATCTATTAGCCCTTATCTCTTGGTTAATAAGTTCCATGTTTGTTAATGCATTATCCATTAACCTAGCAGTATCAAGACCAGCATCATCTAGTAGAATAGCAGCATGAGCTGCGTCTGCTACAGCGTACCCTCCTTGCTGTGTAGCAAGTGCTGATGCTTCCATACGCCTTGGGTCATACATCTCATCAAAGACCTGTCTGAAGGCTTGTGAGAGTTCTACAAAGGCTTCGTCATTTAAGAACCCTGTTTTATATCCTTCTTGGATATTAGTCTTCATGTTGTTGAGCATTGAAGCTGTTTCATCAGGGTTCATCCTGTAGATCTTTTGAACTAGTTGTTTGACACTAGCTTCTAATTCTTCAGCAGAACGATTCCATTTATTATTATAAATAGCATCTACTTGTTTAGGTATTCTAGCTCCAAACTGTTCTAAGAAATTACCTCGTGCTGTAGCATTAGGTGCTTTCATTAGATCCCGCATACCATCAGTAGGTAATGCAGCTCTAGCTCTTCCATTCACTACATTAATGTCACTAATGATTTTATCATGATCCATTACTGCTCCAACTGGATCAGCTTCAGCAGCAGTTACAGCTCTTTGCTGTGCTTGTGCTGGATCATTGACAATAGGATTGTGTCCTAAGGTTCCTTCAGGATCTTCAGCAATAAGTTCCAAAGCTTCATTCTTTAATTCCCTACTACGAGCATGCCTGCTGTTAGCTGCAGCAGCACTTAGTGGATCCATATCATCTAGATCTACTTGTACTCTAGCACGCTCCATAACTAGATCTGCTACCTCTAATTCAGTAGCTTCACCCCATTCATCAGGCGGTCCAAGTGCATCTATCTTATCATCAATCTCTTTTAACAGTGGATGCTTGGTTTGCTGTGCTATATCGTCAGTAGTAGTTGCTAAGATCTCTGCTGCTTCATCTGTCCTTGGTATGACTACATTACCAGCATCCCAACGTGCTGCCACTTTAGGAGCTAATGTAGCTCTGGTTGCATCAAAATGATTAGCACCTGTTACAAAGTTATTAATAGCTGATCTGAATCTAAAGATAGATCCGACTATCTCTCCTCCGATTACAAAGCCAGTGTTCTCATATAGAACATTCTTCTTAAACCTTACATCAGGACTATCTGCATCTTTAGTAGCCCATGGGGCATACCAACCGAATGTATCACCAAAGGTTTTAGCAATATTATCGTCAGTTGCAGATGTGGAAGAACCTAATACTACAGTATCAACACCAATCCTAGTAGCTGCTTCTCCTAAGAATTTAGTAGCTCCTGGTAGTTTAGCAGCCCAAGGTAGACTGTTGGCTGCACCAATAAGTTTACTTGATACACCTAATGAAGGGAGTACTAGTCCAGATAGTTTACGTGTTAGATCAGAAACAACGTTCTGACCTTGTGGATTTAACCTATGCCATTGATCTTGTAGATCACCAGTTCCAAAGTTACCTCTGGTCACTAGGTTCATAAAACCTAAACCAGTGTCAACCATACCTTGTGCTATAGGCTTTGTCATTTTATGGAAACCTTCTATACCACTAAAAGGTTTCTCATAACCAGCAATGCCTGAATCGAAATCAGGATGCCAAATAGGTAAAGATGAATTATCTGGTACTGCATCTAGTTTCTTCTGAGCTTCCTCTGATGCCCCTTCTACATAATCAGGACCTGCCTTACCTTCCGCAGAAGGTGTTAATGTGTTAACTTTTTCTTCAGCAGCTACATCCTCTCGTAGTTGTTGTTCTACATCAGGGTCTCTATAATATGAATCTGTCATTGTCTCACCGCCGTTCCATGTAGTAATTCTACAATACGACCATCTGGTAATTCTACCACTAGCATTGTCCCTTCAGTTGATGTTTGTACTTCTTCAATAACTTTAGCTCCATTACCTATTAGGATGTCGGTACCTTCATAAAGACCAAAATCCCAACCGTCAGAACCTCTAGCCCAATGTGCTTCTTGGTCATCTGTAGTAGGAGTCTGTCCTAATGGTACTCTACCTAGTTCTGGATCATCAGCAAAGATATACTTATCAAAGTCATGTCTACTGAAGACTCCACCGCCTCTTATTTGTATATGTAGATGTGGACCAGTGGATCTACGTCCTACACTTCCTACATCATATACATGCCTTAGATGCTTACCATAGGTTTGGTTATTCCTCCATCCACTTGGAGTCTTATCACCTATTTCTAATAAAGCGTTACCTGTCTGACTCATGTAAGAGTTTAATTCTCTTGCATTAACACGTACCTGTTTTAAAGTACCAGGTTGTAGATTAGATCTTTGTGATTTAATAGCTTTAGGGAATACTAAGTTAACACCAAGTGTCTTAGCATTCTCTTGTAAAATATCTTCTCTTGATAGGCGTCCGTTATATAGTCCAACTACATCACGGACCCAAGGAAATTTATCTTCAATAGTAGAGTCATAACTCCCACCAGAAAGAAGCTTTTGACGTAGGAATTCATAATCTTGTTTAGTATCTAATGGTGTATTCTTGTAGAAGTAGGTATCTTTATCCATTAAAGCACGTCTTTCTAAACGTGATTTGGTGCTAATTGGTTTCTCATTAGCATCGACTGTATAACCTTCAATGAACCCACTATTAGGATCATCTAGTTTAAATGGTGTTACATTTAATTGTTCAATGAGAGCTTTAGCATGTCCGAATGCATCTTCGTATGCTTTCGTAGGTGTTACACCACCTTCACTCATTAAGGTTGTATACCTCTGCATAGCTTTCTGAGTTATACTTTCAGTAGCCATCCGTACACTAGGCTCATTAGCACCTAGATCTTCCCATGATTTTATACCTACAACTTTCTGTATTTCATTAGTGACATCACTCTTTAAGTTACCCTTTGTTTCTGGATATGGGTTATCAATACGCTTATCACCAAGGTATCCTAGTTTAGTGGTTTCATTAGTTTTAGATTGTAAAACCATTTGTGTAGTTAACTCACCTTGTGTAGCTGCATACTCTAACCTAGCACCTTCTAGGTCATTTTGTTGAGGTGATACATTCTCAGTTATTGTTGATTGGATGTATTCTCTAATTTCAGGGTAATCTCTATACTCCTGCCATAGCTCCATCTTAGCTTCATTATTCAATCCATTATCTCTAATGATAGCTTCTACTCTACCTATCTCTTCTTGTACAGCTAACTTCTTTTGCTTAATAGAATCTTCTCTTAGACTATACTCTTGATCTAGTTTATCTTGTATGATATCCTTAACTTTTGCTTGATTCTGATAGCCTAATAGTGGAGTCTTACCATCCTCTCTAGTAGCAGTTAGCATTTCTTGAGCTACGGATATAGATATATCATCTCTCTTTAGATAATCTTCAACATATGGGAAGTTATCTCTTATAGCATTTCTACGCCAGTTTTTATTTCTAGGATCTTCATAAGCATTAATGACTTCATTAAACCAGTTTTGTAACCCACCTTTATCTATCGCGTTATAGGTTTCTATTCTTCTGTATTCTTTACTAGCTTCTCTAGCATCTTCTTCTGCTGCCCTATGTACATCATTAAACCTAGCATCAGAGATTTTATCTAATTTCTCAAAGAATTCAGACGCCCATGCAGGATCTGGATGTGGCATCCCTAGTTCTGCAAATGTGTCACCTGCAAATTCAGTTTGTATTTGTCCTAATATTTCATTTGCAGCTGCTACATTACTAGAATTCCAAGCTTGGTTTAATGTTAACTGAGTTCCATCACCAAGATCGTAAGGTGTATCATAGTTATTCAGTATATGTTGGTGGTATAAAGGTACAGAATTACTCAATCCTTGCTCAACTATACCCCTATGCAGCCAACCGCTTGCATTTCTAATTGAATTTAAATCTGCTTCAGAGGCACCCCTATCTGCTAGAACTTGAGCAGCTTCTATATACTCTTTATTAGCATCCCATAACTCTCCTTCAATAGCACGTAGTGCACCGATTTCTGCAGGAGTAGCTCGCAGTTCATTTATAAGTGAAAGGCCTTCTTGATATTGAGCTTTGTTTTCTTTCTCAATATAAGCACCAATTTGTTTAGCAGCTTGTGGTATGAACTGCATTAACCCTTGTAGTTTATCAGAGACTGCTCCTCTAGATTGAGGGTTTTGCCTCTTTGCATCCTCAACTTCTGTTTTTAAATTAGCTAGATGCTGCTTCTGAATAAGTTTTTTATTGTTGATTGCCCATTTCTGATTATCCCTTAGATTATTAATCGTTTGGTTATCAGCGTACATTTTCCAGCTGAGCCAGTCATTAGCAAACTGTTTTCTTAGTTTCTCATTATTCTCTAATTGTTGTTTTGTATAATTAGAGTCATCAATCATTCTCTGAAGTAAATCTTCAGTGGGAACCTGAATTGGATCAAATCCCCTTGCTTCTGCATAACTTGTAAAAGCCATAGTTTGTTTGTTCTTCCGTAGAAGTGTTTAATTTTTACAAACCGAAAACTGCCTTAGCAATATTCAGTATTTACCACCAATTGAATACCTTACCTATACCGGCAACAAGTCCTACACCTAAACCAATTGGACCCATAGCTCCTAAGCCGATAGTTCCTAATCCACCTAATCCAATGGCTCCTCCACCTGAAGCAGCCATACTACCGAAAGCTCCTAGAGCTGTAGCTCCAGCAGAAACACCTGAAAGAATTGAACCTGTCATAGATCCTTGGACTGCTTGGCTTGGTGCGTAGCTACTCCCTTTTATTGGCTTTGGCCCCTTTTTAGGTTTTGGTGGGTCTATTATTCGCCCTATGGGTATTGCCCTTGGTTCTATTGGTGGGGGCGTAATGTTGGGATGTAGTGGTATCTTAGCTTCAGCAGCAATTTTTGCACCTTCCCATTTCATATCTATATCATCAATCATTCTATCATAAGCAGCTGTGATAGATAAACCTGTCTGCCTTTCCTCTTCTAATCTTATGTCTCTAAATAAATTTAAATATCTCTGATCAGATTCTTGGCCTCTTATTTGAAGCGCTCTTGCTTCTTGAGTAGAGTACTTCTCTAAAGCTTGCTTACCCATCTCATAATACCTCTGACCAGCTAAACCAATCATAGCATTATTAATACCATATTGCTCTACCTGAGACTGAAGATCCATAGTCTTTACTCTATGTAAATTCTGTGCATCTTGTTGTTGGAAAGCTGCTATGACATCCCTACCTGTGGCTTGCGCTGATTGACCTGCTTGTAGAAGCCGTGTCTTACCAGTTGCTTTTATTCGTTCTCGTACACTTGTCGCTTGCTTGAATGCCTGTTCAGCAGCAGCTCCTTGATACTTTAAAGTAGTTTGAGTCTTCTTATTTTGTAGATCTCTAGTTTGTATTCTATGACGAATATAAGTACTAGCTTCTTCAAGATTAAGACCTTTCATTCTAGTTTTATAGGCTAATCTATTTTGATCTGCTTTAAGTTCTAATTGCTCACCCTTCTGTTCATATTCAGTTGCAGATTTCCGGGCATTAAGTGCTAATTTAATCTGACGTTCTTGTTCAACTGCTCTAGCATTGAGATGCGCTTTACCTCTAGCTAGATCATTATATTCAAGCTGTTTATTAATGTGCCTTATTACTTCAGTCCTGGCGCGTACCTTTTCCTCATGGTTGAACTTCCGTACCAACTTTGCTTGGTCGTATGAATCTTTTCTCTGTTGAGTTTGGAACGCATGAGCTTCCTTATTATCTTCTCTCTTCGCTTGATTTATTTTCGTTGTATGTTTCCATTGCTCTTTCGCTATCTTATTATCAAAACTATATTTCTTTTTGTTATACTTGTGGGCCTTTTTCGTGTAATCCTTACCGCCACCACCACCACCGCCACCGCCGCCAAAGGACTCTAATCCTATAGTAGCGGTGTTGAATGTTTCGTGGGATATGTCTCCTGGAGGTTTTAGAGAATCATATTGTTGATTCCCTATCTCTGTAAACCATTCAAAACTATCCATTTGTTTTAGTTCTTCTCCTACGTTTACGTTGTTGTTGTTTAGGTTTAATAGGTTTCAATATAACTGAATACTCATGTTCCCAATCAAGTTTTTCAGCTAAACCTTTTCGTGTCCAAGCTTCTAAAGCAGTGCAGTTGTTGAGGCGTCCAAACTCTTCTATAGAACTCAGGTGATGATACCACTTATCCATATCATGTCCTGTATTAGTTGCAAAAGTTATTATACGTAACACTGAATGTTGAGGGTAATGTACTATCTCTGTTAACAAAGCTAGGAATAATTCTTCATCCTCAACACCTATCCATAATTGCTCTTGTCCTTCAAGTACTAATCTCAGCGCATCAGATGTAGTCATACTGCCTAAATAATTATACTTTAAAGCTTTATCAATTAGAGGTATGACTTTATGCCAAATGAATTGAACTTCCTCTGAATTTATTAGTATTAATTGGGTGGTCATTTGTTTAAGTTCTTCTGTAGAATCGTGGTGAATACTGCCCTTCCCACATCATAGATGTAAGGGAGACAGGGAATGGAGAGTTACTGAAAACTCTTATGTTAAAGTTCTCTGAGCGTTGATGTATAGGTATAGTGAATACTTTATCTTCTGTTAGAGGTATGTCATCTGCTAAGTACTGGTTAGCATCTTGCACAGGTTGTATAGTATACCAATTATTGGTGTATAGTAGAATGGTATCACCTTCACCAGGTGGTGTTGTAAATCGAAGAAGTTTCTTTTGCCCCCTATCGGCATCATTAACAATACTAAACCCTGTGTTTGCCACTCCATTTACTTTTACTTTTAATTCAGTTACATCTTCATAGTCTATGTTGAATGGAAAATCTGTTTGACCAATTGTAGCGAGTGTTGCTGTTACATTAGCAGTTGTGTTACCTATTAATGTCTTAGCGATAGTAACTGTATCACTAGCAGCATAACCTGTACCTTCAGTATTAACTGATACGGCAGTAGCTACACCTCCTGACATGGTTACATCTACAGTCATCCCAGTACCGCTACCACTCGTAGTAGTCGCTACATTTTCAACTGTATGATCACCTTCAGGACCAGCTCCTGTACCGTTAGCAACAAGTGTACTGGAGAATGTACTACCCAAACCTGTATACTCTTCTTTTGGTGTTTGTCTACCTTTACTCTTTACTTTAAAACCACATACACTAGAAAGTCCTACAGCAAACTTCATCCTTGAAACAATTAAGGCAGCAGTATAATCTTGTGTTGTACCTTCCTGGTTTAGTTTATAGTATGTCCTAGGTAGTTCAATGTCATAGTTATATTTATAACCGACGATGATATCACTAGCACTTAGGTTTGTTAAATCTTCACCTGGTACTTCAAAGTATGGTGACGAAGTTGCATGTGTCTGACCCGTAGGTCTGTCTGGTGTAATTGTGAAACCAGACTCTGTAACTCCTGCAAAGTTCGTTGTACCATCACCTGTAACAACTAGCACAGGTGTTAACGTTGAATTATCTCTCATACCCGTAGGTAGATAACACTTAGTTAATTTATTTGTAGCGTCATAAGTCATAGAGCTGATAGCTCCATATAAATCCATATGTGGATTCACCTGCTGACCCTCACTATTGACGATAATTTTTTCTTCAGGTGTTTGAGTCAGGCTAGCATTACATAATATATACTTACCATTATATTCAATAATGGACCACAGTATATCTGAATCTATAGAAAGGTGTTGTATGTTGCCTGGTAAATCCCATTGAAACCAAGATTGCAGTAGTATCTTATCTCCTACTGTATAAGTTTTATGGAAGTATGCGGAAGATGATCCTTCATAAGGACTTGTGTTATTACCATACAAAGCAATGATTGAATTCTGAGGACTTGAAACTAAATTAGTTACAGTGTCAGGTATCCATTCTGAAACTACCTTACCTATATCTTGAACCAAAGGACTTTCATTCTGTCCCCTAGTTGACATAGAGAATACCCGTGAGTAACTAGGAGTTTTACTAATGAAGTTAATCCCAGTACCTACTTCAACAGGATCAATGTTAGCATCCATCTCATAGTTAGATATACCACGTATGATAGAAGTAGTTGGTGTAAGTATGCCTGCATCTGCAAACATAATGAACTGTTGATTTTTACTAAATAGAATCAAACCTTGAGCTGTAGGAATTACAGAATGTAACACAGCTGGTCTGATGCTAGAGCAGTTAACACCTATAGGATCAGCTTCTGAAGTAGCAATAGCTGAAGTTAAGTAGAAGTTGTAGAAATCACCTGCCTGGCTCATTGCTACATTATCTTCTGTAAGTATTCCTAACCTATTATTGTGGAAGAATACTTGTTGTATTGTAGTTCCTACAAATTTAGGATCAGGATTAATAAGTGTATCACCTGAACCTCTAGCAACCCAAGATGCTTCTGCAAAGACGAAGGTATTTGCTGCTGTATTTTTTAATTCATGCGGTAGAGTAGATGCATCCATACCAGTGGACACACTTGGATCTACTGTTTCTAACCAGTAACCCGGTCCTCTAGTACCATCATTAGCTATGAATTTAACCCAGTATGCATCTGTTACAGAAGTAGAGTTAATAACTTTAAACCTCCTGTTATGCTCAGCTTCGTAAGGAAGTTCAGCTACATTAGCAATCTGATCTTGATAAGATATCATGTTAGTGTTACCTTGATCATCAATAGCTTCTAATGTAAAAGCTGTTTCGACACCTCCTGTAGTTTTTAACGATAACTCTAGTGATGCTGGTAACCTTTGAACAGTTAAAACGTGTCCAGTTATACTAAGTGCATTTAGATTAGTCTCTAGTTGAGTTAGTATTTGTGTAGCATTTAATATTTGTGTAGCTGCAGTACCTGAAGTGAATGCATCATCAGCACTATTCTTTGTAATATAATCAGCTGTAGTATAATCTGTACTACCAACTGTAAGTTTAATTCTATACCTAGTACTGTACTTAACAATTTTTAGGATAACAGTACCTCTCGCCTTAGCTACAAAGGTAGGTGCAGAAGCAGCAGCTACTGTCTTCAGCTTGTTTGTTATTATTGTTGTATCCTGTACTGTAAGTAAGGAGTAATTATCTCTAGTGGTATCAATGTAATCCTTAGCACTACCTGTATAAGTTACAGTACATGCTGTACCTGCACTATTCCATACCTTAATAGGATTAGTGGATTCTACATCTGAGTCTAGTATACATCCAATATATGTCTCTTCATTATCTCGTTTGATGAAGAACCACTTAGCATTCACAAAGTCTGGTGAGGAAGCATCAGATGATGTATGTATATTCTTAATGAATTTAGTACCTGGTCTCTTTCTCAATCCAAACGTAGGATCAGGGTATGCGTTAAGACATTCCCTAACTTGACCAGGTAGTTTTACTTTATCTATTTGTTTTGATACGCCACCTAGATAATTAGTGACTAATTGTGTGACTGCTGCCATTAGCGTGTAAGTGCGTGATATGGTTGGTAGCTTTGATAGTAATTCTTATTCGTAGGATGTCCGAAGAAGGTGTAATCTCCTTGATTGCACTCATACTCTAAAGCTTGTGATCTACTTTCTACTTCTCTCTGTACTAACATTTGATACTGTTGACCATCACCTATAATCCTACTAGATACAATTGCAGCTGCTCTAGCTACAACATAATCTTGAACAGGTACAGGTAGATCAACCCAATCAAATTTCCATACAATATCTAGCTTGATCTCTTCACTTGCTGTGTCAGTAATCTCACTTGTATGATTCCATTTATCATATAGTTTCCCATTTCTTTTAACAACACTTTTAGTTTTATATCCGTTGTCAGTAGAGCTAAGGTCTACTTGCAGCATGTTGTTAGGTATAATATATTCCTTGTTACTATCAGTGGTGGTTTCGTATTCAATTTCTGTATTGAATCCCCAGCCTTCAGCCTGTACTTCTCGTGATACTTGTAGTAAAGTATCGTAAGCGATCGCAACGTCCGGGTTGGTCTGGTCGAGAGTGGTGACAGGCGCCTGACCAACTGACGCTAGTATTTGGTTAACTGCTGGTAATTCTTCTGTAGCGTTAGTGGTAGGAAAGGCCATAGTAAATAATTATAAATAAAAAAAAGGGAGCCGAAGCTCCCCATATATCAAGCGCGAGAGACTGCAGGTGAGTCACACTCTACGCCAGTGTACGCAAAACGTAAGTTCTTTGTTACTGATTGCACATCAGATGCGGAGTAAGTCCACCTTCTGTTTGTGAAACAGACGTACGAATTGCAGACGACCCGCCAGAGACGGCATCGACAGCGCCAGAAACACCATTGTTTCCAGCTTGTGTTGCAGCATTAGCCATAATTTAATCCGTTATAATTTTAAGTATTAGCGTTGCCGCTAGTTGTCAATCCATCAGATTGCATCTGCCTGCCATAAGGTAATGGAGTAGCTGCACCCTGTGTTGTCGAACCGACATTGCCAATACCTTCACCTTTAACAACGGTTTTAGTTGTAGCAACTCCAGGTTTAACTGACATAATATACCTCAAGCAGTCTGGATTTCAATTGCAGCAGCTGGGTTCAGCGTACCTACACCCATGGCAAGACGACCAACGATCAAGTCACCTTGATACATTGTCTTGATGTCCCCACCCGTGGTCTGTACTTGAGGACCAATAGCTTCAACTACACCAGCAGCATCCTTCTGATAGATGAGGCCTGCATGTGCAGAGAAGTCAGTGGCAACAGTTACACCAGTACCAGCTGAGGAGTTCTCACCAGACTGTTCATTAATTGTACCAGCTTGGAAAGGAAGGTTGTTAGAACGCTTGATGTCGATACCAGCAATCGATACTAGTCCATCACCAGAGTTCAGGTTACCTTGTGTGTTACCGTAGTCACGGTTCAGGATGTTGGAATCAACTTGTGATACCAATGCATAGTACTGACGTGGTGCGAGTACTGCGGTACGTCCTGTCTTAGGAATGTTCTTCTCATCAAGAATTGAAGCAGCCTCGAAGAATGCGTCAACTAGTCGTTGAGCGTCATACTCGTTACCGGATCCAATTTGAATGATAGAACCACCTGGCTCAGGTCCAGGAGATGCAGTGATAGGATGTGCTTCACGTGCTGCGGAAGCAATCATACGGAACACTTTCTTATCATAAGCTTCAGCAAGAGCGTGTCCGATCTTAGCGGAGATCTCAGAGCGAAGGCTGTAGTGAGCGAGAGTCTCATCGAGGTCATAAACGAAGGCTGAACTAATCAGCAAATCGTCACACACGATGGTCTTCTCTGCTACCGGGGGATCACCTGAACCAAGGATCGGTTCACCAGGCGTATGATAAGCTGCCTGCATGCGTCCCGTGAAGATGAACTGTAGACTCTTACCGTTCTTTAGTTGACGGGTTTGTACAGTTCCTTTAGCAATGTTTGCTGACTCATAGGCTTTGAAGAGTTCGCCAGAGAACAGCTTTAAATAGGTTGCATACTTAGTATCATATGCAACTGCGCCAGAAGTTGAGGATGCCGCTTTATTTAGGGTACCTACTACTGACTGTGTTAAATTAGCCATTATTGTTTGTGAAAGTTTGTATAGTTTACAAGCTCTCGAACGTTCAAGTTAAAATTGTTGTGGTCTCTCCCACCGTCTAGACGGCTAAGGGTATCCTCGTAAGGGCCAAAGCCAAGGGAAAGGAGGTCCTACTCTGAGGTGCCTCCAGTCCGAAGTAATTAGAACTTCATGTATTCGATATACGAGCCTGCTTTAATTGTCGTAGCAGTAGCAGAGCTTGTATTCTGTGCAGCCTGGAAGTCCAGTGAACCTCTGTTAGCTCCGTTGATTAGAATACCATTAACCTTAACGTAGTAGTTACTGTCAGTACCTACTGCAGTCTGTTCAGCAATACCTGTGCCAGTTACTTCAGAGGTAACTGTCTCAGTAATAGCTCCAGAGAAAGGAACTTCTGGTAGAATCATCCGAGCCCTGAAAGAAGTAGGACTAGTAGGCGTTAGAAGCTTCCACTTAAGGTCGCCGTCAGCATCGTTAGCTGTATCAATCCACATGTTGAAGATGATACGCTCATACTTTCCTAGGTCAATTTTCAAGATAGAGGCATACGTAGTAGTACTAACGAGAGTTTGATCGTTAGCTAGTACTGTACCTGAATTGAATGAGCCTGTGGTATATACAACCGTTCCGGCTGCAGTGTTAGCATTAAAAGCCATTGTTTTAAATAAGTATTAAAGGTTTATAAACCGGACCTGTTCCGCAGGCCCGGGAGTTAATGACGTTTAGTAGACCACGTCATTTCCATACCAAATCCTAGTAATAATACTAGGAAGAGTACGTACAAAAGTTCCATCTAGAAGGCCCACTTAAGACCAGCTTTGGTTCCGTAGTTGTTCTCGTCAGCGTCAGTTGTAAGAAAACTGATTTCTCCATAAATGGACACAGCTTCAGTGGCTTGAAACGAGCCTCCTGCCTTCCCAGAGAATTCAGTGTTAGCATCCTCCCCGTCAACAGAGACGATAGCTGGACCCGCTTGCAGGTAGTAGCTAGCTGCTCCAGCAGACCCTTCGTAACCTACGTGGAGGTCAGTCTGACTTGAGCCATAGTCTGATCCATTCCATCCGCTGTTGATCTCTGTGTTAACATATGGGCCAGCCATTGCAGGTGTCGCAGAGAGAGTGGACAGTGTGGCAAGTGCAATAAATGATTTCATTTTTTAGTTTGTTTGTATTGTTGTTCGCTACTTTGTTTTCGTGTACTTGATGCCACGATAGCAATAAGTGACAGTCATAGTTTTTCTCCTATGATGTAAGCCCCGTTCCCTGCTTACACGTCATGCGTCAGAGCATAACTCTGATGAACGGATGCTGTCGTAATAGTCATGTTTAGTGACGTGAACGCCCTCGATAAATGCAGCTACG
>VTLG01016897.1_pt1 | contig 15317 bp, 16 predicted proteins | sample 4694571 | NCBI WGS metagenome assembly VTLG01 (sample SAMN12604809, study PRJNA352737) | marine metagenome | biome: ENVO:00000447; feature: ENVO:00000209|ENVO:00000569|ENVO:01000036; material: ENVO:00002151; isolation source: viral sequences binned using virsorter ...
AGAAAGATATATGATACATTATATTCTAATTTAGAACCATCTACAATACCACACGCTGTATTGATTATTGCTGACTATCAGTATAAATCTGCCTTTGTTGCTGACCAAGAGATTAATTTAGTTGCTTGTTTAACTGAACTAATGTCACAGGTCAAATTCAAGTGATATCATTACCAAATAAAAAATATAATATAATATATGCCGATCCACCTTGGCACTTTAAATCAAGAAGTGAAAAGGGAGAAGGTAGAAATGCTACTCAACATTATGATTGTATGTCATTAAAAGATATATGCGATATGCCTGTTGAAAAAATAGCAGATAAAGATTGTGTATTATTAATGTGGGTTACTGATCCATTATTAGAAAAAGCATTTAAAGTTATTAACGCTTGGGGTTTCACTTACAAGACAGTAGGATTTACCTGGGCGAAATCAAACAAAAGTAATATGGGTATGTTTACAGGATTAGGATATTGGACTAGATGTAATCCAGAAATGTGTTTACTTGCAACAAAAGGCAAACCTAAAAGAGTTAGTAAATCTGTAGCACAATTAGTTATAGATCAGCGTAGAGAACATAGTAGAAAACCAGATAGAATCAGAAACGATATAATTGAATTGTGTGGTGATCTACCTAGAATAGAATTATTTGCTAGACAAAAATTTGATGGTTGGGATGCATGGGGTAATGAAATATGAGTTATGAATTAAAAGACTATCTCAACTCTATAAACTTTACTAAAAAAGATTTGATGAAATCCGATGATAAGGATTGGGTCAAAAAGTATCCTGCGTTTATAGTCAATAAAATATTGTCTGGTTTTCAAGACACCATAATGCTTGTTAATGAAGTAAACCGTAATCACTTCCTAGATAAGGATATGCAATACTGGTTTCTACTAAATAGTATTAGATCAAAGAAAAGGTTTAGTCCTTTTTTGAGAGCAAGTAAATTAAAGAATATTGATTTGGTAAAAGAGTATTATGGATATAGTAATGAAAAAGCAAAAACTGTCCTTGATATACTTACTAAAGATCAACTGAAATTGATTAAAGAGAAATTATATAAAGGTGGGACAAAATGAATGAATTAGATAATCTTTGGCATCCAGAGAAGATGTTAGAAGTACAGTTAAAAGAACCTGATGATTTTTTAAAAGTTAGGGAAACACTTACACGAATAGGTGTGGCGTCAAGAAAAGATAAAAAGTTATTTCAATCTTGCCACATATTACACAAACAAGGAAGATATTTTATAGTGCATTTTAAAGAACTGTTTGCTTTAGATGGTAAGTCAGCAAACTTTTCTGACAATGACGCTGAACGAAGAAACACAATTGCTCAATTATTAAGTGATTGGGGATTAATCGCTATATTAAACAACTCAATTGCTGAGAAGAAAGCACCTTTATCACAAATTAAAGTATTAAGTTTTAAAGAAAAAGGCGAGTGGGACCTTCAAGCAAAATATAATATAGGTAAAAAAATAGAAAATGAAGGCACCGAAGTTTAAAGATTTTATATCAGAAAAGGTACAACGAAGTGATATACAAGTTGCTATCTTAACAAAAGTAAATGCTGACAGTAAGTCTGTTGTTAGTAATATGATATTAAAGGAATGTAAAAGTAGAAATATTCCTTGTTATATTATTAATACTTCTGAAGCATGGGTATCAAAAAATGATTTAGATAAAGGTACTTTATATGTATCTAATATTGACGGTGAAGATACCGAAGTAGAATTCGAACTTTCAAAAACAATCTGCTTTGCAAGAGCAGGTGTTCTTGAAGACGAAACTGGTTTGGCATTATTATCTACATTCGAAAACGCTGGTGCGTTTATGATAAACACTAGAAATAGTATGCTTACTTGTGATAACAAGATGTCAGCATACATTTCTTTTGAGAGAGATAATATACCAACACCTAGAACAGCATTAATATCAAACGAAAAAGGATTACTTGACGCTCATAAAAGAATAGGCGATAAGTATCCTGTAATTATGAAGACACTAACAGGTACTCAAGGTATTGGTGTATCAATAATTGAATCTGAAAAAAGTTTAGTGTCTGTTGCTCAATCACTATGGAAGTTTGGTGCTGCTCTTTTACTTCAAGAATTTATGAAGTTTGATTTTGATATTCGTACAATAGTTGTTGATGGAAGAGTATTAGCGTCAACAAAAAGAATAAGTGCTAAAAAAGATTTTAGGTCTAATAGACATAGAGAAGCAACTACTGAACCTTATAAACTTTCAGATGATGAAAAAAAAGTAGTATTAGACGCTGCCAGATCAACAGGTGCGTTTATGGTAGGTGTTGACCATGCAATAGTTAATGATAACTATTATGTATTAGAGTGTAACGGTTCGCCAGGCGTTGGTTCAAACTTTGCTTTGTACAATACAAAATTAAGAGATAGATCACATATAGGAAAAACTACACCTGACAATGTTATAAAAGGATTGTTTAACTATCTAACCCAAGATGTACATAGAAAACATTCCTTTACAAAAGAGGCAGGGTTTCACGAAAGAATTACTATTGACGGATACGGACCTGTTAGAGCAAAATTTGATACAGGTAACGGTACTCAAGCATCCATGTTTACAGTTGATAAGATAGATGTATCAAATAAAACTGTTAAATGGCAAAAAGACGGCAAGAAATTTACAAGTAAACTAGAAGGTTATTCAGAAGCAACTAGAATGAATCAAGTTGATAAGAGACCTATTGTAATGGTTGACTTAACTTTCAACAACAAATTTTATTCAGATGTGCCAATTGGCTTAACAACAAAAGATTCAAGAAGCACATTTTTAATTAATAGAGATTTGTTGACTAGATTTAAAGTCAATGTAAATCCAAATAGAAAGTTTGTACTTTCACATTGGATTGAAAGAACAGATGGCAATGATACAAGAGGAGTTAATTTACCACTGGAAAAAAGATAGTAGTTGCTTTACAAACAAAGTAAACTATGTTATAATGTTATATAATAAAAGGAGTGAACAATGGCACAAAATCATCAAACAGAAAATCCACTATACAAAGCATTAGAAAAAAAATATGAATCAGATATTGCTTCAGCAAAAGCAACAATGATAATCTATTTTGATAATCCTGTTGCAATAGGAGAACATCCGCAACATTTAGCAGAATTAGATAAGTTAAATGAACAACTTGCTAATGCAGAAGAAAAACTTGTTATTTTAAAAAAACATTTCAACAATAAACAAATATAAAAATTAATGAAATTCTATACTTCGGTATTGCCATATCGTGGCAGACTATTGGTTCGTGGTGTCAACCATGATGGTAGTCATAAGAAGTTTAGAATTAATTATAATCCATCTTTATTTGTTCCATCACAAAAAGAATCAAAATATAAAACACTAGACGGTCGTAATGTAGGTAAAGTTAAATTTGATAGCATACCTGGCGCCAAGAAATGGATTGATGAGTATAAAGATGTAAGTGGTTTTGAATACTTTGGGAATACAAGATATCAATATCCATTTATTGCAGATGAATTTTCTAAAAAGATTGATTGGGATATCAAACAAATAAGAATACTTACACTTGATATTGAGTGTGAAAGTGAAAATGGTTTTCCTGATTCAGATGAGGCAACAGAATCTTTAATATCAATAACAGTAAAAGAACATACTACAAAAAAGATAATTGTTTTCGGTATGAATAATTTTGTAAACGATAGACCAGATGTTCGTTTTATAAAATGTCCTACTGAAAGAGAACTAATAGAAAAGTTTAAAGAGTTTTGGTTAGAATATAATCCTGATATTGTCACAGGTTGGAATGTCAAATTTTTTGATATGCCTTATCTTATGAATCGTTTTAGAAGATTAATGGGTGATGAATATATTTTAAAATTTAGTCCGTGGGGTGTTGTAAGTCAAGAAAGCACTAGAGCAACAGGTAAAGGTTTTACTAAAGAACAAAACTATTATGATATCATGGGTGTTGCTGTATTAGATTATCTTGATCTATATCGTAAACATACATTTGTTAGGCGTGAAAGTTATAGACTAGATTATATAGGCGAAGTAGAATTAGGTGAAACTAAAAATGAAAACCCTTATGATACATTTAAAGAATTTTATACAAAAGATTATCAACAATTTATTGAATATAATATACAAGATGTTGAACTTGTTGATAAACTAGAAGATAGATTAAAATTAATTGATCTACATTTAACTATGGCGTATGAGGCAAAAGTTAATTATCAAGATGTCTTTAGTCAAGTGAGAGTATGGGATACTATTATATTTAATCATTTAAAATCTAAAAATATTGTTGTGCCTGCCGTTATAGAATCTAAACAATCAAGAGGTTACGAAGGTGCATATGTAAAGGATCCTGTTGTAGGTTTTCACGACTGGATAGTAAGTTTCGATTTAAACAGTTTGTATCCACATTTAATTATGCAATACAATATTTCTCCTGAAACTATGGTTGGTCATGATCCTAATCGTGTCAATGTAGAGAATATGTTAAATCAAAAATCTGATTTGTCTGACCTAGATACAAGGACTATCACTCCCAATGGTGCTCAATTTAGGACAGACAAGCAGGGTTTCTTACCTGAACTTATGGATAAACTATACAAAGAAAGAGTTATATACAAAAACAAGATGTCAAAAGCAAAAGCATTGTATCAAGAAACTGGCGATGAAAGATTAAAGAATGAGATATCTTCAAACTATAATATTCAACTTGCAAGAAAGATTGCTTTAAATAGTGCCTATGGTGCGATCGGTAATCAATACTTTAGATACTTTGATGTAAGACACGCTGAAGGTATTACTATGGCAGGTCAATTAACAATTAGATGGATTGAATATGATGTAAATGAATATCTAAACAAACTATTAAAAACTAAAAATGTAACCTATGTTGTTGCGTCTGATACAGATTCAATCTATATTAAACTAGGTGAAATGGTTAACAAAGTATTTAAAGATAAATCTGATAATAAAAAAATTGTAAAAGTATTAAATAAGTTTTGTGAAGAAAAACTACAACCATTTATTGATTCAAGTTTTGCTAAATTAGCAAAGTATGTTAATGCTTTCGATCAGAAAATGATTATGAAAAGAGAAGTGATTGCCAACAAAGGTATATGGACTGCAAAGAAAAGATATATTCTAAACGTATTTAATGAAGAAGGTCTTGATTTAAAAGAACCTAAACTAAAGATCATGGGTATTGAAGCAGTTAAATCTTCTACACCTGCACCTTGTCGTGTAAAAATTAGAGAAGCATTAAAAGTTATTATGACAAAAGATCAATCGGCATTGATAGACTTTATAGAAAATTTTAGAACTCATTTTAATAAGTTACCGCCAGAAGATATTGCTTATCCTAGAAGTTGTAATAATCTTAAAAAGTATTCTTCAACAAAAGACATATATCAAAAATCAACACCTATTCATGTAAAAGGTTCTTTACTTTATAATAATCTATTAAAGAAACATAAATTAAAAAAATATGAAGTAATACAAGACGGTGATAAAATTAAATTTATAACATTAAAAGAACCTAATCCTATAAGAGAAAAGGTAATATCTTTCTCTAGCAGATTGCCAAAAGAATTTAAACTACATCAATATATCGACTATGATGAAATGTTTACTAAATCATTTTTAGAACCGTTGAGATTTATTGTAAAAGCAATTGGCTGGGACTTTGAAAGAAAGGCAACTTTAGATGAATTTTTTTAAAACAACACTTGACATTAGAGAAATCGTTATTATATAATATAGAAAGGAGAATATATAATGAGTAAAATAATTGGAATCGATTTAGGAACAACAAACTCTTGTGTCGCCGTAATGGAAGGAACACAAGGAAAAGTATTAGAAAATGTAGAAGGTGCAAGAACAACACCTTCCGTAGTATCATTTGGCGAAGAAACATTAGTTGGTATGCCAGCAAAAAGAGTGGCAGTAACTAATCCAGAGAATACTATCTATGCAGTTAAGAGATTAATTGGTAGAACATTTGATGGTAATTCTGTAAAAAAAGATATACAGACAACACCATACAATATTATTAAGGCAGACAACGGAGACGCATGGGTAGAAGCAAAAGGTAAAAAGTATTCACCAGCACAAATCTCTGCTTTCACTTTACAAAAAATGAAAGAAACTGCTGAAAAGTATTTAGGATCAGAAGTAAGTAAAGCAGTTATAACTGTACCTGCTTATTTTAATGATTCACAAAGACAGGCAACAAAAGACGCTGGTAAGATTGCAGGTTTAGAAGTTGAAAGAATTGTAAATGAACCTACAGCGGCTGCATTAGCATATGGTTTAGATAAAAAGAAGTCAGGCACAGTTGCAGTATATGATCTAGGTGGTGGTACATTTGATATCTCTATATTAGAAATAGGCGATGGAGTATTTGAAGTTAAATCTACAAATGGTGATACATCATTAGGTGGTGAAGATTTTGATAATGCTATTGTAGATCATCTTTTATCTGTATTTAAAAGTAATACAGGTATGGATTTAAGATCAGATAAATTAGCATTACAAAGAGTTAGAGAATCTGCTGAAAAAGCAAAATGTGAATTGTCTTCTGTTGTTGAAACAGAAATTAATATACCTTTCATAACTGCCGATAAGACAGGACCTAAACATTTAAACACTAAATTAAACAGAGCGACATTTGAAAGTCTAGTAGATAGTCTAATTAAAAGATCACTTGCCCCATGTCAAACAGCATTAAAAGACGCTGGTATAAAATCAACAGATGTAAGCGAAGTTATATTAGTTGGTGGTATGACAAGAATGCCTAAAGTAAAACAAGAAGTAGAAAAGTTTTTTGGTAAGAAACCTCACGAAGGAGTTAATCCAGATGAAGTTGTTGCTATAGGTGCTGCTATTCAAGGTGGTGTATTAGCAGGTGATGTTAAAGATGTATTACTTTTAGATGTGACACCTTTATCACTTGGTATTGAAACACTTGGTGGTGTATCTACAAAACTTATAGAAAAAAATACAACTATACCTACAAAGAAAAGTCAAGTATTTTCTACTGCTGAAAACAATCAAGCGGCAGTTAATATAAATGTTGCACAAGGTGAAAGACAACTTGCAAAAGATAATAAGTCATTAGGTAACTTTATGCTTGATGGTATTCCACCTGCACCTAGAGGTGTACCTCAAATTGAAGTGACATTTGATATTGACGCTAATGGTATTTTAAGTGTATCTGCCAAAGATAAAGGTACAAATAAAGAACAAAAAATAACTATACAAGCGTCTGGTGGTTTATCAGAAGCAGAAATAGATCAAATGGTCAAAGACGCAGAAGCAAATAAAGAAGCAGATGAAAAGGTCAAAGAAAAGATTGAAGCTAAAAATCACGGTGATAGTCTAGTTGCTAGTATAAAGAAAACTGTTGAAGAACATGGAGACAAAGTTTCAGCAGAAGAAAAAACTAAAATAGAAACTGCTATGACAGACCTTGAAGAATCACTTAAAGGTGATAATGTTGAAGACATTAAAAATAAAACTAAATCTTTAACAGAAGCGTCTATGAAACTTGGTGAGGCAGTCTATAAAGATATGCAAGACAAAGCAAAAGAAACAGCACAAGATGGTCCTAAAAAAGAAACAAAGAAGGATGATAATGTAGTTGACGCTGAGTTTGAAGATGTAACACCAGAGGTTGACAAAAAAGATTAATCGTGTTATAATTACACTATGAAAGACTACAATCGCAATAATATACTATATGGTCGTCTATTAGACGCCGCTGGTGACGATAAACTGCCTATACTAGATAACAAGACATTTGAATCTATGAACGCAGAATACGGCAAGGAGGAGATGAGAAAAAATCTTGCTGATTATATTGCTACTGAACGACCTGTATTCCCATTAAAAGAAATATCCGAAGATGATATGAGAAATAGTTTTAATGCTTTAAAAAAGTTTAATACTAATACAATTTGCACACCTAAAGAACAAGTTGAAAAAGAAGTCTTTGAAAAGTATAATGACTATGAATATAGTTATGACAAGTATGGTTTAGGTTTAATTAATGGACCAAGTACTTTTAATAATGTGTCTAATTATTTCATGCAAGATTTAAGATTAGAATGTGGCAGTTATGGTTTTAGAGCACCAAAAGAAGTATGGGAAAATGGTACGGCATATGATATATGGAAGTGTCTAGGTCCTATATGGCGAGGTATTAATAATGTTAAACTAACTAAAGTAAAAGATTTAGATGGCAATGAGTCTGAACAATTACTTGGTGGTGAACTAAAATCTCAAAGTTATACAGGTGCATTTAGATTAGGCACATATATTGCAACTCAATTTAAACCTGTTGTTGCAAAAGCAATATATGATATGACTAATGCTAAAACTGTATTAGATACAAGTTGTGGATGGGGTGATAGACTTGCAGGTTTCTTTGCTAGTGACGCTGAAGAATACTATGGTTGTGATCCTAATCCTAACACTTACGCTAGATACAATGAACAAATATCAAAATACAATAAACTATTATCTAAACCTAAAAAAGTAACTATATGGAGATGTGGTGCTGAAAATTTACCATATCATAAGTTGCCACCAATAGATGTTGCATTTACTTCTCCTCCTTATTTTTCTACCGAAGAATATAATAAAGGTGGTGAGTTTCAAGAGGATCAATCATGGTCTAAATTTAATGAGTATAGTAAATGGCGTGATGACTTTTATTTACCTGTTGCAGAAAAATCAATGGCAGTATCAAAGTTTTTATTTGTAAACATTATGGATCCAAAAATTAAAGGCACTAGATATAGATCAAGTGACGAATTAGTAAATAGATTAAAAGATAAGTTTATAGGTCAAATTGGCATGAGAATAATGCAACGACCTAAATCAGATACACTATTTAAAGATGATAAAGAAAAGGCAGACTTTATGAATAAAATTTTTATAGAGAATGTATGGTGTTTCGGACCTAAAGAAGATTTATTTAAACAATCAAGAAAAGGAAATTTAGATGATTTCTTTGCTTGACCTTAACATATAAATATAGTATAATAGATAATAAAATGAGGATAATTAATGAGTGATTTTTTAAAAGATATAATAAAAGAAACTGGTAATGAATATGCTAGTTTAGTATCAGACGGTGCTTCAGGTGATGTAGATTCATTTATAGATACAGGTTCATATATATTCAACGGATTATTAGGCGGATCAATTCATAGAGGTTTGCCATCAAACAAAATAACAGCAATCGCAGGTGAAAGTGCAACAGGTAAAACTTTCTTTGTATTAGGTATGTGTAAAAACTTCCTAGATAAAAATCCTGATGCTGGTGTTATATTTTTTGAATCAGAATCAGCAGTAACTAAAGATATAATTGAAGAACGAGGAATAGATAGTAGCAGAATGGTTATAATGCCAGTGACTACTGTACAAGAATTTAGACATCAAGCAATTACTGTGCTTGACAAATACATAGAACAAACTGCTAAAGAAAGAAAACCATTGTTATTAGTATTAGATAGTTTAGGTATGTTATCTACTACAAAAGAAATGGAAGATACACAGGCAGGAAAAGAAACAAGAGATATGACAAGGGCACAAATAGTTAAGGCTGCCTTTAGAGTATTGACACTAAAACTAGGTAAGGCAAAAGTGCCTTTGATAATTACTAACCATACTTATGATGTTGTTGGTTCAATGTTCCCACAAAAAGAAATGGGTGGCGGATCAGGATTAAAGTATGCTGCTTCATCAATCATCTATCTTTCTAAAAGAAAAGAAAAAGATGGCACAGAAATAGTTGGTAATATAATACATTGTAAGAATTATAAATCAAGACTAACCAAGGAAAATAAAGTTGTAGATGTAAGATTAACCTACGACAAAGGTTTGGATAGATACTACGGTCTACTAGACTTGGCTTTAAAACATAACATATTTAAACAAGTTTCTACTAGAATTGAATTACCAGACGGATCAAAAACTTTTGGTAAGACAATTAATAATGACCCGACAAAATACTTTACAAAAGAAATACTACAACAATTAGATGAAGTATGTACTAAAGAGTTTAAATATGGCGAAACAGAAGATAACGATACCAACACTTCACAAGACGACTAATCCTAAACATAGGGAAGATTATGTGTTTGTTGAAAAACCTGGAGAGGATTTTACAGCACTTAAATTAATTAGTGGTCCATTTTCATCCATAGTTTATAAGTACGGCAAGGTAGGATTCAGACCTGAATCTGAAAAGACACCTGAAGGTGCATTGCCTATGGTATTTGACTATACTATTATAGAAAATAAAATAGACGCTGATACAGATAGTCAAGAATTTATTAATCATATCGGTGATATATTAGTTGTATTACTAGATGAACAATTAAAAACTAAAAAGGATAATGATGGAAAGAATTGAACGAACAGCATTAAGTAATTTAATTCACAATGAAGAATATACTAGAAAGGTTTTACCTTTTATTAAAGAGGAATATTTTGCAGATAGATTAGAAGGAGTATTGTTTTCTGAAATCTATAAATTTGTTGAGAAGTACAATAGTCTTCCGACAAAAGAAGCATTATCTATTGAGATTAACAGTAATAAAAATGTTAATGAAGACGAATATAAAAAGATAACAGATATATTATCTACATTAAGCAAAGAACCAGTTAATACAGAATGGTTATTAGAAACAACAGAAAAGTTTTGTAAAGATCGTGCCATACATAATGCGATATTAGGTGGCATACAAATTATAGATGGCAAAGATAAGAAACATACACCAGAGTATTTACCAGAATTATTGTCAGGTGCTTTAGGTGTATCGTTTGACCAAAAAGTTGGGCATGATTATTTACTAGAATCAAAAGAAAGATATGATTTCTATAAAAAGAAAGAAGAAAGACTTGAATTAGATTTAGATTTCTTTAACAGAATTACAAGAGGCGGTATACCAAGTAAGACTTTAAATATTTGTCTTGCAGGTACAGGTGTAGGTAAAACTATGTTTATGACACACCTTGCTTCATCTGTATTATTACAAGGTAAGAATGTATTGTATATTACTATGGAGATGGCAGAAGAAAGAATCGCTGAAAGAATAGACGCTAATTTATTAAATGTAGGTATGAGTGATTTAGAAGAATTACCATATTCAATGTATGAAACAAAAGTAAATAAATTACAAAGTAAGACTTCAGGTAAATTAATTATCAAAGAATATCCTACTGCGTCTGCTCATACAGGTCACTTTAAAAATTTATTAAGTGAATTATCAATGAAGAAATCATTTAAACCAGATATTTTATTTGTTGATTATTTAAACATATGTGCTAGTGCTAGATTTAAAGCAGGTGCAAATGTAAACAGTTATACTTACATCAAATCAATTGCAGAAGAATTAAGAGGTCTTGCAGTTGAATATGATATGCCTATCTTTTCTGCTACACAAACTACAAGAGGTGGTTTTGTAAGTAGTGATGTAGGATTAGAAGATACATCTGAAAGTTTTGGTCTTCCTGCAACAGCAGACTTTATGTTTGCTTTAATTAGTAGTGAAGAACTAGAAGAAAAAAATCAGATAATGGTTAAACAATTAAAGAATAGATATAATGATCCAACGATCAATAGAAAATTTATTCTAGGTGTTGATAGATCAAAGATGAGATTCTATGATGTAGAGCAAACAGCACAAACAGATTTAGTTGATAGTGGACAACCTTCAACTGAAAGAAAATTTGAAAAGAAACTAGGTCAGTTTTCAGATTTTAAAATATAATACGACCTAAAAAGGAAAATAAATGGCTACAGGAAAAGTAAAATGGTTTGACGCTAAAAAAGGTTTTGGATTTATTACACCAGACGAAGGTGATAAAGACGCATTCCTTCATGTGTCAGCATTACAAGCTGCTAATATTTCATCTGTTACAGATGGACAAGCAGTATCTTATGAACTAACAGAACAGCGTGGTAAAATGGCTGCTTCTAACATTGCATTAATATAAGGAGAACACAATGGCAATAACAATTGACGGAAAACAATATGATGAAACTAAACTAGATGATAAATGTAAAACATCTATTGTACAAGTTAATCAATTACAGATTAAATTAAAACAATTATCAACTGAATTTGATAATGTAAAAGTTTTAATTAAACATCATACTGATTATTTAACGGCAAATTTACCAGCAAGTGCTATAATAGAAAAACCTGCTGAGAAACCTGCTGAAGAATCTAAAAACTAATATGCCAAGAAAGAAAGGCAGTAATAGAACTAGAAGATTTCCTGGCGATAAAAAACCAGGTGACTCAATTTCAAAACATAAATTGTTCTATGAAACTAAATTAAGTAAGCATAAAGGTCAAATGAGGTGGTTGTGTATTGAACGACCAACTGGTAGTATTCTTTGTACTTCTGCTTTTGAAGAAGACGCTAAGAAAATTACTGACTTTCAAAATAAGCATAAACAATGGGTCCATAATGGAGGCGTTGTTAAATTTTTAACACAAGGGAAAATATAATGGGTGATGTAATAATGAAACAACCTGATGGCGGATATCATACTACTGATGGTAGTAATATGCTTGGTGGCGATTATCATAGAACTATTAGAGCTTCCGATGGCACAATACCTGAAGAAGATATTAAAAGATACTATGATATTGCCATGAAGTTAGACTGGCAAGACGGTTGGTATTCTTCAGAAGAAATGAAGGCACAAGCAAAGACATCTGGTTATAAACATATTCATCTTGGCGGTCACGATACCAAGAGAGAAGAATATGAAATACAACAAGATTGGGTTAAAGAGATATGGGATAAAGTTGATCCTGGTATGAAACTATTAAGACATTATCTTAATGGTCATGGCAAACATCAATCTGGTGGCATACATCTTGACGGATGGACTGCTAATCAATATACAGTAATAGTGTATCTAACACCTGGTTGGGAACCAGAAGATGGTGGATCAATTGAATTCTGGACACCTAATCTTACAGACGAGCAAAGAGCGATGGCAATAAAAACACCATATGGTCTTCAAGGTAGTGACGCAAAAAATATTGTGAAGTCATACTGGCCAAGAGCAGGTCGTGTTGTATTATTTGATGGCAGAATACCTCATGTTGCAAGATCAGTTGAAACAGATAAGTTTAGAGTATCTTTAGTATTCAAAGGCACAACAGATGGTATGAAAGAGAAAGAACCTGTAAGAGATACTTCAAAGGATCCTTTTAAAGGAACTAGTATCGAAGGTAAAGATTAATTAAGGGGGGCGTAGCTCAGTTGGTTAGAGCGCCTGCCTGTCACGCAGGAAGTCGAGGGTTCGAGTCCCTTCGCTCCCGCCATATTTTGCTTGACATTTTGTTCATATTCCTATATAAATAGTAGTATTATGGCAACAAAAATAAGCAATTCTACATTACAAAAAAGACCAATAGCAAATTTAATTTTTAAAAAAATTAAAGATAAAAGTCCATTTGAAATTAATGAAAAAGAAGTATTATTAAAATTTAATCCTGATATTAAAGGACTTGATAAACTTTTTAAGAAAAATGAAGTAGAAGAAATTATAAAAGCAAATGAATCTAAATTAACAAAGATGTTTTTTGTTGGTGATGGTGGACCATACAAACTAACTGATTTAGATAAAACAGGAGAGTTTGGTGGTGGTAAATCAGGTGGATCAGGAGGTGGTGCTGATGATACTGCTGTCACAGAATCAATGCAATGTTATTATAATGCATTAGCATATGATTTAAAAAAAGACCTTAATAGTAAAAATGCTACAGAAAAAGCACTTACATCAAAAAAGATTTCTGATAAGGTTCATGTATATAATAAGTCAACAAAATTAAGTGCAAGTCAATTAATTGAAGCACACTACAAATCAGGAAAAGAAAAGAAATTACTTACATGGATAGAATTTGATGACAAGGGTCAAAATGTTTATACAAAAACAGCAAATGCTTTAAGAAAACATCAAAAATGGACAGGTGTTCCTCATTTTCATAGAGGTTCTCCTTTTATGAAAGCAATTTATGAATCAAAAGAATTAGCATTAAAGTTTGATAAAAAACAAGAAGTTAGAAAAGCACCTGCTTCTGGTTATAGTGATGATAAGTGGAACCCAGGTGATATATGGATGAGCACTTACGATCCTAATCCATCAACATCAAAACCTTTAGATTATGGCAAAGGTGGAGAATCATGTAATCTAACTTTTGAATTGCTTAAAAAAGATGTTCAAAAAGAAGCAGATAAAAAAAGACTTTTAGGAGTGTCTTTAAAGAAAGTAGAAAAAACTGCTACTGTCACAGAATATAATTTACCTAAAAGAGAACAAAATATTGGTGTCACTTTATCAGGATTTAGATTTGGACAAACTGGAAACTTTTTTGAATCAACAGATGTTTATTTAATATTTAATAAAAAAGAAATGCAATTTAGATCATTTAATACCACTAAATCATGGCAAGGAGAAGTCAAAGGTACATTTGCTGCTGGAGGTAAGATTGGTGGTGGTGGAGTTAATTTTTATTGTTCTGATATCTTAAACAATCCTATAGCAACAAACAGTAAAGACTCTATGAAATGGAAAGAAACTACATGGAATGATGGTCTATTTGATAAGTTTCATGACCTATATATAAAATATAGTAAACATAAAAAAAATGTTAAAAAAGTTTCTGGCAAAAATGTTAAAGATTTATTAAATTTAAAAGAATTTAAACAAGAGGCAAATAGATACACCTTTAGAAATAAAAATGCCTCTGCTGCTTTTAAGTTTAGTAAATATATGGGATTACAATTGATAGACGCTCTCTATGGTAAAAATCATACTAATTTAAACGAATGGGCAGCCGAAACTTTAAGATATGCCATGTCAAATATAGATATTTCTTCTTACTTTATCAAGATAGAATAACTACATAATATAAATAATTACATAATATTAAATGGAAAGAGTGCATAATGCAAGGGTTAATAGAATTTATCACAGAAGATAAAAATACACACCTTGAACATTTAGAAGACGAGATAATTAATAATGGAAGTAAAGGGGCAAAGACCTCGATTGAGTTTTTAAAGTCTATCAAGAAAATGCTTCAAGGCGGCAAAGGCGGGTCGAATGTTTCCGTTAAATGGGACGGGGCACCTGCTATATTTGCAGGTACAAATCCAGAGAACGGTAGGTTCTTTGTGGGTACCAAATCCATATTTAACGCAACGCCTAAAATAAATTACACCGTGTCGGATATATCCAGAAATCACGGCG
>VTLG01001955.1_pt1 | contig 15316 bp, 18 predicted proteins | sample 4694571 | NCBI WGS metagenome assembly VTLG01 (sample SAMN12604809, study PRJNA352737) | marine metagenome | biome: ENVO:00000447; feature: ENVO:00000209|ENVO:00000569|ENVO:01000036; material: ENVO:00002151; isolation source: viral sequences binned using virsorter ...
TGCCATTAGGTCATCTGGAGCACCCAAATTAAACTTTACCATTTTAAATCGCCCTGTAGCCCCGTCTACGACCCGTAGAGAAGCAATAGGCGCTGCCATGGTATAAGCCTCTAGACCAGAAGAAATAGCTCTAAAATACGTAATACTCTGCCCTGAAGTGGTTTCTTCGGATGCTACATTCACATGTCGAAGCACTCCTGATCCATTATTCTCATAAACAAGATCAGGGGTTAGAAATTCAAGGCTACTAGTACTACCATCTGCATCCTGTAATACAGGAGTTGGATTATTATAAGCCATACGGGTAGTTACTTGTAACCAATTAGCCGCTTCAGTAGTTGTAGTTCCGGGATTAGTGGTTCCACTACCAGAAAGAAAGTTAGCTACCTCTGTAAGCGTACTAGCTTTATACCCAACATTATATGTACCTTTTCCTGAAGATACATAATAAGGATCTTTTAGCGTAAGTGCAGCAGTTCGCATGCGATCAGATGTAGAAACACTATCAGTAATAGCTAACTGAATATCGGTAGATACAGTAGTATTATTAGTAAATGAGCTAGTAGGAGTGGTTGGTTGGGTCTCAACAGATGTATCATGTGAGAATCTAGATAAATCTGAGTAATAATAACCATTTTCAGCACTACCGCTATCAGCATCAATATCTGCTAATGAAGTGAATTCGTAAGAAATATAATTAAATTGGAAAGCATATGTATAATTATCCGAGGTAATCCGGATATTATTTACAGGTTTTGTATCCCCTGAGGGAGTTGCATCATAATTACCTTTTGTAGATCCTTGCGCGGGAAATAGGTTTTCACACAGATTAAACAGATAAGCCATGCCTGTTTGAGATGTATCCCATAATCTAACACCAAACGTAATATAGACATGGTCTAAGTCTCCAGCAGATGGTGCATCTGGGTCATTATTAATCTTATCGAGAAGTAATTCTGTATCAATACTTACTAAATCACCTAGACTTTCAATTCTATTGGCAAATCCTGTTTTAGATGTTGATACAACAGCTGCTTCACTATTTACCACGAATGAATCATCTACCTGGATATCATCATTAATAGTTAACTGAATTGAAGTACCTGATGTCTCTGTGAATACCGGGGTAGTTGTAGGCATATCGACGTAATCCACATTATTCAAACGTAATGGGATAGCCGGAATAGCCTGCAATATTGTTGCATTAAGATTAATTTCGTTCTGCGGATCATCTAGATCCGGATATGTCCCTTCTCCTACTTTATATAAAAATAGGTAAGTAGTTCCTGGAGCACTATTCACATAATAACTGGCTATGTAATGTAGCCCTGTTGGTTTAGATGGAATTGTATACGGTAATGTATGCGATTTACCGCCATCATCATTAGCATTTACTGAATATGTATCAGAACTTGAATTATAAACAATTGATCCTAGATCAATAGATAACTCTGATATCGTACCAGTTGTTGTATCGGATGTTGCAACCTCATCCGTAATTGCTAATGTCAGATTAGGGGATGACCCTCCAGAAGTGGCATTTCCAGATCCTGTTGAAGCAGGAGAAGTGGACTCATCTACAACTTGAACATTTGGTATTGTCCTATTTTCATAGGAATATGTTTTATTCTCTTGTAGCCAATATTCAACCCATTCTCTAATAGTAGGTGCTCGAGTATACGCATTCTCTATTGTACACGCTGCTCCTCTAAGAGTGAGTAGACTAGCCGTTAATTCATCATAATCGGGATATGTGATATATGAATCAATTGCGGGAAACTTCTCGTTATAGTTTCCATCCTCAATAAAATTCATAAATTTCTTAATATCGCCTTTATAATCACGGAATGTTGATGCGTAAATTAACTCTCCAGCAATATCACTATTTGTGATAATTGCTTCTTGTATTGTTTCTAATAAAGGATTTAATCCATCAGGATCATCAAATAAGGGGAGATTATGTACTTCAAAGTACTCAATTGTTTGAGTGACTTCATCGTACCCTAAGAGTTGCATAATGAATTCGACAACGAATTCAACTACTTGAACTACAATGTCTACTACTGCTGTTATAACATCCGTTACAGCATCGACTAAAGGCCCAATAATTCCCATGAAGGCATGCTCTTACGTAGGTTCGGCATTAGTAATCTGCGTATTAATATTATTTGTACCTGTTTCGTTAATAGCAGTAACACCTGTAGCAGCTACACCGGCTGTAGAGACATTGATACTCCAAGCATCTAAAAGTGTTTTGAGGTATTTTTGATCAGCATTCCATTTAAAGCCTTTAGCCTGCTCTGTATAAAGATTTTGCTGTCTACCAAGGGTACTATTAGTATCCGCGGCAGTTTTACTAGTTTGATTAGTTTGCGCATACTCAGTAATCCCTTTTTGAGTAAGCAAATCAACCTCAGCATTGGTCTTTTCTTGACCTAATGCATACTGCACAGCTTGTGCTACACCGGCCTGCATAGCGCCTAAATAGACAGTGGCATAATCAGTACCGGTGATGCGTCCTAGCTTAAATTGGGCATCAAGGTGCTTATTCACCGTCTCCATGATATCATCAAGAATACCATCACCGGTGACTACATAAGATGAGTCTGTTTGTACGTTAGTAGTTAAACTGGAGATGGTAAGGGTCATGATTAAGCGGCTCCTTTAGCTACCTGAGATGCCGCAAGAATCTCTAGCTCCGGTTTAGTTAAAGGAGGAAGAATCTGCACATTAAATTTTTTAGTAATATACGGTTGTAAACCTTTATCCCCGTTAGGCAGAGTAACTTGCTTGAATTTTTGCATTTCAGCATTTTCAATTTGATCGATAATGATTTGAGGTACATGCCATCCATCATCATTATTAAATGGTACGTACTTCTTTATCATTTTACCATTGTTAACCGAAGAACTGCCGACTGTAAAAATAAGGCCATTATATGAACTCATTAGCGGGTCATTAGGACTAACTACAATACGTTGCATACGTAATGCACGTTGTTCTTTGGTTAGGCGTTTAAGATGCTCCTCGGGAGAGAGCTCACGTACATCAGGCGGCAATTCTTCTTCTAATGTAACTGGCTCTAATTCACCACTTACTGCCTTACGGAGTGTTTCACGCAAATTATTAATTCCGGTCTTATGATGCACTTTAACCCCGAGAGCTTTCAGCTCTAGCCGAATCTCTTCTGCTTCCATGTTATCAATGTCCATCGTGTGTATTCCTTATGTAGTTAAAGGGGTGCCCCCTGAGAGTTCTGGGAAACTCTCAAGGGGCAGGTATATTATCTTATACCGCTGCGAGAGCAGTCCAGATAATTCCAAGACGTTCAGGGCGAAGTGCCATGAAGCCGTAATACCATTTGATGGAGTAGAATCCTACCTCACCATATGGATCGTCAAGCGAGGCAATTTCTTTACCTGGCTTTTTATGATTAACCGTGAACTTAACGGATTTACCATCAGTTTGGAAACCGATTGTGGTAAAAGCACCATCACCAACAACGAGCATTGGATAGATATCTGCACCGTTATCGCCGTTACCAGCGGTATCAGCAGCGGATGCTCCACCATTTTCGTCATACTGCATTTCCGGAACAACGACAAGACGGAACTGATCAATAGCTCCGATTTCGCCGTTCAGAATATTAGCAGCATCAGCATATTGCTCAACAGAGATAAATGCTGGGTTGCTGTGCAGATCGGTCATTGCTCTCAGAACTGGGATCAGATCTGAACCAATATACATGACACGGCCACCGTTAATCGTACGGGTATCAACCATACGAGAACCACTGATAACCTTAGTTTGCTTAGGAGTCTTGTTGTTATCCAAAGCAATCGAGAGATTCATCAGATCGGTGTAAGTGACGACTTCATCAACCGTCAATTTAGAAGTGCCGCCCATATAGTAAGCAGTACCGTTAGCCGTAGCATTGGTGATTAGATCTGCCTGAAGCTCAGCTTCAGTAAGTTCGTTAGCACCTTGCAGAGCTTCTTCAGTGATATGCATAAGCAATTCAGAATCTGAATCGAAATCCAATGATTCCTGCGTATACTCAGTGAAGAAACCACGCTTATACAGATCAGCTTCAATCTGCGTACGCGTGAAGCCAACACGGTTAACACGACCACCATTTTCCGTCAAAGCCGGAATTTTGGAAGTAATGGTACCCGTATCTTTTGACGAGCCATAAAGGTTTTGGTCATTCAAGGCAACCTCACCACCCGCACCTGCACCGGTAGCTGCAGCAGCACGGTTAGCATAGGCAGTACCCTGTAGAACACCGGCAGAGTTCCAAGCAGACCATGTACCAGCCGTTAGAGCCGTACCCGCAGCATCGATACCCTGATCACCAGTGTTCAATACGTCGAGCAATGGAACATAGACGTCCTGCTTGATTTTTTTGCCCATATGTTTAGGCATCGCACGTACATCAGCCAAAGGCATGAAGTACTGATTATCACGAACTGCGATAATCGCTTTTTTGTGGTAGTAATCAGTACGCGCCTGCGGACCGATATCAGAAGCGGTACCGGAAGCGGTGGTACCGGGACTGTTATACATTTGTTCGTTTGCCATAATAGCCCTCTATAGTAGAAGATTGAGATTACCGGCTATGCAAACCTCTTCATAAACTCTTCATCAGAAAGACCCAAAAAGTCTTCATCCTGCTTCGGAGTCGTCGATTTAGTCTGTTTAACCGGAGCTACTGCTTTACGCTTCTTATTGCGTTCCACACTAGCTTGCGAAGTAGTTTCAGTCTCACTTGATACTTTCGAAGACCCGGTCTGCTTAGTATTGCCTTGAACAAGAAGTCCTTCTTTATGCAAATACTCAGCGATCTGGCGATAAGCTTCTACATCAGAAATGCCTGCTAGTTTACCTAGCGCCTTTTCTTGCTGTAAAACCCCATTAACCTTATCAAATACACCATTACTCATATGGGAATTGATTATACTAATAATTTCGGGGTTATCTGAAATAGTAGATTTACTAGCAGAATCCCATTCTTTCGTTAGTACATCAATAGTCCGAGTAAAAGTAGGAGTGTCTTTAATTTCGTCGAGTACTCGATCTAGATTATACTCCTTATCACTAATAGAGTAGTCTGTTGGCTCATAAGTAGACTTGGTATCCGTATCAATATCTAAAGGATCAATCCCACTTTCTTCTATCAGCTTAGCTACTGCTTTAGGATCCTTCTTAGACAAGTCAATTAGATTGGATAATTTGGTCTCATCGAGCAAATCATTGTTCTCTAACATTTTAATCATCTTTAGATTAGGCTTTAACTGAGCCATCTTCTTCTGATAATTAGCTCCCATTTGCATGAGAGAGACTATGTCTTGAGGGTCTGTAACCTGCATTTCAGTGCCATTGGCCTTGAAAGGTTCTGTCACCTTTTTATATGCACTTTCGTAATCAAAATCGGTGGTTTCCTGGGTATCCCCGTCTGTGTCCGGTGATTCTGTATTACTAGTATCAAGAGATTCTGAGTCTTCGACCTCAGAGGAAGTTTCAAGTTCTTGTCCAGTATCCTGTTCAAGTTGACCTACTTCTTCTTCCTCAGCTTTAGCATCAGTTTGCTCCTGTGCTTCACTATCCTCTTGCGAGGCTACATCATCAGTGGGTTTATCCACTGAATCTGTCTCTTGTTGAGCAACTATCTCCTCAACTTGATCTAAATCAGGAGGAGGTTGCTTCAAAAACTCTTCATCAGAGAGTTGTAGGGCATTATCAGCCATTATGTGCCAACTCCTCTGCTAATATTTCTTCACGAGTTTGTTCATGTTCACCTAGGGCGGTATCCATTTCTGCACCGCGGCGCATAACCATATTTAAATAGTTAGATAGAGCGCCAATACCAATAATCATACCATCAATGTTTTTTTGCTGCTCGTCAGTTAAAGGAGCGCTTTTAGCCATTACCAACCGAGCTGCTTCTTCTTTAAAGTAACCTTCTTCAATAACATCTTTAAAAGCTCGGTTTTTCATTAACTTAACACAATTATCCCGCAAAGCGCGGATCTTATTAGCTACGTCGATCTGAATTTCTACTTCCTCTAGATCAGTCATTTAATTACCTTATGTTTAGTTGGTTAAAATTAGTTAGCTTGTCTTAGTGAATCAAAAGCTTTTTCGTCAAGTTTAGCTAACCTGTCAAATTCTTTTGATTCCATCGATTGTTCATGTCTACGTTCGGCTGCTTGCTGATCTCTAGCATTAGCCACTCCAGATTCCTGTTCCAAGAAATCCAAATCTTTCTTATCAGAATCACTATGCATATTACGTGCTTTAGCTTGTTCAGTTTGAGTCTTAGCCGTTTTAAGCTGTACGTCAACTGCGTTCTCTTGCCCTTTAGCTTGCTCATTAACGATCTGAGCTTGCAATAATTGCATCTGTAATTGTTGCATTTGCTGAGCCATTGGATCAGGAGTAGGCTGGAATTCTTTAATCTTCTGCGCTAAATCAGGCATTTTCCTTAATGTTGCGATATCAGCCAGAATAAGATAACTCATTTCCGGAGGCATTGTATTACCCATGGTCTGAAGCATAAAGCTAAGCTCACTAGCTTTCTGTTCATCGGCTTCAGCAGTAGAAATATTAAGTTTAATATCGTATTTGCCCCCAAGATCATTCCGATCAATAACTACTAATTCATCATTCGTGACTCGGATAATCTCTTCATCTTCCAAGAATTCAGCATTCATAGATATAATCTTACGACCTATTTGATTAAGACCATTGGAGAGACGTCTGAGTATACCAAGTTCACGCTTAGATGTTGCGTCTAAAGCCGATCTAATGCCTGTAGCTGTAGTCCCAAGTGCTTGTCCCGAGATACCCTGTGTAAATGCTTTAACTCCTGTCAGCGCTTCCGCGTCATTATTTTGCATATTGAGGACTTCAAGCGCAGACCTCGGGATTTCAGGGTATGTTTCCATGTGGAAAGCTTGTCTCGGATCCACTTGAACATTGAATTTATAGTCTTCCCCACGTTCAAATTTTCGAGCATTTGTAACATCTAGAGCATCCTTTCGAATACCTTGCTGACCATTTGCACTACGACCAATAACATCAATGATACCGCGGGTTACAGCACCTACGATCTTTTGGTTATCTTCAATAAGAGCAGAGTCAGGTTCACCATAAATATTTCTACGTCTGGGTAGATATTGAACTAAAACAAACGGTAATTTCTTATCAGGGTAGGGATTTTCTTCCAAACGAATCATAGTGTTACCTACCCAGGTAGCCACAAAACTAGTAACTTCACCTGTATCATGAATATCCCAGAATCCCCAATATTCACGAGCAATAACCTTTTTACGGGCTTTATCCTTAAACGTGAATGCGGTGTCATCAGAAGATATTTTATGATCCGGCTCGGCTAATACCGATGCACTTTCAAAGTTTATAACATCTAAATTTTTATATCGTCCGTCTTTTTTGAGTTCAGAATATGATGTCTCAAAGCTATAAACTATGAATTTAGCATTATCTAGATCACCTTCACATGTAGGATCAATAGTTACATTCTCATAATCGCATACAGTTAGAACCGGTTGGTTCTTAGTAACGATCGTCTTCATAACTTCTTGTTCGCCAACTTTAACGGGCTGCATTGCAGGTGCGCCAGTATTAGGATCCATAAGCGGTTGTCCATCAGGGCCCGCTACAAGTTGAGGTTCCATAATATCTTCATAGACCTTACGCTCATCTTCCTCGAATTCCCATCCGACACGGACAATGACAGTTCCTTCGTCTACAGCTGTACGAATATACTCATCAATAAAGGAAACCTTATCAATCTTACAATTGATTTGATAATTAAGCATTAAGCCGTTTTGAACTGCAGAATCTTTATCTTCGTAAGTAGCAGGAGAAGTATTAAATAGATCATCAGTAGATAGAAATGGCTCTGACAATGCAGCATAACGCCATTCAGCTTGTTTACGAGCTAGTTTAGGAACTAACCGAGAACGGCCTTTTTTGGCATTAATAGTTTGAACGCCATTGAGTACGTTTAACCAAGTATCTACTTCCATAGTATGTAGTTTATGAGCAGACTGAGCAGATTCATGATCTTGCTTAAGATCCATGAGCTCTGGAGGATTCTTCCAATCTACAAGATCAGCAGATTTGGTCTCCACTTCGTTATCATCTAAAAGCCTATCAACCACTATTTTTGTTCTCCAAGTGTTTAGCATAGGTACTATATTGATCTTTAACTGAATTATCAACCTTATAGATTTTTAACCCATTTAGATCGCTATGATACGTTAAATAATTCTGAAAGATAGTATTATCCTCACCTGGGATGATAGAACAGTAAATATCATCAGAAGTAACCACTTCTGATACAAAGTATTTCCAGATCTTAGCAAAGGCTATTTTAGCTGCCGGGTTAGGGGCTATAAGCATACCAGCGATCATATAACCATTAAGCTGCTTATTAAATCTATAGAATAGGGCAGCTTCTCCTTCCTGAATAAGACTACAGTGCGCAAATATCATTTAATAATCCTTACTACTGCTGATGAGAAGGCATTGCCCATACCGGCCCCTAAGCTAAGAAATACTCCCGATTCTTCTTCGATAGCTAATGCAGTCTCTACAGCAGTCGAAGCACCCATAGTGTGCCCTATACGTAATTTATAGTTAACTATCCTAATATCTCCAAAATATTTATATACTAATTCAGCTTCAATCGCATTATCGCATGAAAAAGTACTGTGTGTCTTCACAAAATCAATATTATTATGATTAACTCCAGTAATAGCTTTAGTGTAACCTTCTCCTGTACTGGCAATACCTAGGGGATTAGTATGGGATTCCGCGGCTATACACATATCTTGGATAAAAGCTAATGGTGAATTATTAGTAGTTTCTAAGGAGTTCTTTGATTCGAATAAGGCTATATTGCATCCTTGCCCTAATCTAAACTTAACAAGATCTGAATCTTCTTCATCAGCTTGCTTAGATAAGCCGTGTTCCCCGAAGATATCTAAATAATCTTCAGATAATCCGTTATCTACAGTAATTACTACCATAGCGTCCATAATGTCTAATAACATAAGATTTCGTGCTGTATACCATCCAGCATGCCCGCTAATACAACTAGAAGCTTCTGTAGTAATATAATCAAATGATCCTAGCTTATTAGCGATATACCCTGCGTATACCTGAGTACCGCCTAATGTAGCCAGCTTATGTACTGGATACTGATTTGTCCTAGCTAAATTAGATAGATATCCTGTCCAGGAATTACCGCCTGCAGCTAATATAAACCCAACTTTAAGATCTTTATGTTCTGTAATGGCTCTAATAGCTTGTACAGTGCCCTCTGCAGCTCCATGCTGGCCTTTTAGGACACAATCTACCAGTTCAGCGGGCATAGTCTTCATACCTCTGTTAACGGCTATACCGCCATCAGTAACCTGATGGACATATTGTGGACGGGGAATGTGATCTAACAGAACTATATCTTCGGCATATACTGAATTGCTGTGAGTTAAGAACATGTAGGACTTAACCTTTCACCATCTACATAATCATACGTACGAGTAGCATTTTTAGTTACAAATTCTTTAATAGCCGTAATCGTAAATACCGACTCATCAGTAAAATCTTCAATTAGTTTATCAGAAATGCCAAATAGCTCAGATAGCCAAGTAAAAAATATCATAATACCTAGGCTATCTAAGCGATCTACAGCTAATGATTCATCCATACTAGTAATAGGTTTAAATTCTTGCCCTAAAGGATGATCTTTTTCGCAGATCATATTAACAACTTGCAAAAACTCTTCATCAGTGAAATTAAAGGTATCAGTCAAAATATTGCCCTTCCTAAGCAATAATAAGCATGAAATACATTAATAATAGCTAATATGTACGGTTATTTGTATTTTTGCAAATTAAACAGAACGGGGGAAACATGAAGAAAGAAGGCGTCAAAGCCGATAAAGGCAAAATCCCGTATGAATTACTGGCTCCAGAATACCTGGAAGCAACAGCTAGTGTATTACAATTCGGAGCTAATAAGTATGGTTCTCGTAATTGGGAGCTTGGTATGGATTGGAGTCGTCCGTTTGGAGCTTTAATGCGTCATATGTGGGCTTGGTGGAAAGGAGAAGAAGCAGATCCTGAAACAGGTATGTCTCATCTCTGGCATGCGGCTTGTTGTATTATGTTTCTAATTGCTTATGAGAAACGTCAAATTGGTAATGATAATCGCCCAAAACAGAAGGTACAATAAATGCCCTTATATTCCAGACCAGAATCAGTAATAGATATTAGTCATCAAGTTAAAGTACGAAAGTGCCTTAGCTGTAATACATCTTTTAAATCAGAAGGACACCATAATCGAATATGTAAAGCCTGTAAGGATCAAAGAAAGTGGACGAGTAATTATTTAGGAACATCTCATTCATTAAGTTTTAAGAAATAAATTTTGTAAAGCCGTTGTCGTAACATAAATCTATAGTGTAATATTAAAAATGAGAGCAAGGACCACATCTTCCTTGCTTTCGGGGGGTGAGGTATAACGGGCCTCCGAAACCACAACAGCCTCACCTCCCACCTTTATATAGAATCAAATAGTTCTCTTTCTTTTGCTCTACGAATAACCAAGCCCTTTAATATCTTTCCGCCCGCTCTTCTCCACTTGGGAAATTCAGCACTCGCCCCATCATAATCTCCGCGGTTAAGTTTTCTTCTTAACGTGGACGATTGTAAGCGGCCGCTCCCAAGATTGAACGTCCAACTCGCAAGCGCCGAGTATTGGTTTGTATTAAGAGGTACATGAACCAACTGGCCGATTGCTCGCTGAATATGGTGGAGTTCTCTTTGTAAAAGAGTTTGGCCCTCAGCTTTGGAGATATTTGGGTGAGACATTGTAACCCTTTTACCGTCCAAAGACCATATGGACCCATAGCCGATCGTCGGAACACCTGCGGGGCACACATATACTGATGGTGACCATCCTTCGAAGGTTTTGATGATTGATAAGCCACGCGCATTTATCTGGCCATTCTCAGTTTTTTGGCTCTTAGCCATACTAATACCCTCAAGTTTGAGTTTTTCTCGCCATAGTACGAGCACCAAACCAAAAACTAACTACTGCAGCCCAAACAGCTTGCATCTCATTGTTCCATAAAGCGTGATAAGTTTCTAAAGCTATCATGTCAAAAGCAAGTAACATGGTTAGTACGAATATTTCAGCAAACAATAGATAAGTTGCTATCGGCCTAACACTAGCTGCTAGATTTACTATCCACTGAGATGACCTAGCTTGTAAGTTAGCAGAATGTTTCATTATAGCTTGAGTTTCTGCTATATCTGCCTCTACATGAGTACGTTTAAGAGCAAGCTCTCCAAGTTGTACTTGTTGTTCTAGTTGCTTATCCATCATAGCAAGCTCGTGAGCTTTATCTGATTTGTCTTGGAAATAGTCCATAACCTTAGGTAAGAAACTAGTCCCAAATCCAAGAACTGATCCTAATAATGAAAGCATATTAAATTTCCCTTATAGTAAGAAGTATAATTAATGTTATTGGTAACCTGCAGCTCTCAATTTGCGATCACTGCTAGGCATTTTAGTAGAGTGCCCCGATATTTTAGGGGTATGTTTAGGGCTTACCCGTCGATACCTAATTTTATATTTTAAATAAAGAAAAAACTGTTTTAATAAGTTCATTATAATAACACCACCATAACTACAGATTTTAAAAATAGAAGTGTAAGCCCAACCATTTTTAAATTTCCTTTTCATGTATTATTGGCTTTATTGGAGGATTAACAAGCTGCAAGCCATATCCAGCCGCAAGTATACAAGTAATAGAGCCTACTTCACGAGACAAACTCCACACACCACTCGGCCCAACATGTAACTGCATAATTGAACCGTCTAAATAGCCTCCTATTAGCAATGGTTCTTCTTTATATTTATGTTTTAGTAACTCTTCAACTTCTTCGTGAGCACCACAATATGAACGCGCATCCATAAAAGGCGTTAATTCCATTTCTTGTTGAATTAAATCAGATTGAGACATCATTAGATCAGTAGGATGAACGGCTTGATCTGTTTGACACCCTGCCAGAAAGACTACAAAAGTTATAATTAACACTTTTGTCATGATTACTTCCCATTCTCCACAATAGGATGTTTTCCATTATGAATAGCTACTAAATGATCTATTTGAGATTGCATAGTTGCAATCTTTGCTTGCATAGTAGCTATTTCTCGGTTGCGGTGTTCTAAAGCAGGAACAGAATTAATCTCTTTTAAAACATCTATTTGGCTAGTAAATACAGCTCGTTGGCTTTCTGCATCATCTAACCGCTGATCAAATGTAGCCTTCGATTTCTCATAACGCTTAATGAAATGCCCTAAATCTTCCATAACACGAGCTAACTGGGATTTAACTACTGCATATCCCCCAGCTACAGTTGCTAACATGATCGCTAACTGCATTCCTAATTTTGCGTCTACTTCCATTAGTCAATTCCCATTAATTTTACAGGATATTGCTTGCCATCAATTGTTTTTAATAACAACTTTCCTTTTTTACAAATCCAACGTTCTTTCCCTCTTGGAGGATCTGATCGTTCAATTATTCGCTTAGCTTTTAAACATTCAGATAGTGAATCTCGTGGAGTGAATTCTAAAAGAGTTCCAGCTGATGTATAAAGATGTAAAACAAATCCTATAAAAGTTTCCATATTATTTACCACTAATTTGAAGGGTTCTTTGAGCATCTTTTAACTTCTCGACGGCGCTACGAACCTCCATCATATCGGTCTGTAATCTAGTAATATTTACACTATTGTTTGACCTATCTTCAATCTTCTTCGCTAGCTTTTCTAGTTGTCCTGAGACATGTTCAATTAACATAAATTGCTCTTTATCGATTGGACTTTCTTTTGGAGTAATTCGAAACTCATTGTTTTTTTCGATATCAACTTTTAAAGCTTCTATACTTGTTTGGAGGTCTTTCTTAATTAGTTGTTCAGAAGTCTCTAATCTATTTAGTCGTTCTTGAACTAAAAAATAACTATAAACAAACATTCCTACCAGCCCAATAAGACTTATAACTGTCTTCATTGGCATTTGCACATTAGTACTATCGCTAATTTGCGTAGTCATCTTATAGCCGGTCCATGAGTAGCCGCCCACCATAAAAACCAAGCAATCCCACCCGCAATAACTACAACAATTAAGACTTTAGCTATTTCCATTAAAATTGCTTTTTGTCGTTTTACACGTTCTTCAGCTGCAATCTTTTCACGTTTTTTACGCTCTTTTTTCTCAATAATGCGCTTTTCACGTTCGGCTAAGATTTGATCCCAGGTGCTCTTCTCACCCGGTTTAGATGGCCACTTACGATTAATCTCGTCCTTTAAATCAGAAATTTGCTGATCAAGTTGCTTCTGTTCGATGACTGCTGCAGCTGCCGCACTAATACTATCATCACCACCATCGTCAGCAGCACGTTTTTGTAAAATAGATTTATTCTTTTCGCCAATGCTACTACCGGGTTTATTAGTCTTATTTTTTTCATGTTCATCTTGGGCATGGAAGACATTATCTAACCCGTGAACAATATCTTGCACACCTTTAGCGCTTTTAACTAACGTCTTAGTAGCAGCGATTGCGGCAGCTATTGTAAGTGGATCCATGCATTACCTCGCTCTTGCTTGATTTATATTATCGCCACCGAATGGATGTTCGGCAAATGCAAGGTATAGGTAGGTATCCCCATCGCCACTATTTGATTCACCACCAGCATTCCTAAGTTTGAATCCATTACTTAAAAAATCTACATCTCCACCAGTATTATTGTATTCCGCTGTGCTGGCCCTTAAGTATTTGTCTGTGGGATTATATCCATCTCGAACATTGTCAAAGATTCTCCACTCGCCTGAGTTACTAATTTCTTTTGCCATCACCCAAGCAGGTCTAAAACCAGAACCACCATCATCTATAATAATAGATGGCCCATTAGTAGACGCATTAGCTGTATATGTCCCAACACCAATTAGACCGCTTGTTTTCTGGAAAATAAATGCAGAGTAGGCCGCTGGGTCGTTAGCACTGCCCCCATCAATAGTGATCGTTCCGTTACCAAACGCTGTAACTTGGTCGGTTACTGATGACTCAGCAGTTGGATTATTAAGTTCCATACCGTAAATAGTACTGCCGACAATCCCAACAGCCGCCCAATCTCCACCACTAGTATGTCTTTTGATTATGGCAAAATCAGCCGCACCTGTTAATCCAGTTGCCAGCGTCTGATTACTTGAGTTATTACCAGTGTATTTAAGAATTGAAATACCCGTTCCAATACTTGCTCTTGTTGGATAAATATTTGCACTATCAAATGCCGTCGTTGATGCAGAACCATTCCGAAAGACACTATTATTTGTAGGAGTTTGACCGGGACTTCCGCTATCAGAAATATTATCTGTGGTTGGCGCACCTCCAGCTTTCCACATCCACGCCACATAGTCTTTACCTTGTTCGTTAACGTAGACAGAATCACTGCCTGACTCTGTAGCGGTGAAACCACCAGCAACTACACCAGATACGTTTCCATTACCATCAGCTTGCGAACCTATTCCGCTGTTGGCATCAGTTAAAAGCTCTGTACCGTTACCAAATCCGCGAACTGAGTCCCAAAGCGTATGACTGTATCCGTCTGACGTACTCTTAATCCAAACCCAATCAGGTGTAATATTGTTTCCAGCAGCGTCTTGAAAGCCTGTAATATTTCTTGGATTTTCCGAGTCAGAATTACCAGTATACGTCTTCGCAAAGAAATACGCACTTGGGTCTGTGACTGTAGGCTCTGTAAGATTCTGTGTTGACCATGATTTATAGTCTGAATTGGCTGGAGTATATTCCCAATCCGCAGGGCTAAAACGTACTTTTATTACATCTCCATTATAAATACCAAATGCAGGAACAATTTGACCACTTAAAGTATTATATGCGTACCCTGTGCCATTGGTAAGATTTGCACTCTCCATTAAAGTGCCATTTTTACCAAAATAAAGTTTACCGTTATCTAAATCTGTATAAACCTGAAGCGTATCGCCATCAGTAACATTCACCCCATAGTTTTCTTGAACGCTATTTGTCCATTTTTTAGGTGTAGAACCCGGTTTGTACGCCCAACCCCCTCCGTTAGCATGACCTACATAATGAGAACTATTCTGATCCATTCTTGTAGCCGCTAAATCACCAACATTAACAACTCCAAATGTAGTTGAATCATCGATAGTTCCACTTACGAAATCAATCTCATGGT
>VTLG01004690.1_pt1 | contig 15316 bp, 18 predicted proteins | sample 4694571 | NCBI WGS metagenome assembly VTLG01 (sample SAMN12604809, study PRJNA352737) | marine metagenome | biome: ENVO:00000447; feature: ENVO:00000209|ENVO:00000569|ENVO:01000036; material: ENVO:00002151; isolation source: viral sequences binned using virsorter ...
AATCAAAAGATTTTATACCAAAAAAATTAGATAAGAATGAATACAATACTTTAAAAGTTTATACAAATACAGTTGAATTAAAATATAAAGGTAAAAACATGAACATAAGAGAAGCTATAAATGCTGAAATAGACTCTGATTATGTTCAAGTAAGATTATCAGGTATTAAGAAATTTGGATTAGATAGTGAAGAAGGAAAAAGATTTTCAGAAGAAATTTTCCAAGTATTGTCTAAAATAAATACCAAATTTATAAAAGCAGGTATGATAGAGTATATGCTTAATGAAATGCCAGAAGAAGACAGAAACAATAGAATAAATGCAGTAGAGAACAAAAATATCAAGTTCAATGATATATTGCTAGAAGAGTTTGAAAGACTTAATCTAGGTACATTTAGTAACAGTTCCTTTTAACTATGGCTACTAACACAACAGCAACAGCTACAACACATACTGGTAATGGTAGTACCAATAATTTTTCTATATCTTTTACATTTTTAGCAAATGCAGAAATAGATGTAACAGTAGCAGGTGTTCTTAAAACATTAGGCACTCATTATAATATCGTTGGTTCTCAAGTACAATTTACTTCTGGCAACACCCCTGCTAATGGTGCTGCTGTTAAGTTTCAAAGAGATACAAATATAAGTACAAAAAAAGTAGACTTTCAAGATGGTAGTGTTTTAACAGAAGCAGACTTAGATACAAATAGCGATCAAGTATTATTTGCGCAGCAAGAGATTACAGATAAATTAAACACTATTGAAGAAGGAGCTACAGGCGACCAAACAATAACTGAAATAAAAGCTCTTATAGCTGGTAGTCCTCTTGATGATACACACTTAGCAGCAAATTCTGTGGGCGCTAGTGAACTTGCTGACAACGCAGTTGATACTAATGCCATTGTTGATGCAAATGTTACAACAGCTAAAATTGCTGATTTAAATATTACAACAGGCAAAATTGCTGATTTAAATATTACAACAGGCAAAATTGCTGATGATGCTGTAACAGATGCTAAACTAGCCGATCATGGAAGCGATAACACATTAAGAGCAGTTGGCACAAATCATATAAAAGATGATGCAGTTACTACAGATAAAATTGCAGACGGAGAGTTAGTTATTTTAGCTGGTATGCAAGCTGGTACAGCTTCTAAATTAGCTGATAGTACTGCTCTTACTTCTGATATTGCTGATCTAAACCAAATAGATGGTCTTACCAAACAAGCGGGAGATACTTTATCTGATACAGATGACTCTTTTCCTACATCTAAAGCAGTAGTTAATTATGTAGCTGCACAAATCGCACCTTTAGGTGGACTAGAGGTGATAGCAGATGAAGATAGTTTTCCAACCCAACCTTCTTCTGGTGTTGTAATTAGTATATCTAACTGTGATGGAATTGTAATTAATAGTTCTGGTGTCTGTACTACTGCTAGAACAGCAGGTAATGGAAGTGATAACGTAACAATTAATAACTTCCCTGCCAGCTTGCAAGGCAAGACACTAACAGGTGAATTAGGTTTAATGGTCAGCTCAACTGGATCAGGTAATATTTATAATTATCATAAATTATTAGCAAAAGAAGCTGATGTAGAACAACTAAGTAATGATATAAATGATTTTGCAAATAGGTATCGTGTAGGGGCTACTAACCCTACTACCGACCTAGATCAAGGTGATTTATTTTTTAATACTACATCTCAACAGTTATTTGTTTATAACGGTTCCGCTTGGGAATTAATACAATCAGTAGGTAACTTTTTTATATCTACACTTAGCCCTGCATTTAATGGTACTCTTCAAAATTTTACAATTACAAATGCTCCAACAAGCGCACAACAGATATTATTAAGTATTAATGGTGTTATACAAAAACCTAATGCTGGTACATCTACACCTTCAGAAGGTTTTGCGTTAGATGGTTCAACAATAAAATTAGCAGCAGCACCGCCAACTGGTTCTTCTTATCATGCAGTAGTTTTAGGAAGCACAGTAAATATAGCCACACCAAGTGATAACACAGTTACAACTGACATATTACAAAGCGGTGCAGTTACCAACGCTAAAGTAGCTACTAATGCTGCTATACAATCAAGCAAATTAGCATTTAACAATACTGGCACAGGTGTTACTACTAGAACTGTTGAATCAAGGTTGCTAGAGATAACTTCTGTTAAAGACTATGGAGCAACAGGCGATGGCAGTACAGATGATACAATTGCTTTTTCTAACGCTGTTAAAGCTGCTGACGCTATTAATAACATTGATGGTGTAGAAGGCACAAATATGCCTAGAGCTGATATGTGTAGAGTTCACGTTCCAGCAGGTACATACAAGATTGGTAGTTTAGTTGATACTAATAATCGAGAAGTTGTTTATATTGTTGATCAAGCTGCAAAGTTTACAACTGGTTCTAATAACCATTTAAATGGTGAACTTGTAAGAGAAGGACAATTTAATATAAACACTTATCAGCATGGATCTACAGACTATGCTGTTACTTATGCTATAAGAGCAAATACAGGTTCAGCTAACGAATTAGGTGGAGGAGATAATCTTAATGCTGAGATTTTAGGTGTAACTGCTCCTAATCAATTAGCTGTTTATAAAGATAGAGATTCAGTTGGTTTGTATGTAGATAATGAAAATGCCTTACCTTTGCTTAATGTCAACTCAGTAACAAGTTACGCTGCAACTTCTGTAACGCTTGCTTCTGCTCCTTCTGCTGATGTGTTAAAAAGATACCGTAAAGGTATGATTATAGATACAAAACATAGTACACCTTTTGTTGGTGTTGCTACGAGTTGGAGTGCAAATGGTCAAACTATAAATGTACAAACAGGTTGGTATCAACATACAACTTCTGCTACTCCACCTAGTTCTACTAGCACTCCGTCAGGCACAGATGGTTTAGCTATTGGCTTTAAAAAAGTATGGGCGCATAATGCTAATGTTCATATTTATAATGGTGGTTATGCTGAAAGGGCTTGTGGTTTTGAATTAGGAATAAGAAATTACAAAGCAGACTCACAACCTTTATTTTCTAATGACGCTAATAGAATTTGGGGATTTGATGCTGTTAATTTAAGTGGTGCTAATGATGGTGCTGGTAATGCTGGTAAGCATGGTCAATGTGGTTTTATTGCTAGAACTTCTACTTCTAATGCGTCTTGGCAGCATGGGTTTATGGCTCAAGATACTATAAATGGTTTTACTGCTCATTCTACTGGTAACAATTCTTTTCAATATGTAGATTCTAATAACAAGGTAATATTTAGAGTTGGTAATGATGGGTCTTTACAACTTGGAAAAAATGATAATGGTTCAAACGTAAATAGATTTATTGATTTCCATAGCGGATCTGAAGATAATGATTTTGACGCTAGGATTGCTTCTGTTGGTGGTACTACTAATGATGGCCAAGGAACGATAGTTGTAACATCATCACAATTAACAGCAACAGGTGGTACTTTTAATCTTGGTGCTAATAATAGTGGAGCAGTAGTACAATCACAAATTGATTTTCATTCCTCAGGAGAAGATAACGATTTTGACGGAAGGTTAGTAGTTTTTGGTGGAGATACAAACGATGCTCAAGGTAAAGCACAAATACAATGTAAAAGATTTGGAATAATTGTTAATGGATCTGACCAAAGATGGGGTTTTACAAGTGATGGAGCTTTGTTATGGACAGGTCACAACAGTTTTAGCTTTGATTCAACTTTAGCTAACGGTTATGTTATGGCTAATGGTTTTTCAAGTAAAGCGGGTACAGGACATACTACGGTTAATAATGCGTTTAATATTTACTGGACAAGTACTGTTGCTCAACTATATATAGATAGTACAAATTTAGGAAGTATTACTCTTTCTTCTGATTACAGAATTAAGAAAGATATTACAACTCAAACAGCATCAGGTATAGATAAGATTAAACAATTAAGACCTGTTAATTATGAATTTACAGATAATGCAGATTTATCTTTTAAAGGAGATGGAGTCAAGCGAGAAGGTTTTATAGCACACGAAGTCGCAGAGGTAATTCCTAGTGCGGTTGAGGGGGAAAAAGACGCAACAAACCAAATACAATCATTACGAGTTGATGCAATAGTATCAGTACTGACTAAAGCATTACAAGAAGCTGTTGCTAAGATAGAAGTATTAGAAACTAAAGTTGCTGCATTGGAGGCTAAGTAAATGTCACTAACTCAAGTCAAAGTTTTACAAGGTGGTACAGGAGCATCAGTAAGAGCTATAGATAATAAATTTAAAGATTCTGTTCATGTAGAAGATTTTGGTGCAGTTGGTAACGGTACAACAAATGATGCAACTGCATTTCAAAATGCAATAAATCATGTTGCTGGTTTAGGTGGTGGAACTGTTCATTTTAACAAAAAACATTTAATAGATTCGGGTATAACAGTTAAGGATTATGTAACTTTAAAAGGCCCATTAGACGGAGGTCCAGACGAGTTAAGAGGTGCTACTGCTGATAGTGTGACAGTTGGCGGTGAATCTAATGTTGTTAACTATGACCAAATGGCAGGTCAATTAATTATTAATTCATCAGCAACTATTACCTTTAGAGATGGTGCTGGTTTATGTGGCGCATTAGTAATGCGAAAAGGTTTAAATTTACCATTTACTCCTCAAACTGGATCTAACCCTGTATTTACAGGACTAGCTGCTTTTGCTGGTGATGCTTTAACTGTAGGTGGTGCTGGTACAACATTTAAATATTTATTAATTCTTGGATTTAATAAAGCTATTCAATCTCAAGGTTTTGAAAGAATTGGCATAGATAATGTTAGAGGTGATTGTACAAATGGAATTGATATTGGAACTTGTCTAGATATTGCTTATATACAAAATTGTCATTTTTGGCCTTATACAACAACACACCAAGACGGATCAGAAACAGGAACTAATAACTTAGCTCAATATGATGGCAGACAAAATTTAAGAGGTGGAATTGCTTATAGATTTCATACCGTAGGAGATTGGTCTAAATTTACTAACTGTTTTAGCTATGGGTATTACACTGGTTTTACGATAACAAATTGTAATGATGTTCAGCTTATAGGCTGTGGTGCAGATTATCCAAGTGGTACTAACGAAATAAATAATGGAACTTATGATTTTACAAATACAGCACAGGCAACATATCCTACTCAAGCAACCACTACTAATACTACGAATGGATATACAAGCGTAGGATTTATTGTAAATGGTAACTCTCACAGAACAAAATTAATTGGTTGTCAAGCAGCAGCACAATTTCTTGCGTATGTAGTTAACACACCAGATACTAATAATAAAATCGCTAAAACTACATTTACAGATTGCTCTAGTTGGGAGATTCGTTCACGACACGTTTTTGTAAGAAACGGATATACCTCGTATTTAAACTGTAGTTATACAGATAGTGCTAGTCTTACTGAAACTGGTATTTATATAGATAGTACTGCTGATGCAGCAACTATTTTAAGTTGTCATTTTGGTGGTATAAATGATCCAATATTTCCACAAAGCACTACAACAATACTTCACAATACTTTTGATAGTTGTGGTTCAACAGATTCCGTAGATCCAAATGCAACAAGTACAACAACTACATTAGGTGCTGGTTCTTTTATAGGAAATAATTCAGAAGCACAAAATTTAGTTTTAAGAAGTTCTGGTAATACAGCCGAAGGTGGAGAAATAAAATTTCAAAGGGCTGCTGATACTACAAATGTTTATTCGATAGATGTAAACGGTACAGGCACATCAAGTGTAGGTGCTTTGAGATTTATAGATAATGTTGCAGGTGAAGAAAGAATGAGAATACGAGGAGATGCGGGGCATGAAGGTAAGGTTGGAATTAATGATACAGGGCCTACTTATAGATTACAAGTTTCTGATGTTACCAATGCTTTATTTGTTAAAGGAGGGCAAACTACTGCAATAAGTCAAACTTTTGGTGCTTCTTCAACTGCCATAGTTAAATGTGAAAATTCAGAATTTGCTTTTGGTTTAAGCAACGCAGGGCCATACCCTTTATATATTCAAGGTAGAACTCATACAAATGCTACAAAAGATATAGCTATAAATCCTCTTGGTGGAGCTTTATTAATAGGAACTACTGATACTCAAGGAGGGCATAGGTTATCAGTTAAAGCAGATGGCGCAGCTAGTTTAGTTTTAAGAAGAGATACTAACAATGGAGCTGTTGCTAATTTTATGTCTGGTGGTTCTTTTGTTGGAAGTATTGGGGTTACTGGTTCAAATACATCTTACAACACATCTTCAGATTACAGACTCAAAGAAAATGCAACTGCTATCTCTGATGGTATTACAAGAATAAAAACATTAAAACCTTATAGATTTAATTTTAAATCCGATCCAAATACAAAAATTGATGGATTTTTTGCACACGAAGTTACAGCAGTTCCAGAGGCTATTACAGGAATAAAAGATGAAGTAGATTCCGATAATAATCCTATTTATCAAGGAATAGATCAAAGTAAACTTGTACCTTTATTAGTGGCAGCAGTGCAAGAATTAGTTGCAAAAGTAGAAACTTTAGAAGCAAAATAGTAATATAAAATAAAATTTAATTATTATGGCTGTTATTTGGGATATTACTTCTTTAGATTCAACAAAAACTGTTGGGTCTTTATCTGATGTTATTACTGCAATTCATTGGACTGCTAGTGATTCTGAAACAGTAGATGGTGTTGTACATATAGGATCTATTAATAACTGTACACTTATTGATCCACCTGATAGTTCTTCTTTTGTTAAATACGAATCAGTAACAAAAACAAATGTTGTTGATTGGTTAAAAGCAAAACTTGGTGCAGATAAAGTAACAACGATAGAAAAATATATTGCTAATCAAATAAAAGAATCAAAAACTCCTACTAGAAAATATGGACTGCCTTCTTCGTGGTAATAAATGGATATACCAGAGATTGATCTGCCTGATACAAATTATATTCTTAATCCACCTAAAACAATTTTTTATCCACCTGTGGTAGAGGAACCTTATCTAGATCCAATTCTTTTACCTTCTCTGGAGCAAATCGAGTCGGGTCTTGGAGATCAGGGATCTTCTGTTGAAGAAGAAACAACATCTTCAAAGGGGGAAGAGTTACAGCTAACACCAGAAACAATACCGACAAACCTGCTAGAAACCAAAGAAACCTTATCAACTGAAGAAGCTATAGCTACATTTAATCTACCATTTTTCGGGGAAATGCCAATACCTGCACCAGAGGTCATTGCCTCCTCTGTGATCGCTGCGGGTACTGCGTCAGTAGCAAGCGTAGTAGGGGGGATTGCCATGCAAAGCGTATTAGCTTTTATCAAGAAAACATTTAAGAAAATCTTTACTAAAGTTCTTAAAAAAGAAGTCGCAAATGTGAAAGAAAAAATGGATAATAATAAAGGTAGCTAGAGTTCACATACCGTACAATGTGGCGTCTAACTAGCTACTTAAATTTTTCTGCGTTGGCTTTTACATAACTTCGTATATTGATTACATCATTGCAAATGTATGCGAACTTAGAAGCAGGGTTTATCATGTAGCCTGATGCGTGAAGCTGTCCGCACTTCAAGATACGAACTAGCTGCTTATCATGCACTTGCTTGTCTAGTTCTTCTTTGGCTAACTCTAGCTTTACTTTTGCTAAGTCGTTACAAGTTTTATTATCTCCCAGAGGTATCATAAAACTCATTTGAAAACCCCATCCTTCGTTAATACTGTAAGTTTCACTTTCAGTATTTTCTGCGTCATTACCTGTATAGAAAGGTGTAAATGCCATAGTTGGTTGACTACAAACTAAAGAGCCAAACTGCTGCTTACCTGTCATTCCATTATTAACATTCATATTCTGATTGATAATACTAGAATTACCAATCGCATTAGGTTGAGCCTGTACATTTGTATCGCCTTCGGCTCTTGCTTTATTACTGACTAAAGACAGACAAAGAAGTGATAACGCTAGTAGTGTTGATCGTGTCATTCTGTGTGATTTGTTCTGTCAATGCACCAGCAGCTCTTGTAGTAGTGCTAAGTGTCCACTCAGCAGTACTATCTGTTGGAGTAAATACTGCGTCTGTAGCTGCAATTCCTCCACTTGTGTCTGAAGTTACAGTTATATTTGTAGCTTCCCAAGTATTAAGTGCCGACCCATATTTTTCAGTTACTATAGATCTTACAAGAGTCTGAGTAGTATTTTCAGTACGGTTGCTAGACCCAGTAGTCCAAGAAGGAGTACCATTTGCGTAGCAAGGTGCAGCTAGAAACAAACCTAGTAAAAGTAGTTTTTTCATTTGGTGGTTGCTTTAGGATTCTTATTATCTACTATAGTATCTTTTTTCTTTTTTATTGAAAACCCTAGTGATGCAGTAGAAGCACTGAAAATACTTGCAATAAATGTTGGATCAAAATCTACAATCTTTTTACCAGATGGCGGTTCGTAATATGAGAGGGACAATAGCGTTGCACTCCAAAGAAGAACGCAAACTTTCACGATAGTTTCGACTTTACTAGGCTCTTGATCTTCCATAGAAGTGTGAACTCTTGTCTAATACTAGCAATTTAGCTATGTTTGGAAAGTAACACAAGATTATTATGCTGAAATTTTTAAAACCAATACTACTAAAGTTCTTCACTACAACTGCTGTGAAGAGGTTAGTGGTAGACTTGCTTCGTGCAATCTGCAAGCAGACCTCAAATACATTGGATGACAGAGCTGTTGATATGTTAGAACAACAGTTGTTTCCTAAAATGAACTGATATGAACCACAAAGAGTTTTTTAAGATACTCGTTGGCAATCCACCGCCAGAGGTAGAGTTTGAAATTGAAGTTAAACAACGTGAAACAGAACAACTGCCTGATGAAGCTGTAAGGGCATACTGTTTAGACCTAGTTAAGTACACCAAGCTACAAGATTTGCTTTTGACTTCAGCAATAATGCGTATATCAGAAATAGAAACCAAACTATATCGCTATGAAAAAGGTATGGAACTATATAAAAAGGTTAGAAAGCTAGGTTTTGTAGGTAAAATTAAGTATCTTCTGTTTGGCAAAACAGATAAAAAGTGATTATATTAATTAAAAACAAGACTAATCATGGATAAAAACTTAAAAATACTTAAGACCATACATTATGAGTTAGCAAAACATATACTTGATCTGATAAAAAGTGGCGAAGCAAAGGCAGGGGATTTAAACGTAGCTAGACAGTTTTTAAAAGATAATGGTATCGAGTGTATTCCTGTAGAAAACAACCCAATGGAAGAACTTATGAACAACCTACCAGACCTAGATGCTGTACCTTTAGCTGATCTATAATTGCAACCACTACCAGAAAAACTACAAGACTTTAGATATTTCTTAATCGTTACTTGGAGACATCTAAACCTACCAGATCCTACACCTGTTCAGTTAGACATAGCTGAATATCTACAATATGGTGCAAGACGTAAAATCATACAGGGATTTCGTGGTGTAGGTAAGAGTTGGATTACATCTACCTATGTAGTGTGGAGACTTCGTATGAATCCACAGCTAAAGTTTTTGGTCGTATCTGCCAGTAAAGATAGAGCCGATAACTTTACTACATTTACCATGCGTCTTATCAATGAGATGCCAATACTTGCTGATTTGATCCCTAGAGACGACCAGAGAAACAGTAAGGTAAGTTTTGATGTAAAACCTGCACAGGCCGATCATGCTCCCTCATGCTCTTCTAGGGGTGTCTTAGGGCAGATGTCAGGAGCTAGAGCAGATGAAGTTATCGCTGATGACGTAGAAGTTCCTAACAACTCCTATACACAGCCTATGAGAGACAAACTTAGTGAAGCTGTAAAAGAATTTGAAGCGATACTAAAACCAAATGGAAAGATTACCTTTCTTGGTACACCACAAGTAGAAAATTCTGTGTACCTTACACTAGAAGAAAGAGGATATGAAACAAGAATATGGACAGCTAGATACCCAGAACTAAAAAACAACTATGGAGATAGACTTGCTCCTATTATCAACAAAAAGCTTACAGAAGGACTTGTAAAGCCGAAAGACCCTGTAGACCCTATAAGGTTCTCAGCACAAGATTTGATGGAACGTGAAGCTTCCTATGGTCGTTCTGGCTTCAATCTACAATTCCAACTAGATACAACCCTATCTGACCAAGATAGATACCCATTAAAGATAAACGACCTAGTAATTGCTTCTATAAATAAAGAATTTGCACCAGAAAAGATAATCTGGTCTAATAATCCCGAATATGTCATTACCGATTTGCAATGTGTAGGGTTTAATGGCGATAGATTTTACCGACCAGCCCAAGAATTTGGTGATTTTATAGAATACACAGGGTCAGTTATGTTTGTTGACCCCTCTGGTAAAGGTAAAGACCAGACCGCTATAAGCTGCGTTAAGATGCTTAATGGTAATTTATACGTCACAGAGTGTTTAGGGCTATCTGGGGGCTACTCAGATGCCGTTCTGGAAAGAATTAGTAAGATTGCTAGAGACAATAACATAAATCAAATACTCGTTGAACAAAACTTTGGTGGTGGTATGTTCGCTGAACTCCTAAAACCTTTCCTAATGAGGTTCCACCCTTGCCAAGTTGAAGACGTTAGAAACAATAAAACCAAAGAACTACGCATAATCGACACATTAGAACCTGTAATGAACTCTCACAGGCTCATAATTGACCGCAAAGTAATAGAAAAAGACTTCCGTTCCAACCCTCAAGAGACACCAGAAAGAAGACTTAAACTACAACTCGTCTATCAACTATCACGAATATCTCGTCACAGAGGTTCTCTTGTACATGATGACCTCGTTGACTCCCTTGCAGGTGCAGTTGCTTACTGGACAGACTATATGGCTCAAAATGAAGACCTAAATATCTCTAAAAGAAAAGAAGAACTACTATCTATTCACACAGATAACTGGAACTCCCTTCTAAACAACACCATTTCTCAAACTGCTATGGGTATGAACCCTCAACAAATAAGAAATACTAACGTTTCAGATCAAGGTTTCATAAAGGATTTCTATTAGGGACCACTATAGGAGAAAGAAGCTTCCGCGTTGTTTCTTTCTCTTAAGAATACACTAAGAATATACTTAGGATTGCACTAGGGGGGAGGACCCTTAGACTGCTGCTGCATGATACTACCCAAAAAAAATTAGGAACAAAAATTTGAAGGGGTTATACGTATATAGAAAAAAAATTTTACCCCTTGACCCTCGCAAAAATTACAAAAAAAAGGATATTATTTAGCAAAACCATTGATATAACTAGGATCTCATAATATATCTTATATTATTTGGGGTGATTCTTGGCTAATTTTTAGTTATAGGGGTATATCTTTTCATATTATCGATAGGAGGGGTATCTAAGAGAATCAATAAGGTTATCAATAAGGGAATAAATAAGAGATAAAAGAAACAAGAAAAGAAAGAATAAAAGAAAGATAAAAAGATAGTACAAAAATAAAAAACGTGAATACAGGAACGCTGGTACATTAGTACTATGTTCAATGATACCAATGGATTACAGCGACAACTTAACAAACAGTAACAATTTTTTGTACTACTTTGATGAGTACAAACAAATTAAATATTGATAATCTTTTAATGAGTTTCTTGACAAGTAATAATATTAATATATATATTACTATTAGTTCTATATTGAACTATTCAAACTAACCATTGAACCACAATGACAATTTCAGCAACTAGACAATCTAAGAAACAACAGTACGACCCAAACAAAGGGTATGAGGAACTAGCTCAGTCCTTAATTGAACTAATGGAAAAAGGTGTTAATCCTTTCCGTAGATCATGGACTAGGGAAGCTCAGCATACAAACTTTGTTACTGGGGAAGAATACCAAAACGGCAACTTAATATGCTTAGAGATTGCCAGAATTACTAGAGGATATAAAAGTCCTTACTGGTGCGGATTTGCTCAGGCTAAAAAGTTTGGCTTAAAGATGATTAAAGGCTCTAAAGGTTCTATCATCTTAAGACCAGTTGCTATGAAAAAACCTTTATTAAATGAAGATGGACAACAAATTAGAGATGCACTAGGCAATCCAGAATTTAGTTGTTTTACTATCTTTACACCTTGCAGAGTTTTTAATCTTGATTGTTTTGAAAAAACAAATAAGGTAACAAACAGACTACAAGAATTAAATAAAGAAGTAGCAGTACAACAAACACCAGTAAGTGCTAATGAGTCAAAAGCCATTAAGCAATTAATGGAATATATGAAGACTCACAATATAGACTTTTCCGAGTCTGGCAATCAGGCATTTTATGATCCTACCTTTGACAGTATTACAGTTCCTAATAAAGAAAGATTTGAAAGTATTTCTTTATTCTGTTCTGTTACTGCTCATGAGTCTGTTCACTCATCAGGTGCAGACAAGAAAGGTAGATTAGCTAGAGTTGGTATTACTGACAAGAAAGCAATCTTTGGAAGCGATCTATACGCAACTGAAGAATTGATTGCTGAGTTAGGAGCTTTCCTTATTTGTAATGATTTACAAATAGATTCTAATAATGATGTTCACGCATCTTATTTGGATTCTTGGATTAAGAGATTAAGGAAAGAACCAAAGCACCTTTTAACAGTTATTGGTCATGCTGTAAAAGCTAAGAATCTTATATTAGGTTCTTAGTCTTAGATTTACTGAATCTTTCTAGGAGGGCTTTACAGCCTTCCTTGAAGGACTCAAATCCTTCTTAATAAACTTACCTTTTGGGAACCACAAACAATGACACAATCAAACCAGACAGCACAAACAATGGAAGATGGGCTTAAGCCTGTAAACCTTTTTGATGCTGTGCCATACATAGCCCAGACTCGTTTTGAAAATGAGTTTAATTCTTATGATGATGTTGATTTTAGAGACATATCAAAAGGCATTAAACAAATTTTTATAATGACTTCTAAAGAATTACCAAAACGATTTTGGGAAGATCATTATTACAAGACAGTTAAAACAATGCTATGTAATGCGATTGAATTAGTCTTAGATGATCCTTGGACTTATAACGAAAGTTGCCGAGTAGATACAGACAAACTAAACAAAAAGCACAATATAGAATTTTATATTGCTGAATAGTTAACACCAAAGTCAACCCTAATAAACTTACCTTTTGGCGGTTTAGGGGTTGACTTTTTTTATGTCTTAAATCATACTGTATTTAGTTATGTTTATTCATAGCTATTAATCAACCAAAAAAAAGGAGAACCACATCATGATGTTTTCATGCTTACAAGGCTATGCCCTTACAACTTATGACGAGCTAGTCAATGCACTTGGCGAGCCTGACTATAAAAGACAGGGAACTTACAGCCAGCCAACCTTAGAAGATGGAGATGGTAAAGTCTCTGTTGAATGGCATAAAGATAACTTTACTGTCTACGATTGGAAGGTAGATGAAACACCAAAAGGCCAACACTATTGGCATATAGGTGGCATGAATCCTACAGCCTTATCAAAGTTTGAACAGGCTACAGGTATCAAGACAGGAAGATGACTAGATCAAAAACCGCAACACTTTGGGAGCTTGATTGTATCTTACATAGAGTTACAAAACTTACCGATAGAGACTTTACTATCTTTCCGCCCTCTGATTCAGAGGGCAATCTCTCAGTAGATGAAACTATTGAGTACTACAAAAAGGAAATCATTAAAACAATCAATGAAATCTAATGGACTTTATGGAAGAGATCAACAAAGAAACTCAGGCCATGCTGAAACAAATCAGCATTAGAAAAGCTGAGAAGACAGCCAACGCAACCAAGCGTATAGCTGAACTAAAAAAACTTATTAAGTTTTGGGAGCAAGATTTATGAAGTGTACAAAGTGCGGTAGCCTAGACAATCAAGTAAACAATACTAGAACTAGGCTATCCACTAGAGGTCACAATATAGACAGCAAAGATAGTTCGATTCCTTTTATCTGGAGGAGTCGGACTTGTCTTGTTTGTGGGAATAAATATTCTACTTATGAAATCCGTACACAAGACTACGGAATGGAAGGCTTCAAACAAATGATTGAAGACCTGACCAATAACTAATAAACTTACCTTTGAGCCACCATGAAAACTAAAATGCCAACACTTTCTGAAGCAACAAGAACTGTTTACAGAAGGAGGAAGAATGGAACTAAATCTGCTACTAATTTCTTGATAGGAATGAAGCATAACATCAAAGCACTTGGCGACCTACCAGTAAATAAAATTACTAGACCTATGGTTAACAAGATGATGGATATTCTTAAAGCTGAACACAAGAATAGTAATGCAGTAGTCAATCAAAAGATGGGCTACTTGAGAGTCGTACTTCAAGAGATGGAGGAAGACGGATTTATTGAGATGATTAAGATGCCAAAACCTAGACCAACAAAGAACAGTAAGGTGCATTATCTAACTAAAGATATGGAGAAAGAACTTTTAGATTTTCTTTTACAAAATAGTTACGAAGCATACGACATTGTTATTTGTTTAATTGATCTTGGTTGCAGAGTAAATGAGTTATTAAATTTAGAAAAAAGATTTATTGATTTTGACAACAATCAAATCAACTTTAATGAAAGAAAGAATGATAAAGCGGTGGCTGTACCTATGACAGACAGAGTGAAAGCAACAATCGAAAGTTATTATTTTGATTCAAAAGATTTCGATAAAGTTTTTAGTCTTAACTACAGCGAACTAAATGCTATATGGCAGAAGGCTAGGAAAGACTTAGGCTATGCCGATAAGAAGTTTTATACCTTGCACTTATGCAGACACACCACCGCCAGCAGATTAGTACAAAGAGGAGTACCGATACTGTTAGTTAAGGACTGGTTAGGGCATGAGGACATAGAGAACACCATGATATATGCACACTTACAACCCAAAGCACTACATAGTTATGTGGAGGTGTTGAACTGATGACTAAAGTACAAGAAGAAATTAAAGTGCAAAGAGCATTTAATAAAGCATCAACTGAAACACTTAAATTAATTGAATTAGCTTTAGAAAATAAATTAGCTTTTATTTATTTAAAAGGTGTTCGTGATTTGATGGATTCAGCAATCAAAGAGATAGGTAATAAGTATAAGGAGGAGTTGAACTGATGCAAGTAAAAGTATTATTAATTAAACCCGATCTTGAATTGGTGCATGATTATTTATTAAATAAAAAACTTACACCAATTTTTTTACCTAACATCTCATGGTTTCAAAAGAATAAAGCCTATGGATTGGTAAAGAAAATGAGTAAATACAAAGGTGGGTTTCCTACTT
>VTLG01008210.1_pt1 | contig 15313 bp, 23 predicted proteins | sample 4694571 | NCBI WGS metagenome assembly VTLG01 (sample SAMN12604809, study PRJNA352737) | marine metagenome | biome: ENVO:00000447; feature: ENVO:00000209|ENVO:00000569|ENVO:01000036; material: ENVO:00002151; isolation source: viral sequences binned using virsorter ...
GGGATGGTCTTTAAATTTTAGTTCTATATTATAGACATCCCATCCAGCATCATAATATTCCCCAGACCAGTGACAGGAATAATCAAATAGTGAAAGTAGTGTGTTCATATTCTCTCCTTTAATGTGGCCCCTTTCGGGGCCGGGGTTGGTTATTGATTGATTGTTAAAAATAAACGAGTTCTGATGTCACCCATGTCAAAGTCAGGGCACATGCCATTGGAATGAAAATCTAATGCAGTCAGAACAGCTGTCATCATATCCTTGCTTGTCATGGTGTGATATGTATCTTCTGAAAATTTAATCCAGGGAAGTCCTTTATAAATATAGAACATTTCTTTTTTGTTCAATTCATCAAGAAGGTAATAAAGATTGTTGTAGCATTGATGCCAGAACTTGGAATTATTACGATCATCTGCAACATCCCACTGTACTGATTTCCATAACTTCATTCTTTTCTGGAAACTTCTTGCTTCTCTTTCTTCTTTTCCCATCTTCTTTTCTTTTTTCATGTTCATATTCTCTCCTTGGTTGTGGCCCCGAAGGGCCAGGTTAATTAATTATAAGTTGGATTGTCAAACCACTTTGCTGCAGATTCCCAAGCCTTTTGAGCAGAGTGTCCAACGAAACGCTTGTTAGAAACTTGAGGATTATCTTCTCCCAAAGTTACTGCATAAAATGTTTCTCTTCTTTGAATATGCTTTGGTCTGTTAGCAAACCTGGCAGCAAGTAGGGATTCACATTTTGCGTTTGGGTAGAACTCAAGCATTTTTTCTTTTCCGAATTTCATGTTGTCTCTCCGATTGGGTTAACTTTATTTAATTTACTATAATAATTTTAAACCTTTTTAACTAAAATTACAAGGGTTTTTTTAATTATTTTTTAAATTAATTATAATCTTTGTAAACTATTGTAATCATTGAAGAATCTATGAAAGATATTTTGAATATTCCATTGAAAACAGTAGTAATTAAATTATTTTTTATTTATTTTTAAAAAAAACTTGTAAACTAGTTAGAAAGTTTATATATTGAATCATACTAAGTATTGGCAATGGATTGCAGATAAATGTTCAATTTCAAAAGGAGATAAATAATGAAAACTTTAAGGCACCGATTGAAAAGGGCAGGTGTAACATTGAAGGAAGTTGCAGATGCAACTGGAGAGTCCCAATCAACAATATGTCATGTACTGAATGAAGCCAAGAATGGAAGGATCAGATTCAGTGCAGAGAAATTATTGAAGGAACGAATTGAAGAATGTGCATCAACAGATGAAGAGTCAAAACCATTTTAATTCTACTCTGGAGAGTAGTTCTATAAAGGACATGGATGTCCTGTTTAACCGGGGTGCCCTGCTAGTGAGTCGGTGGGGCATCTCAATTTTTAATTCTATGATATGGAGTAATTATGAGTGATGCGTTTCAAGTCAGTGGAAAGATCATTGAAATATTTGATGAGAATGTGATCTCTGACAAATTCAAAAAGAGGGAGTTCATTTTGGAACATGCTCCCAACCCTGAGTATCCAGAACTACTCAAGATTGAAGTGGTTCAAAATAAATGTGACCTGCTTGAGAAATATAAAGTTGGTCAGTCTGTCAATGTTGATATTAATTTAAAAGGCAGGAGATGGGAGAAAGGAAAAGATTCAGGATACAGTAACAGTATCCAGGCCTGGAGGATTACTGAGTCAGATGGTGATCCCTGGTAAACCCTATACCCCACACTGGTATCCCTGGTGTGGGGATTCCCACTATTCACATCATAGCGACACTAAGGACTGTCGCTAGTGTCGCTATATAAGGAGAGGAAATGAATAATATAAATATCAATAATTTCTATGAAGGTATGCCCTTCAAAACTTACATTGAACTGGAAGGGTTTCTTCACAGTTCAGATCTTAAACTTCTTCAACAGTCAGTCAATCACTGGCTCTCAAAATCACAGTTTGAAATAACCCAGGCATTGAAACTGGGTCAACTTGGACACACCATTCTCCTGGAAATGGATACCCTCACAGAGAGATATCTGGTGATGCCTAAAGTTGATGCAAGGACAGTGAAAGGAAGAGAACAAAAAATCCTTGCAGAAGAACAGGCAAACAACGAAGGAAAGATTCTGATCAGTCAGGATGAACTGACCCAGGCACTTGGTTGGAAAGATAATATAATGAAGAGTCCTGTGACCAGTAATGTGTTCATGAAGTCAAGAGGGAAGAACGAAGTCTCAGGGTTTTTCAGGCACCCGGAGTTTGATGGCATTAATGGTGCATTCAGAGTTGATAAACTTCTGGAGGAGGAAAAGATTGCCATTGATCTGAAGATAATGCAAAGTGCCCATCCATATGCATTTATCTCTTCAGTCAAAAAGTTCAGGTATGACATCCAGGCCCGGTGGTATCTCGATGGATTAAAGACAATTACAGGGGATGATTATGATTTTATATTTGTTGTCTGTGAAAAAACTAATCCTCATAATGTTCAGGCATATCGTCTGGACCAGGATTCACTTGATGTTGCTTCCAAACATATTCGGAGTATAATATCAAAGTACCAGGAATATCAGAAGTCAGATGAGCAACAACAAAATCGGTTATCTGGTTACTATGATGGTATCCAGACTTTAAACATTAAATGGTTCAACTAAAGGAGAGTAAAATGGAAAATCAATTCCAAATATTTGGTACAGGTAAAGATATTTTCAAGTCATGGTTTGATGCAAAATCTGTCCTGAAAAGTACATGTTATGCAAGTGGTACTAATCCACATTTTCAATCAGATTATATCCAGTTAGATTCCCTTGTTAAAAAGATAGATCCAGTATGTCAGGAGCATGGTCTGGGTATCATGATGTTTCCCACTGGATCAGGCTTAATTACAATTCTCTTTCATAAAGAAACTGGTCAGTACATCCAATCCAATTATGAACTGATCCTTGATAAACCCAACCCTCAAGGAGTGGGTAGTGCACTTACTTATGCAAAGAGACAGATCCTTCAGGCTCTCTTTGGATTGAGTGCTTCTGAAGATGAAGATGATGATGGCAACCTGGCAAGTAACGATATTTCTGATGAGGATAATAAGTTTGAAAAAGAGAATCCTGTGAAAGAAAAAATCACTTCAAAAAATGCATACAGGATTGCAAAAGTTGCACTTCAAAATATTGGTAGTCTGGATAATCTTAAAGAATACTGGGAATCAGAATCTGAGACATTTACAAAAGATAAAAAAGTGGTGGAACTTTTCAGGGCAAGAAAGTCTGAACTGAAGATGCAGGAATAACCCTGTATATACTCTATATACATATAGTATATATATAGTATATATACATTCATTAATTATAGTAGGTGGAATATGAAACAAAAAAATAAACGCAAACCCAGTCTGGTGCCTCCTTCAGTGGAGGAAATACTGAGCCAGGTTACAGTGCCTCAAGAGTTGGCACACCTTCCATGCTTTCAGGAGACCTGGGCAGAATGGGTTGCATACAAACAGGAAGAGGCAATGTGTGATACTTCAGGAACAATGAAACCCTGGAGAACTATCCAGGCAGCCCAGAGAGAGATGTCCCACATTCGCAACAAGCATAATTCAGGCAGAGATGCAGTCTATGTGATTGCAGAGTCAATGAGGAACCAATGGATTGGAATCAGGTTTGACCTGATATCAGACAGACAGAACCAGACAATGCCCAAGTCGAAGGACCAGGTATCTGCTTTGGATCTTGAATGGTCAAAGTTAAATAATCCCAACCAGTTGAATTAGGAGACAATATGCCATGGAGGCTTAGACCCTATTACGATGATGAGATTGAACTGATAGACAGTTTGATCAAGGAAGGTGAGTCAAAGTTTGGAAGGAGTCACTCAAGAGGTCATCTTGTTCAGGACTATGTCCAGAATGAAATGATCAGACGAGGTCTCAGGATTAAATTCTATCCAAGAAAAAACTCCAGACTTCCTGTTGCAAAAAAAGTTGAATGTAATGGAGAGAAAATTAATGGAATAAAAATAAAGAAGGGAAGGCTTGTGAAGGGACACTAAGGACTGTCCATAGTGTGACTATTTTGATAAAAAACTGTGAGTATTGTGGACATGAATATGTCCCTGATGAATACAATGCAAAAACCCAGAAGTACTGCAGTAAAAAATGCAAAGAAAGGATGGCCTGGAAAAGGCAGAAGGAGTCAGGGAACGTCAGATCCAAAAAAGGTGGATACCCCAGAGCAATTTATATCCAACTCTGGATGGAAGCAAGATTATCGGATAATACAGCACCCTGTCACTACTGTAAAAAAAGACTGAAGCCAGAAAGGAACTCTTTTGTTTTGGACCATAAGATCCCGGTTTCAGAATTATCCACCAGGGAAGAGGTCATGAACCCTGAGAATTTATGTGTGTGTTGCAGCGAATGCAATGTTGAAAAATCCAACAAGTATAGTTATGAAGAATTTTTAGCTATAAAAAAGGAGACTCATGGAGGAGACTAAATATGCAGTATTGCTCAGATCATTAAAGGCATGTGAAAAGAACTACCACTCACATGTGAGAGAGTTTGGAAAACTTGATAAAACAGATATAGCATTCTGGTCAGAACAACTCTCAGACTTATCTGCAGAAAGGATCGAAAGATCATTTGCAGATCATATCAAAACAAATTCTTTCTTTCCTACAATCAAAGACATCAGGGAAGGTACTCCAGAGAATCCCCGGAGGAAACCCTGTGAAGATCCCCATTATCATAAAAGGTTGGAACTGGAAAGGAATCTTCTTCCTGAACCTGAACACAAGAAGGTGCCTATGCCTGACAAAATGAAAGATATTTTCAGGAGACTTCAGAAGGATGTGAAGGAGAGAAATGCTCACCCTTGATCTACCATTCCCGGTATCTGCAAATCAATACTGGATGATTGCAGGAAGGAAACTTATTAAGACAAAAGTTGCCAGGTCATATATCCGGGAAGTAACACTCTATTGGTTAAATGAAAAGGCAAAGGGTGCCCTGGCTTTTGGAGAGGATGAGACCCTGGCACTTGCAGTTGCACTTCATTATCCTGTGAGGAGAGGCCCGGACTGTGATGTCGATAATTGCCTGAAGGTGCTTGTAGATTCATTGGAAACTGCAGGTGTCTTCCAGAACGATAATCAGATCAGACATATTCAGATCACAAGAGAAGAAGCAAAAGACAAAACAATAGGAGGTGTCAGGGTGTGTATCAAATCATGTCCACATGAGATGATGCTTCACGATGGGACATTTATAGTTAAAGAAATTCATGGATGAGGAGGAAATATGACAATAGGAGTGTTCCTGGGAATATACCTCTTTGGGGTGATTTCAGGAATGGTAATGGTAGTAATTGCCATTATGGTGTATCTCAATCCTGGTGGATCTGTTGAAGTCAGGTGTGAAGATAAGAAATAATAATTTATAAGGAGAGAGATGGAATTACCACAAACTAATTTATTTGGTGAGATTGAAAATGATTGCCAAAGAGAATGGAATGGTATGCCTGAATACCAGAATGTGAAGCAGGAAGACCCAGAAATAACTGCAACTTTTAAGTTCAGGAATTATAAAGATTTTAAAAGATTTGAAACCCAGGTTAAGAATTGTCTCTATGATGGAGAAAGGGTCTTTGAAGGGAAACAGTTGAAGGATAAAAAATCTACATGGTTCCCCTTGAATGAAAAAGCAAGTATCTACAGGTATGTGAGTAAAAAAGATGTTCTGCCCAGGTTCCCTGTTTATGTTGTCAGTAAAGGAAGAGCATCAAATAACCCAACAGGCAAAGCACTTCAAAAACTGGGTGTGCCTTTTAAGATGATTGTTGAAGACCAGGAACATGATGAATATGCCAGACTGATTGGAGGAGAGAATTTACTGGTGCTTCCAGAAGTTTATAAGGAAGACTACGATACCTTCTGGGATGATGATGATGGAAGAACTGGACCTGGCCCTGCAAGAAATTATGCCTGGGATGATTCAATGGCATCTGGATTCTCCCACCACTGGGTCATGGATGATAATATTGCTTCATTTGAGAGGATGAACAGAAATAGAAGAATTAAATGTGTCAGTCCAAATCTGTTTTATGCATGTGAAGACTTTGTGTTGAGATATGAAAATGTTGCTATATCTGGACCTCAGTATACTTACTTTTGTCCTGCAATTGATGCAAGACCACCATTTAAGTTGAACACCAGGATATATAGTTGTTTGTTGATTAAGAATGATATTCCATATAGGTGGAGAGGAAGATATAACGAAGATACTGACCTCAGTCTCAGAGCACTTAAAGATGGGATGTGTACTGTCCAGTTTAATTTCTTCCTCCAGGAAAAACTGACTACTCAGAAGATGGGAGGAGGTAATACAAAAGAATTCTACCTGGAAGGAGGTACAAAGAATAAAAGTCAGATGTTGGAAGATATGCATTCTGATGTTGCAAAAGTGTCATGGAAGAATAACAGATGGCACCATCATGTGGATTATAGACCATTTGAATTTAATATCCTTACCAGGAAACAGGAGTATGATGTGTCTCCTGAAACTAATAATTATGGGATGGAACTAAAGTCAGTTTGACAAAGGAGGTCTTATCAGTGGAACACCTATAAGAAGACAAAGAAGAGCAAGAGTTGCCAGGATGTTTGATGATGAAGAATTCTGGAATAAGATATTTGATGGGTATGCAGAGTTTGGGAGTCTTCCCAAGATGGCAAAAGAAATACAGGTGCCTTATAAACAGTTGTACCAGAAGATAACAACTGATCCTGATCTTAAAGAGAGGTATGAGTCTGCAAGAAAAGCATATGCCGAATTGACTGTTGATGAAATAAAAGCAATCAGTCATAAGTTGGAAATGGGACACCTTGATCCTTCAACGGCTAAGACGTTGATTAATGCAAAACAGTGGCTGGCAAGTAAATATTCACCAATTATGTATGGAGAGAGACAAACCATAGATATGCAACTGACTGATTCAACTCAACTGCACCTCGAAGCATTGAGACAGCAGATGAAACCACATATTAAGAATGTGACTCCAAAGAAGAAGAAGAAATGATTAGAATCCACTTGACTCTCCATCACCTCGATACCCTGGATGATGTACTGGATATAATGTCTGACTTGCCAGTGCATTATACAAGAGGTGTGGATATGTTGACTGTTAAGTCTCTCCAGGAACTTGTTTATAATAAGAAACTTGATACTGATAAAGCATATGAAGAACAAAGTGCACCCATTTAAGATACTGAATCCAAGTAGAGGGAGTCTCAAGATTGATAAGAATAAGTTGAGAGAAGAAGTGGTGACTGGTACTGAACAGTTCCTTGAAGAAGGTGGAAGAATAGTTAAACTTCCTGCTTCTCCTTCTCCAAAGATTCCTACTGTTGGAATGAAGGGTTCACTCTGGGAAGATGGAGCAGGATTCGGAAGTCTGTATAATGAATGTGGAGATGACCTCCTGTTGGATAACCTCGATGAGGTGGACCTGATGTTTGGGCATCTATAAACTATAGATATATACATAGTGTATATATATAGTATAGATCCTGAAGTGTATACCAGGAATATATAGGAAGAGAAGTAATGTATACAGGGGGAGTATTAGAGTATAAAGTGTATAAACAAGATTCTATAGAGGTACTCGCATGTGCCCATGTGACCCAGATTGGACCCTAAATCAGAGAATGTCTAATGATATCAGTAGTTAACAAGGGAATGTTCACTAATACCATTACTGAACATAGGGGGGATCTGGGATGGGTGTGTTTGTAACCCACTGATTTTATTGACATAAGGGGGATTCGGCCCCCCTTCGATGTATATGGGGGGTGTACTTTGACATACCCCAGAGACACCGAATTATTTTTCCCAAAAAAATTTTTAAAATAAGGATTCACATGTCAGTCAAGCAATACAATCCAAGGATTGGAGACAAGATACAGTTTGAGTTAGAGGATGAATTATTTGAAAAGGGCACCAGGGTAGTCAGGGCACAAATCATCAGGAAGTATCCCCAACCGATTGGGAAGCACTGCACCATTTTAGCATTTGACTGCATTGATCTTGATGATTCTTCATTGAACTACACAATCCCTTCTGATGAAAGGTTCATTCAGATCAACGATTGATGACATCAAGGACCAGGTCAGGGAGTCTGGTGGTTCTCTTACGAAGTTACCAACTTCTGAGAGGGCACAATTACTTTTTGAGTGGTTAAAGAGGAAGTTACCTCCACATTTGGATGTTTGGATAATTGATGCACCAGGAAGGAGCAACGAGGTAAATGTCTACACAATTACAAGCAGAAAATCCCCAGGTACAACTGACTCTTCCAGAGATAGAGATTGGAGCAGAGGTAGGTTTAAAAAGGCAACTAAGATGCCTACAAGGGTCAAGAAATGGGTCAAGGACAACTTCTGAATATGCCCAGAGGTATGGTTCACCAGGTGTTGGTGGTTTATGGGGGAATCATATTGAGGGGGCACTGGGTGAATTTGCAGTTGCAAAATTTCTTGGATTATATCCCAGTGGGATTGAGGGTTATAATACAACTGATGTTGGGGATCATTATGAAGTCAGGACCAGGCCCGAAAAATTTCATGAATTATTTATAAAGAAGAGGGATAAGCCTGACAAGTATTATATTTTACTGCAGGGTTCACATGGAGAGTACATCATCAGGGGGTGGATATCTGCATATGAGGTATTTGAACATGATGAGTGGTTCCATAATAATAGTGGGAAAACAAGTTTTAATTATTGGGTACCTTTCAGTTTTTTGTATCCAATTTCAGAATTGCCAAAAGAAGCACCATGTCAAAACAAGATGGAAACATCTTCTCAGAGTTTATTGAGAAGTACAAAAGTAATCCAGTACAATTCGTCATAGACATTCTGGAACAGGAACCTGATTCCTGGCAGAAAGAATTGATGGAGGAGTCTTTGAAGACCAGGTTGTTGGCTGTCAAGAGTGGTCATGGAATTGGTAAGTCAACATGTTGTGCCTGGTTGATGTTGCATCATATGTTGTGTTACTACCCTCAGAAGACTGTCTGCACTGCACCAACTGCAAGTCAGTTGTATGATGCCTTATTTGCAGAATTGAAGACCCAGTTGTTGCTTTTGCCACCTGCTTTGAAGGGTTTGTTTGAGGTTTTTTCTGAGAGGATTGTTTTGAAGAGTGATCCTTCAGGGTCATTTATAAGTGCAAGAACTGCAAGAAAAGAACAACCTGAAGCATTGCAGGGTATTCATTCATCTGGAAAAGTTTTATTAATTGTAGATGAGGCTTCATCTGTTGATTCAGCTATTTTTGAAGCTGCCGGTGGCAGCCTTAGTGGTAATGCAACTCTCATAATGGTGGGGAATCCAACGAAGTCTGAAGGATATTTTTTTGATGCATTTACAAAACTGAAGCATAGGTGGTGGTTAAGAACAGTTTCCTGTGAGGATTCCCCAAGAGTCACCCAGGATTACATTGATGAAATGGCAGAGAGATATGGATCTGACTCTGCAACATATTCCATAAGGGTAAGAGGAGAATTTGCTGACAGTTCTGCAGATACGATCATTTCAAATGGCCTGGTTGAAGATGCAGTCTCCAGGGATGTGGACCCTACAGAAGGTCCAATTGTATGGGGATTGGATGTGGCAAGGTTTGGTGCAGACAAATCGGCACTTTGCAAGAGACAGGGCAATACAATTATGGAACCAATCAAGAGTTGGGCCAAGATTGATACAATGAATTTGATGGGCCAACTTAATGCAGAATATCAAAAAGCAAAACAGGATGGACTTTCTCCCCAGGAGATCCTGGTGGATGTAATTGGCTCCGGGGCAGCAATCGTTGATCGAGGTCTTGAATTGGATTTGCCTGTTATTGGAATTAATACTGGAGAGAGTGCATCATTATCGGGGCAGTATAAAAATTTGAGGTGTGAATTATGGCACCGGGCCAAGGAATGGTTTGAGCAACGTCACTGCAGAATACCAAGAGATGAAAGATTAATGTTTGAATTGTGTTCTCCCAGGTATAGTTTTGAATCTTCAGGGAAATTGAGGATGGAGACTAAGGAGGAGATGAAAAGAAGGATTGGACACCGGGGTAGTCCAGATTTTGCTGACAGTTTTGTGCTTACTTTTGCAGGACAAAGTGCAGTTATTGCCGGGAGTGGATCTGGATGGAACAAACCGATAAAAAGGAACATTTCTGGGATTGTTTAACAGTAGCACCTGTTTCTGCAACTTTCAGTGATATAATGGAGAGTACCTATGTTTTGCATAGGGGAACCCTGGAATATTGCAACTGAGCAAGATCTGAAGGGTCATTTTTCATTTTTACCACCAAAAACACCTACCTATGGCATACGAATCCGAAATTGAAGATATTGATGAGGAAGTTGATGAATTTGAACCTGCAAATGAAATGGATGAAGATGAGTTGCATGGTTATGTTTCAACTTTGCTTGAAGATGCAATCAACTATTGTGATGAACTTGGAAATGACCGGGTCACTGCTTCCAAATATTACAGTGGTCATCTTCCGAAACAAGATGATGAAGGTAGATCTGGTGTAACTGATTTTTCAGTCAGAGATACTGTCCATTCAATTTTACCCTCCTTGATGCGAGTCTTCTTTGGTACAAAGAAGGTGATGCAGTTTGCTCCTAAAGGTCCAGAAGATGTCCTTCCTGCAGAACAGTGTACAGATTACATCAATCATTTGATCCTGGAGAAACAACCAAACTTTTTTAATACGATGATGAGTGTGTTCAAAGATGCACTTATCAGGAGAACTGGAGTTCTGAAATTTTGGCATGAAGAAACCGAAAAAGTAACTACATCCACATTCACTGGTCTTGATGAACAACAAATCCAGATTCTTGCAGGAGAAGATACAGTTGAGTCAGTTGAGATGGAACAGAAGGATCAGACCCAGGAAGGTGTGCCGTTATTTGATGTAACCCTGAAAAGGAGAGTTAAGGAAGGGAATATCAGAATTGAGTCATTACCAGGTGAAGAATTTCTTATTTCCAGAACTGCAAAATCAGTTGAAGATGCAGACATTGTTGCACATAGATCCTACAAGACGATTTCGGAGTTGGTTTCTCTGGGATACGATAAAAATGAATTGGAAGAGTTTGCAGGGACAGAAGAATCTTTTTCCAATAACCAGGAATACATGAACAGACATGCCGATAATGCAACAAGATCCCATCAGAATATGGAACCGAATTCTAGGAAGATTCTATATTGTGAAAGTTTTTGCAAAATTGACAGAGACCAGGACAGCTATAGCGAATTGTTAAGGATCTGCACTTTGGGATCTGCACATAAAATTGTGAATGTAATGCCCTGTGATCAGATTCCTTTTGTGTTGTTCACTCCAGATCCTCAACCTCATATTTCTGCAATTGCAGGTGCATCAATTACCGATATTATTGCTGATATTCAACGCATCAAGAGTGCCATTTTACGGAATGTCATGGACAGTTTGGTAATGAGTGTAAACCCACGATTAATGGTCCTGGAGGGACAGGCCAATATGCGAGACGTTCTCAATACAGAAGTCGGTAGTGTCATAAGAGCAAGAACACCAAATGCCGTTTCTCAACTTGAAATGCCGTTTGTTGGAGGGGCAGCACTCCCGATCCTTTCAATGTTGGATGAAATTAAGTCTACAAGAACAGGAATCACAAAGGCTTCACAGGGGATGGATTCAGAAAATCTTCAATCTGCAACCCGGCTGGCAGTTGACTCAACAGTCAAGGCAGCACATGCTCACATAGAAATGATTGCAAGGATATTTGCAGAAACTGGATTAAAACCTTTGTATAAAGGTATCCTCCAGTTAGTTTGCAAGTTCCAGGACCGGGAAAAGATGGCAAGACTGAATAATCAATGGGTACCTATTGATCCCCGGCACTGGGATAGCGACATGGATGTGGCAGTTGATATTCCACTTGGTGGGGGGAATGATCTTGAAAAGATGCAGTTTTTGACAACTGTTGCACAAAAGCAGGAACAACTCCTTCAACAGTTTGGTCCAGAGAACCCGATTGTCAATCTCAGGCAATACCATGCGACTCTCTCCCGGATGGTGCAACTTGCCGGGTTCATGGACCCCTCAGTCTTTTTCACTGATCCTGCACAATACCAGGCACCTCCCCAGGAACCTCCACAACCATCACCAGAGGAAAAATATATCCAGATCCAGGGACTGAAGGCAAAAGCCGATTCTGAAAATGATTCTGCAAAACTGGAACTTGAAAGAGAAAAGATGATCAGGTTGGATGACCGGGAGAAAGACAGGATTGAATCACAGGCCCAACTCTCAATAATGGAGATGGAGGCTAAATACAATACCACAATGGATGGTGCAAAAGTAAAAGCAATCATGGAAAGAGACAGGGAGCAAATGAAGCAGAACACCCAACTCCTCCAGGCACAATTGGCCCAGGCACAACAACAACCACAAATGCCACCACAAATGCCACCTGAGATGCCTCCACAATTTCCACCTCAGATGCAGAATTAATGGCAGAAAATCTCAGAAGAAGAAACAGGGGAATACAATCCCAACCTGGTCTACTTGATTACATAGGTCAGGGATGGGATGCATTTGTTGACAGGGGTATGCCCCTGTTCTCACCAAACCATCCTGGTGCAATTGCTTCCAGGAATATAGACTGGGAAAATCCTGGTGATCCAAATGATCCCTACAGGAATGAACAATTAGCCATAATTGCCAATTCATTTGGTGGAGGTTCAAATGCTCCAGGTGGTCTCCTTGGAATAATCAAGAAAGTTTCTTTATCAAGTGCAGGTAAGATCAAAAAGTTAAAACCTGGTGAAGCAATTACTGCAGATAATGTTATGGGGAAAAACACTTTAATTCTTTCAAGAAATCCTTCAAAAGGGCAGAACTATAGTGAAGGTGCTCACAATCCTGATCCCAAGAGTACCGGGGTTGATATGTCTATAGCACCCAAAAAAGTTGCAAAGCCAGAAGGAGAGTACAGGATATCTAGTTTCCATCCTGATTTTGGACCTACCGGGCATAAGGCATTTAATACCCTGAAACAGGCAACTGCAGAACTTGATGAAAGAAATGTTAAAAACATAACACATGTTTTTGATGACAGACCACCTTCTCCAGTTTCATTAATAAAAGGAATTAGAAAACCAGAAGATGTGAGTGGTCTCCTGGATCTTAATGTTTCCTACCCCAGTGTTATAAATAGAAGGATAGATCAGTTCAGACCATTAAAAGTTCATCCAGAAGCAGATGAGATTCTAAAAATCTTTCATTCTCCAAAACAACAGAAACTGTTAAAGGAATGGTTTGAAAAGGGAGTAAAGGAAGGTGGACTTGAATGGTACAACACTAACCCTTTGAGAAAATTTGCAATTGAACAGTTTGGTGATGACCTGGGTCTTAAACTTTATGAAAGATTTATCAGATGGAATGCAGCACTCTCTCCAAACACTGCAGTTCCTTCAAATATAAAACAGGCATCTTACTGGAACACACTTGATGAAGCAGGTCTCCCGATTGGAGAACAGGTTGCAACAAGAACTCTTGGGCCAATTCCTGAAGGATATTCAAGGATGTCTCTTGCAGGAGCAAAAAATCTTCTTGCATCTGCCCAGGCAGGAACACCAGGCCCAGTAATGTTGGGGGGTAAGAATATTAAGGTATCAGGAGTTCCAAAGTATGCACAAGAAAATTTCCAGGGAACATTCCCTGCATCTGCACCAAAGGTTGGTGCTTTTAATCAGAATTTATTAGGCAACCTGATGCCCACTACCCAGGATGCAGGATTTATGAGAGCAATTGGAGGTAAGATTGGAGGACCAGGAAAGAAAGCAACCAAACTAAGGGAATCTGCATCAAAAGAAATCTATGCAACAGTTGAGGATGCATTCAGTGAATTTGCAAAAAAATTAGGTGTTGAACCTGCAAAAGCCCAGGCACCAATCTGGGGTGGATCTTCAAAGTATACAGGAATTGGGAAACCAGGAACAGGATTGCCACCAGGTTCAACATGGATGGAAAACTTAATGTATAGAGTCAACAAGACTGCAATTGAAACAGGGCAAACACCTAAAAAAGTTCTGACTGAAGTTCTGAGAGGGAACCAGTATTTAAAGTCAGTATTGATGCCCTTGTTAACTACAGGTGCAGTTGGAGGTCTACTGGGAGAGGCAAATGAGTGAAATGGACCAGGAAATAAGAGATGGGGAACGAGCAAAACAACTTCTGAAAGATCCACTTTTTCAGAAGGTTTTTGATGAGTTGGAAAAGCAATATTATGAAACCTGGAAAGGTGCAGACCCAAGTGATTCTAAAGGCAGAGAAATCCTTTGGCAACTGTTATGGGCAACAGACCAGGTTCGTAACTATTTTAATGTTATAATAGAACGAGGAGAACTTCATAGGAATGATATAAGCAGGACTATGAAGAGAAAAGTTTAATCTTTAGACAAGGAGCAACCAATGGCAACAGGACTCCAACAAGCAGAAGAAGCATTCGCAGGTATGTTGTCCGGGCAACCCGATAAGCAACAACAGTTGGAAGCAAGTACAGAAGATGCAGAACCTGAAGCAGAAGAACCTGAAGTTGAAGCATCTCCTGAAGTCGAAGAGTCAGAAGAAACTGAAGAAGCAGTAACTGAGGAACCTGAAGAAGCATACTATCCTATTAAGTTGGATGGAGTGGATCATGAGGTCACCCTTGGGGAAGCACTTGCAGGGTATCAGAGACAAAGCGACTACACCAAAAAAACTCAGGCACTTGCAGATGAAAAGAAGCAGGTGCAGTCAGAAGTCGAAGCTGCAAAACAACAGAGATTGCAGTATGAACAAAGTCTGGAAAGATTAGCACAGATTCAACAATCCCAACTACCCCAGGAACCGGATTGGGATACTTTGATGGAATCTGACCCTTTAGAGTGGATGAAACAGAAGGAATTGTTTCGCACCCAAAAGGAAAAAGCCCAGGAGTTACAGGCAGAGCACTATCGGATGCAACAGGTTAAGCAAGCCGAAAAAGAGGAGCAAATGCAGGTATACCTCCAGGATCAACACCAGGCTTTAATGAGTGCAATACCTGAATGGTCAGACCCGAAGGTGATGCACCAGGAAAAAAATGACATCAAGAATTATGCTATTTCGATAGGATATTCTGCTGATGAAATTAGTCAGGTTTACGATTCAAGGGCAGTTCTGGCATTACGATCTGCAATGATTGCATCTGGATTGTCAGGTAAGGGAGCAAAGAAACTCAAACCTGCACAAAGT
>VTLG01014212.1_pt1 | contig 15311 bp, 32 predicted proteins | sample 4694571 | NCBI WGS metagenome assembly VTLG01 (sample SAMN12604809, study PRJNA352737) | marine metagenome | biome: ENVO:00000447; feature: ENVO:00000209|ENVO:00000569|ENVO:01000036; material: ENVO:00002151; isolation source: viral sequences binned using virsorter ...
GTCCAGATTGACTTGTATTCTTTTGACCAGTTGCCTTGTGTTCGTGAGCCGTAGGAGTTGGGAGTGTTTGAAACTGATTGAAAAGATCCACTGCCTGTGGATTCACTGCTTCTCTGAGATTGGCTAACTGCGTTCTGCCCTTGCGATGTTCCGTTGCCTGTTTCTTCATTGATTCCACACTTCTCTGTGGAAGATGATCCATTGTTGTCGGTGTTGGTAAAGTCCGCATTGCTACATGAATCTGTCTTCCCAAAGTTTGGTGTTTCTTGCAATTCCTGCATGACTTCCATGATCCGTCCTTCCATTCCCTTGCTGTTGGAGTCGGAAGAGCTTGAACTGCATCCCTGAGTTTTACTCCCCATCTCACTCCCTCTTTGTTCTCTCTGAAGAAACTGCCGTTCTGAAATTGTACGTCTTTCGCTACTCCCCCCTCCACATCCGATGCTGTTGGAGTCGGTAAATTCATCTCTATTTTTTGGGTAGGCAACGCACCACCAACGCTGTCTTCGATGACAACCTCCCATATCTTCGCATGATACAATTGCCCATTCCGCATCATACCCTGCTTCTGAAAGCTCCCCGAGTACGATGTCCAATCCGTTATTAAGGATCGCTGCCACGTTTTCCAGGACAATGAATTTGGGTCGTACCATGCGTATGATTCTGATGACTTCAAAGAAAAGACCTGATCTTGTTTCTTTGGTGATGCCTTTTTGGAGCCCAGCCACGGATATGTCCTGACATGGGAATCCACTACAGAAGACATCAAATTCTCCAAGGTTAGCTGTAAATGTTCTGACATCGTCATGTATGGGAATGTTTGGGAAGCGTTTAGCAAGAAGTTTTTGACAGAATTTATCAATTTCTATAAATTGAGTAGTTTCAAAACCTCCTACTATTCTATGTGCAGCATAAGAGAAACCACCGATTCCTGCAAATCCGTCAAGTATTTTGAGTGGAGGTTTCATCAAAATTCCATTTGGTTAAGATCTGGGGCATCTTCAATTTTTAATGGTGAAAAGCTTCCATATAATCCATAGTCACCATTAGTGCCTTTGCAATAAAGCATAACGCATGGTTTTTCATCACTCTTTCCAACTTTTGGATCATATACTTTTTTGGACACTTGTTTTGTATTTACAAGGTTTGTAAGATGCTCAATCAATGAAGTTACAGATTCAACAGGTACTTGGATTGCAAGTAGTGGTTCATTAGGGTTTTCTTCGTTAAATTTGTTTTTTCCAACAGACCATTTAATTGGAAGAGGTAAAGCAAAATTAGGCATTTGTAAAATAATTTTGAAGAACAGTTTTAATAAATTGATTGGGAGGAACTTTATTGTCTTTGCAAAAAGTTCTGATTTGTTTTGCAAGAAGATCATCTGTACGAATTGAAAAGATGTTTCTGTTGTAATCTTTATGGCGATCTAGCTTGCGTTCTTGAAGTTGGTCTAGAACTTGTCTCCCTGCAAATTCCGCTTCTTCCTGAGTCATAGAGTTGAATCAATTTCATTTATTAGAAGTGTAAGGAACTGACCTTGTTCCGCAGTTCTTATGTCAGCAGGGCCAATTTTTTCAGATGTAATCCCAAACTGAGATTTGTAATTGTTAAGAACTTCATCTTTTTTCTTGGGATACTTTTGAGATAAGTTCATAATCTTTTCTACTACAGCTTCTAAAGCAGGTTGTGCTATAGGCTTACCATAGTTCTTATCTTCAATAGATTCAACAGGTTCGGGTTGCTGATTAGGTTTATCAGGAGTTCTTGAGATACCTTTCTTTTCTTCTACTTTCTTTTCTTGATCTTCTTCTTTAACTTCGACTCTTGCCCAAAGTTCAAATGCATCTCCAAAAGAATAACAGGCACAAGCACATAAACATCTTCGATGAGAATTCTGAATATCATTAGCAGATATTTTTTCATAAACAATCGGTTTGTTTGGCCCTTCCGTAATTGCATAAGGATATAAAGGAAGCTTGATTCCTGTTATCACGTTTTGAAAATAACCCATTAATAAACCTGTATTGTTGGGAGTTTTCCAAACAAAATCTCCTTCAGAATTTGGTTGCAATGCAAAATACCAATTTGGTGCATTCTCTCTGATTCGCTGTGCTGTCTTAGCCCAAGCACTATAATCAAACTTTCCTTTCTTATAAAGATCTCCAGTAGTTAAGATCCCTCCTAAGTTAGGAATACTAGATGTTTCGACTTTAGGTTCATCGTAATAAGTCACTTTAAAGTCTGAGGGGGTTGAAGTGGTCATGTTTAATTAGTATTAGTAAACTATTAGTATACTAATCGTAAATACAGGAAATTGCAATATATGCACCAGGCAATTCATCTTTATTGATATATCTCTTCTTCGTATTCAGTTCAACAACAAGAGAATCATCCTCTATTACACTTCCTCCCGCACTTACCGACAATCCATCCAAGGTAGATCTAGAAAGCTTATCAATATCTCCATTACCTCTACTGATGCAATATTTAGGTGCAGAAGGTTTCAATATATCTGCATTTTTTCCAGTTCCAAAATGTGATTTAGGTCTAGGGAAAATAAATTCTATTTCTGCTTTTACAGGTAAATTCAATGCTCCACTGTTATAACATTTGAGTGCAGCTTCTTTTACATCAGTTCTCCAAGGCTTTACTTTTTTAGATGCCTCGATCATTGCACCCCAACGAGTAAGAGTTTTAGATCCTTGAGGAGCAGGAATTCCTACTACCCTTATTGTTATTTCATTCATCCTTCTAAATCCTTAATTCTTTTTTTTAGATCTTCATCCCTTACAACATATTCTTTTGTTGATATCTGCTCACGAAACCATTCATCATCAAGCATACCCTTCTGAATCCATAAATTTTTTATTATGGTTCTTTTTGCCTTTTCTAATTCTTTGTAAAAAGATTTCATGTGTTTACACCCCATTTTCTTCTAAGTTTTGCTTTCAGTTGTTTACTTTTTTGTAATTTTAAACTGAGATAAGTTTCACTTAGTTCATCAATAAGATGATCAAAATCCCCTTCAGATGACATTTCTAATGATCTTTCAAAGTTGACAATAGAAGCTTTGATTAGCTCCAAATCTCTACCTGAGACATCAAGTATATATCTCATTAATCCTCCTCTATATAAGCTGTACCATTTGATGTACTTCTATTACATCTCAGTGTATTCTGTTCTTCTTCCATCATTTTTCTCCTCTTAGTTTGATATTTACGGCTATTGTATTTCCTAGCATTTTTTTTATCTTTTGCACTTCATCTTCTGTTAAATCATTAAATATTTCATATCTTGCAACTCTGTTCTTTGCAAACATTTTATGTATTTTCTTTTCTAATTTTTTATAATCATCTCTTGCTGGACTTACTGCAAGCACTTCATCAGGTAGTTGTTGTCTTACTCTGTTTTTTATATTGTTTTCACAAGAGCAGCCTACTTTATGACTATTTGCACTTTTAAAGAAATATACATGACCTAATTGTTTTTTCTTTTCTACAACACTATCAGGATTAGGAGTCCAACCATTTTTCCAACCTTCATCCATAGCTTGATCATGCCATTTCGATTTACCTTTTACATATTTAAGAAAACCCTTTTTAATTAAATATAATTCAGCTTCTTGATCACTCTCAATCTCATATTGAGGCTCTCCATTGTAATACAAACCTGTTTCTTTAAAAATTAAACCAAATTTGTTATATATTTCTTTTTCCGTCATACCAAATAACCTTTCATAAGGTTTTGGTTGTTCTTCATATTTTAAAGATATTTTCCCATCAGAACTAACTACCAGTTTATTAGTAGATCCTGAAGTGCTAGATAGTAAATTCATAATTCCTTTCAAAACACTACCTGTTTAGCTTCAAACTTTTCCCATGCTTCCTGCCATGCATCTTTGCATCGCTGCACAGGCTGATTAGGCCCGACTATACAAACTTCGGGATATGCCCAAATAGTATTACAGACATTAGGCTCTATATCACAATTAAGTTTTAACATTTCAACGTAACAACCTAACTGTTTATCAGTTGAATAAGGTTCTTGCCAATATTTATCTATTTCTGAAATATATACTGTTCCTTCTCTTTCACGTTTGTAAAAACCACTTTTAGTACTTCCTTTGGTTTTTAAATCTAATAATCTAATTTGCTTAGTTTCTGTATCATATCCAATTAAATCAAGCTGACCTCCTACATCCTTACCAGGATTGCTCATCATATATTCAACTCCCATAGGTATGAAATGTTTGAATAGATAATGATCAAGCAATGGAGTAACAATATTTTCGTATTCACCCATATCAATATTATTTGCACCTAACATCTTCTGTTCTAAACACTTATGAACAGTTTCTCCTCTTGGTTGCCATATATGTCTTGTATGTTCAATACTTTCTTTTGCTTTCTCATCCAATTCATTGCAAACCATAGTGGTTGAATACTTAAGCCATTTCTTGGACTTTTCACAAAAATATTTATGAGTTGCTTCATGTCTGAAGACAGGAAGTCTAGGAAGTTTTTTGATGGTTTTCATGTTTAATTAAAAATGTGTTGGATAGTCTTTGGGGTTGATTACTTCTACTTTTTCTTCAGCTGGAGGTGGTTTAGGTTCTTCAACCCTAGCAAGATTTTCAAACTTGACACCCTGATAACCTTTGACATATAAAGGATGCCCATTACAAGTATCGACAACTTCTTTCCATTGTGGACTAGGTTTATCTAAATTTTCTAAAGTCCAATAACCTTTTTTGATTCCATCTTTTAGAAGTTTGATAACTGATATACGATTAAATATTTGTTCCATCAAGATTCTCCATTCATAGCTTTGTCCAAACCTAGCTCTTTCAAGGTTGGTGGCATTGGATTTTCACTGGCCTTGAAATATTTTGGTTTGGGTGCAATTTGTTCATCCTTTGCAAATTTAGATTCCTTTATCTCATAAATATCTTTCCATCCACCTGCTATTGCCTTTTCAAGGGCTATCTTCTTGGCTTGAGGTGTGAATGTTCGTAACTTCTTGAAAATCCTCTCAGCGACCTTTGTAGAGCAAGTTGCCCTATTTTTATGCCTTACTGCCCACCATTCAGTAATCAGATCTGTATATTCAATCAGATCTCTAGGGATCATACTTTGTGTCAATTCTGGAGTTGCGTATGGATCAGAACCAAAAACAAGTGGTCTTTCTTTTCTTTTTGTAGAACTTTTCTTTTTCTGTTTGAGAATTAATCTGATGTACTGAGGAACTGATAATTCTTCTCCCCTTGCTTCATCACAAAATTCGTAAAGATCAGGTTCTAACCAGATACAAACTTTTTTACTTGACATAAATATATGTGTGTTTGTTACTGACAGTAGATGATATTTATTTATATGTCAAGAAATTATTTTGGAAATTCCCATTTAATATTATTTATTATATATATTATTAATATATATATTATTAATATTATATAAATATACTTACTTATATATATATTCTTTTTCTTTTGGTTCTTTTCTTTTTCTTAAATTCGCCATTCAAGATATAATGATATGTCATATATATTTACATTTATATCAACTATCTGATATATAATGAGGTTAGTTGCTGCTCCTTCAAAAGAAAGTTCTGTTGATGACTCTAAATGGTTTTTTCTACCTTTCAATTGAAGATGTTTATGAGTTCCCATCGAGGATGTCTGGGGAGTCAACGCTTTTTTCATGGCGTAATTAACCCATTCATAAGCAATTAGTCACTAGCACACGAGTGATGATGTTGTTTGTTAGACATAACAGGCTATTAGGTTTATACCTGGTAGTCTTTTTTATGTTATGTTATATATATTTCATATATTTTGATATCAATGCCAAGACCTAAAACCGACTACATCAGATATGTATGTAATTTTACCATTAAACAATATGAAGCTTTAAAAGATAAAAGCGATGAAGAAGGTATCCCCATCGCTCACCAGGTTAGAACTGCTATTAATGAATATATAAAAAATTAAATATAAGGTGTTTTAGTTTCATACAGATCTTTATTACGATCCCACCACATATCGATAATATATTTTTGATCCCCAAAAAAATAACCTCTATCTGATTCCCTGCATTCTTCAATGTAAAACTCTATAAAAGGTTCATAATAATCTGAGTGTAGATTATTATCTTTAGCTATTTCTTTAGCAGCATCAGAACAATGTTCTTCAAATTTTTCATTGACATAAAAATTGTCATAAGTTTCTAAAGTTTGCTGTTCTAGTGGGTTGTCAATCATTTAATTCCTCCAGGATAGAATCTATTTCAGCGGCACAATCGCCACATCTCCAGCCTTCAACATCATCTGAATAAACTGGATATCTGTTAATAAATCGATCTGAACCACAATGACAGGGTTCTTTGCAATCTACGCAAATTTCTTTTTGAAATAAATTTAAAATCATTTTTTTACCTCCTGAAAATCTTCAGAATAATATGGTGTGAATTCTTCATGTTCAAAATTGTATCCTTCAATTTTTAAATTTGAACCATGATATTCTTTAAGAAGTTTCTGTAGATCATTTGTAAGATGATAAATATTTGGAATAATACTTTTTTGTGTATTATCAGAAGTTAATTTGAAAGAAAGTTTGTAATTCATTTTTCGTTAGCGAATTTTCGTGTATGTTATTTTTTAATGAAGTATTTAAGTCTATCTTCATATTTCTCGATATTGGCTAATGTTTCAGCATCTTCGTTATCTTCGTAATCATCACAATACCTGTCATATTGCTCCATATTACGTCTAAACATTCTGTCAACCAGCTCATGTTTTAGTTGATATTCAGATACTGCTTCAAGCTTTCTATCTTCTTCCCAGGAAACGATATCAGGTTCATTAATAACTTCATCATACCAACTATAAAAAGTTGATTTATGAACATCATCAAATTCTCTCATACATCTTTTAACTACTCGATTCCTATTAAGTTTTTTAATCCTAATAAGTTCTTTCATTCTTTCCTTACAGGATTCTTTATTGGGATTTTCTTTTACCATATTTAACCTCAAATTTTGAAAAATAAACGTAAGCTTCAACTGCTGTTAATTTATGTTTTTTAATAAGAATTTCTCTTAATATGTAAGTTTTAGAATGAGTATCAAATTTCTTTTTGATATCATTAGTAATTTCTATATTTTCTTTCATTATTTTTTATCCTCCTGTCCAAATAACTTGTCATATTTTTTTGACAGTACACTTTCACTTTCTGTTTTGTATGCTTTCCAGGAGTCATCTTTGGTATTACTGTCTATATCTTTTTGATATTCACTAATATCCAAAGCTAATTTTTTTGATTTCTCTTTAAGAAGATCCATACCATAACCATATTCTTCAGAATCCTGTTCCAGATCCAATTTATTCCATGAAATATGAAGTAAATAAATTAAATAAAGATTATGCTCAATCTTATTTTCTAATTTATCTATTCTTTCTATGTTTTTATGATGAATTTTTAAAGCTTTATCCTGTTGCTGTTCAATCCATCTACGTTTTTTAGTTTCTTCTTTCATTTATGCCTCTCCTATCATTTCTTTAGCAAGTTTAGATAATGCTTTTAATCTTTCATCATCTGAAAGTTGATTTGCCTCTCTCACAGCTTTAGCAACATAACTTTCGCCTGTAAGAGGATCTATGTCATAAATAGATCTTTTGTTTTCATTCATAATTAAAATGATATAAGGTTATGTATGTATGATATCATATTATTAGTAAACTAATCAAATTTTCGCCCTAATTCGCCCTAATATGAGCTACATCAAACAATTCATTCATAATCACGACATTCATAGTGATAAACAGCTTAAAAAGTACTTAACCAGGTTAAATAAATCTAAATTAGATAATAAAAATTTAGATATCCTGGTTAACTTACTTTTAATTAATTATTTAAAATCTAAACACTAGCTAGTTTTTTATTCCTGTTAATCAGTTTCAAAGCTTCCCCGGCCTTGCTTCCTTTCTCTTGCATCCCATGTAATAACAATGCAAAAGGTTTATTTTCAAAACATAAAGAATCATTTTTATCTATTTGTAAATTAAGTTTCTTTGCTTCTTCTTCACTAAATACAACTTTAGAATATTTTGGGAAATATCCCAAGTCTATTAAGTGATCATAACGCCCCCCATAACTTGCCACCATATAGAAATTATTTGGAAGTAATACTTCCAGGAATAAATTAAGACTCTTGCTATAGCAATAAAACTTAATTCCAGGATTTAATTTGGCTACGTTTAACCAAGCTTGTAAATATAGAAGATTATCGAAGTCCCCGGACTCATGGATTCTGACTTTAGTAATATTCTTTTTATTAATTTGAATATTCCAGTTAATTAATTCAGTTAATCCGATTAAATCATTATTTAAAACATAACTTTTAATTATTTGATAATTATATCTTCGAGCGTTAAAAACATTAGGATATCTTAATTCTTCACTTGCTGCAAAACAAGTAAATAAACTTTCATTACCTCGGTTTAATACTCTTTTATCATCCTTAAGAGTTATCCAGGCCTTACAGGCATTACTTCCAGGACAGGTGATCCCGGCCGGGTGGCTATAAACTAAAGTATCTTTCGATAACTTTTTATTACCTTTTGAAAATTTTAATTTTTTCATTTTTTATTATTCTCCTTAATTAACTTGTTAAAATCTTTTGATTGTTTAGGAGATAATCCACAAAAATAATTTAAAAGATTATCATCATAATCTTTAAAAAGTTTTTTAAGTCTTTTATTCATTTTTAAATATCTCCTATTTGTGTAAATAATAATTTTTATCTAAATTTAAATTATTAAAATCTTTTTTAATCTCATCACTACACATTAAGTCAATACCTTGAAAAGATTTATTTTTTTTATACCAACTAACAACTTTCAAAAGTTGCTCTTTAAATTCTTTTACATTCTCACATTTAATAACTGTTAAATCTCCCTCGCAGTAGGTTATCAATTCCAGGCTTTTGAAATTAACCCAATTACCAAAGTAACTCGCATCTTCTGTTGTGTCTATTTGTGCGAATCCTTTTTTAAAATTGCAGTAATTCCAATCAAAAATATATCGATCAGAATTACAAAAACTTTTTTGTGTTTTCATTTTTTTAATTGAATAAGTGTTTACGGCCTTTAACCCTATCGGCCTTTAAAGGCCTTTAAAGGTTTCCAGGAAAGTTGAAACTAAAATAGTTTCATAAAAGGATATTAATAATATCCCTTTAAGCAACTATTATTATTTTTCTTGTAATTTTTGATGTATTGCTTGCCTACTCATAGAATATATTTTTCCAATTTCGCCATATGTTAACCCTTTACTTCTTAATTGTTTCATTTCGTCTTTTAATAATAATCTTTTATCTTTTTTAAGTTCTCGTTTATATTTTGATAATTCAGTTTTTTTAAATTGTTTATTATATAAAATTCTTGTATATAAACTTAAATTTATTTCCCCTAATTCCTCCAAACATTTCTTACTTATTAAATTATATAAATCCTCATCAAGAGTTACTTTAATTTGTTTTTTCATATCCTTACACCTCTATCTTCTAAAGTTTCTACTATTCCACATAATCCAATTTCTTGGTCTTCTAATAGTTCTAAATATTCAAATAATATTTCCCCTAAATATTCTTTATCTTTAAAAGAATAATTATATAATTTTTGAATAATATCTTCTTTATCAATTATTCCCCAACATAAAACCATACTACCAAAGTCATAATATTCTTTATTATCAATAATTACTTTATTCTTTTTCTTATCACAAAATTCAATGATTTCTTCAATCATTTCTTCTGTATTGGTTTCTTTATTTGTATAATATTCAACTATTCTGTTAAACTCTTTTTCTTCAAATTTTGGACATTTCCAACCGTTCCAAGATTGTTTAACATCATAATATCCCCTAAAATTAGGACTTTCAGAATCTAACTTGTTTCCGCAAGGTAAATAAAAATAAGCTTGTTTCATTTGTTTAATTAAATAATTTTGAATAAAAAAAAGTAAGTCAATTAAGACTTACTTATTAACGTGTACCTTGCCAATAGTCGTTACTAATTTTTTTATTAGTTTCTTTTATTGGATGATTGATTGATTCTTTTTTTAATAAGTCATCTTCAGTAATTGTAAATAACTTATCAAATAAAGTATTATAAAATTCTTTTTTCTTACTTCTTCCATTAACTATGTAATCAGTAGAAGTATCAATAGCTAAAAGAATTGCATTGTATTCTTCAAAGTTTAAAAATTTTTTCATAATTAGATTTGATTTAATAGTGTTTGTACTTGATTAGTTCTTTCTTCTAATCTTGTTTGTAATGTCCTTGTAATTACTAATCCTTGCCAAGTAAGAATTAAGAAACAAGTCAAAATAATTGATGTTCTGATTTTCATTTTAATTAAATGAGATTGAATAATTTTCTTGTGTTTAGCTTTATTAACTCTGTGAGAGTGTTAAAGCTTAGATAAGCTTATTTAACTTGGAAAGATAAATAAGATTATTTAAGAAGATTTAAATACTAGTAAATACTTAAGTCTTCATTATTTATTATATCAAATTATGTCTCCTACGCTATGCATATTTAATTATTTTTTATCTAATTTTTTTTATGGGGGGGGCGAGTTGCACTGGAAAAATTTTTTTTATGCTACACGGGTAACTTAAATATATTCTGCAAATCTTTATTGCTTTGGTTCTATACGAATTGCAAGTTCTGGAGCTTGGATGTTTACTGTTTCTACGGATTCACCTACGACTTTGCCTAGAGAGTCTAATATTTGTGCTGCTGTTTGAAGTTGACCTTTTGATATGGCTTTGTTGAAGAGTCGCATTCTCATAGCTTGTAGACGAGGAATCATTTTATCTCTTTCTTTAAGCCAATCTTCATCATTCCATTCTTTAACTTTCTTCCAATCAGCCCAACCTGTTACTAGAGATATTCCTTCTTTTTGAGAATGTTCTATGACTAGTTGACGAGTTGTTTTACCTTCAAGCTGTTTTGAGTATAATCTTTGGCAACGAGCTTCTATAACTGCTCTTGAGTTAGAACCTCCTGTATATTTTTGAACACGAGGTTTACGTTGAGGAGCTGGAAGATCGTAATTTAGGTTGTTTATGAAAGATTCAGCCACGGACTTAGTCTTTATAGGGGTTAATATTCTGATAATAGCCTTAAAAGTATGAAATGCGAAAGAAAATGAGTAATATTATGAAAAAAAGGAAGATATGAGCTTAAATGAGGTCAGTTTAAGGTATGCACAGGGGGAGGTGTTTAATAGTGAGAAGAGGTTTCGAGTGTTGGTTGCTGGAAGAAGGTTTGGGAAGTCATATTTATCCTGTATCGAACTGCTTAGAGGAGCAATCAATCGACCTGGAGAGGTTTATTTCTATTGTGCTCCTACTTATCGTATGGCAAAGGATATTGCGTGGAAGGAATTGAAGAGATTAGTGCCTAAGACTTGGATTCAAAGCAAGAATGAGACAGATTTAAGGTTAGATTTAATAAATGGATCGAGTATTGAATTGAAGGGTACTGAAAATGCGATGGCATTGAGGGGTAGGAGTTTAGCTGGTGTTGTTTTAGATGAGGCTGCGTTTATGGAAAGGGATGTATGGGCTGAAGTTATTAGACCTGCATTGGCTGATAAACAAGGGTGGGCATTGTTTATTTCAACTCCTGATGGAACTGCGAGTTGGTTTTATGATATGTGGTGTTTTTGTGGTGAACAGGAGTGGGATGATTGGCAGAGGTGGAGCTTTACTACGATTGAAGGGGGTAATGTAAAAGAAGAGGAAGTTGAAGCGGCCAGAGGACAGTTAGACCCACGCACGTTTAGACAGGAATTTGAGGCTAGTTTTGAGAATTTAACTGGTTTGGTTGCTGTTAGCTTCAGTGATGAAAATATTAATAAGGAAGTACAGGATCTTCATATGCTTCCCTTGTTAATAGGATTGGATTTTAACGTTGACCCTATGGCTGGAATCTGTGCTGTGAAGCATAATGATACACTATATGTCTTTGATGAGATCATGCTGACAGGAGGTGCTACCACTTGGGATTTTGCAGAGGAAGTTGTCAGAAGGTATGGGGTTGATAGAAGAGTTATTGCCTGCCCTGACCCTACTGGTAGTGCAAGAAAGACAAGTGGGGTTGGAGTTACAGATCATACGATTTTAAGAAGAAATGGTTTTACTGTTATGAGTCCTAAATCACCTTGGAGGATCAGAGATAAGATAACTGCTGTTAATACAGCTTTGTATGATGCCGAAGGAGAAAGAAGGACTTTGATACATCCCAGATGTAAAGAATTGATAAAAGCATTAAGAACTCTTACATATGCACCAAATACAGGCTTACCAAACAAAAACTTAGGGGTTGATCATGCTTTTGATGCTTTTGGTTATCTTTGTCTGCAACAATTTAATTTGGCAAAACCAGAGACACTAGGGCAAACTTCGTTTAGAATATATTAAGAGTTACTTTTTTATCATGTATCATTCCACAATGAAGAAAAAAAAGAAAAAGAAGAAAAAAACTAAGAAGAAGTGAGACAGTTTAGACGGGTAAGACGGGATAAAAAGACGGGAGTACCCAGTAAATATCTTACAGGTGCTCGAAATCGCAGTGCAAAGGCAAAAGAGATCAGAGAAACAGCCGAAAAGTACAAAAGGGGCGAATATATTGATATAAAAGCCATCAACAAGTCACGATCTGCCCAAGATGAAACCAAAAAGAAAACCACTAAGCGAAAAAACAAAAGAAACACTAAGAAAAAAAGCAGATAAGAGCCGTTTTACCTACGGACAGCTTGCTCAAGTGTATCGCAGAGGACAGGGAGCATATTTATCCTCTGGATCTCGAAATGTACCAATGGCTGCATGGGCTATGGGCAGGGTTAATAGTTTTATTAGTGGAAAAGGTGGGGCAAGAAAAGCAGATGCAGATATTTTGCGTAAAAAGAAAAAATAAATAACTGTGAAAAACGCAGTTTCAAGGTAATATATTGTTATAAGTAAATTTTTCTTAGAATCATGGCATTTTTTCGTGGTGAAGAAGGCTCTGTATCATTTGATAACGGAACTGGATCAATTGGAGCTATAGCTTCTACAACAGCTTGGACATTGGACGTAACCAAAGATATTTTAGATGTGACTGCACATGGGGATACATTTAGAAAAAATGTAGGAAGTTTAATTTCAGGAACAGGGACTGTTGATCTTATTTATACAGCAACATCTGGAGATGATACCGCTGAAATTATTACAGATGTATTAACTGCTGAAGATGCTGGTGATGCTTCATTCAATCTTTTCTTAGATACATCAGGTTCTAAAAAATTAAGTTTTAACGGAACTATTACAGGAACTACATATAGCTCAACTGTTGGAGATTTGAATACAGTATCAGTTAATTTTACAACTAATGGTACTATTACCTCTGCTGTCTAATGCCTAAAGGATCTTATTCGGCAAAGCAACGAAGACTTGCTGCTGTTGCCCCACCACGGGATAAGATTACTGCTGCTGATCTTAAAAAACTACGTTCTAAGAAAAAAAAGAAAAAGAAGTGAAACTTACCACTCGTCAAAAGAATTTATTAGAAAAACATTCAGAACACCATAGCAAAAAGCATATGGAGTATATGAAGCAAAGAATGAGGGCGGGTGATACTTTCAGACAAGCTCATACAAAAGCACAGGCAAAAGTGGGCAAATGAGTAAAAAAGACCCTAGACTTACAAAAAATAGACTAGAAGGATTTAATAAGCCCAAGAAAACACCTAGTCATCCTACTAAATCTCATGTGGTATTGGCTAAGAAAGGCGATAAAATAAAACTAATACGATTTGGTCAACAGGGGGTTGTAGGTGCTGGTAAAAATCCTAAATCAGAAAAAGATAAAGCTAGAAGAAAATCATATTATGCTAGACATAATGCACAAGATCCTAATCCAGGATTTTTTACTGCTAGATATTGGTCACACCGCACTAAATGGTAAACAATGACTTACGCTGTACCCGGTCCAATTAGAACCAATATTGTTTCATCTACTTCTGTAGGTGGTATTGATAGTCCTTTTACTAGAACTAGAGCAGTTTTAGATATGATGAAGGGATGGGAAATAATGAAAGCTGTTACTGAAGGCACTGAATATTTAAGAGAAAATAGTGAAGCATTTTTACCCTTAGAGCCAAGAGAAGATTTTGATGCTTATATGGCAAGAGTAAATCGTGCTGTATTTTCTCCTTTTACACAAAGGTTAATAAGAGCAGCTACAGGTCTTGTTTTAAGAAAACCAATAACACTAATTGGAGATCCTTATTGGACAGAAATGTTTAAAATGGATGTTGATGGTTGTGGTTCTGATTTAGATGAATACGCAAGAAGAGTATTGATGTGTTCTCTTACTTATGGTCAAAGTCATATTCTTGTAGATTATCCTGCACCATCTGGTGCATTAAGTCTTGCAGAAGAAAGACAGCAAAATCGTAGACCTTATTGGATAGAGGTAGATCCTACAAATCTTTATGGTTGGAGATTAGATAGAGAATCAAATTATGGGAATCTTATACAAGCTCGAATTGCAGAAAAGGCTGTATTGCCTGATGGTGACTTTGGTGAAAAAGTTTATGACCAGATAAGAGTAATAGAACCCGGTCGGTACAGAGTTTTTCGTAAGAAAGAGCAAATTGAAGAAATGTATGATGTCTCTGATAACAGTGTGACAGGAAATTTTGAAATGGGTTCGGCAGATAAAGATTATAAACAAGTTGAATCTGGTAATTTTTCTCTTGGTGAAATACCTTTAGTTACTATTTATTCTGGAAAAACTGAAAATTTAGTAAGTAAACCACCTTTACTTGATATTGCATATTTAAACATTGCACATTTTCAAAGACAAGCTGATTTAATTCATAGTTTGCACGTTGCATCTCAACCAATGCTTGTAATGGAAGGATATGACGATCAGACTAAAGATCTTGCTATATCTGTAAATTATGCAATGGCAACTCAGCCAGGGAATAAAGTTTATTATGTAGAGCCAGCTAGTAGTGCTTTTGATGCACAATCTGCTGAAATAAAAGAACTTCAAATGCAAATGGCTACCTTGGGAATATCTACTTTGAGTCAACAGAAGTTTGTAGCTGAATCTGCTGATGCTAGAAGGTTAGATCGTGTTGATACTAATTCTATGCTTGCTATGGTTTCAATGGAATTAGAACAAAAACTTCAAAAATGTTTTAATTTTTCTGCTGAATATGTAGGTATTGAACCACCAGAAGTAAAAATTAGTA
>VTLG01001246.1_pt1 | contig 15307 bp, 31 predicted proteins | sample 4694571 | NCBI WGS metagenome assembly VTLG01 (sample SAMN12604809, study PRJNA352737) | marine metagenome | biome: ENVO:00000447; feature: ENVO:00000209|ENVO:00000569|ENVO:01000036; material: ENVO:00002151; isolation source: viral sequences binned using virsorter ...
CCGTATCCGTAGTCGGAAGTCTCCCCGTTAATTTGAATACCAAACTCGCGATAATCGGCAGCCGTATCAACACTGCTGGTCCGTAAATCTAAACACAAGTGCTGGTAGTCCTGCGATATTTCAGAAAACGTTACGGCGGTTGCTCCGCCGAAAGTTCCTTCCGCTATTATTTCTACGTCAGGCATTGGAACCTATCCCGTACATATCGAGGCGTGTGGTGGTTTCCCAGTGGTAGCTGCTGCTATTGCTTTTTACGGCCATGCTGGTAATAGCTGCGAGCGACGTAGGGGAGTATGCAATGCCGCCCACGCTAGCGATGTTTGAAGTGTCGTTTAACATAAACTGAGACTGCCCCCAACTCTGTTGATTGCCCGACGTCTGCGTATATCCAGGCCACTCCATGATCATACTGCCAACATTTTCAGTCGACCCTGGAATAGGACTTATGGGGAATACCCCCTCATTGGCCTGATTTATAGTGTTGTAGACACTACTGCCCGAATTGAAATTCTCGCCTCGCCGATACTCTGAACTGGTGTCTCCGTTAATTACCCATTGACACCACGCCCCAGTAGGGTCAGTTTGAGCGGTGCTAAGAACAAACCTTAAAATGTTGTAGGTCTGCGGAATGCCCGTAAATTCGAGAGTCGCAGACGAACCCGTACCATTGACCCCAGCAATCCACGTAATAGCATCGGCAGGACCACCAGCACCAAACAGTCCACCATTCATCCACGTAGAAACACGGGTACTCGGCCACCCCTTCGGGGTTTCCGAGCGACCCTTCCAATTGGAAACCGCTGAAGATGGATTGGTTCTATCCTGTCGGAACGACATCAAGCCCTCCGATTAGGCAGTTATGCGGTTTACGTAACCGTTTAAGTTAATGATGTTTCCGCCAGCCGCAAATGCTTTTACTACCAAACTATTCTGCAAAAGAAGCCCAGGGATAATAAGTGTCATCCCTGAATCAGCAGCAATTTCAAGTTCGATTAAATCGTCTTGATCTGTAGTGCCACCGAACTCAATGGTTAGAACACTTGCAGCAGCAGAAGTGTTAGTCGCATACAGCCAGATCTCATCCAAATTAGATGTACCCGAAGTCGCTGTATGAACCGTCACAGATGCGCCCGTAGTAGTTCCTGTTACAGAAATGTTCTTTCCGTTTGTGCTTCCCGAAAGAAGATGTTTTGAATATGTCGCCATATCTGTCCCTTAGCTAAAGACCTGATTAGAAATAATGTTATCCGATGTACCGTTCACGGACGTGGGTATATCACTAGTAAGCGCTACTGTCCCAGTTGCATCAGGCAAAGTAAGCGTCCTGTCAGCAGTAGGGTCAGTAACCGTAAGCGTAATTTCGTAGCCATTACCAGTAGTCGCACCCGTAAGCAGCATTGGGCTAGCACCCTGATACGTGTTTGCTGCCTCAAACGTGTTCGTTGCCTCAAACGTAACAGAACCAGTAAAAGTACCGCCAGCAAGCGGCATCTTCGTCGCATCCGCTGGCACAGAAGCCCACTTAAGACCAGTTCCTTCACCAGAATCGGCAGTCAACACATAGTTATTTGTGCCAACAGCCAACCGAGACACAGCGTCAGCGCTGGTCGCAACAATAAGATCACCCTTCGCATCAACAATGTCTTTCTGCACAACACCAGGAGTGGTGTTGACAAAAGTTTCAATGTCCGCAAAGTTTTGATTCATGTCGGCAGCAACAATTGTTGTTCCTGCATTGAAATCGTTTAAGGGTCCAAGAGTTGCCATTTAACGCAGTCTCCTTGGCGTATATGTGAACGCCAGCGCATTGATTTCCCAATGGAAATTATTAGTAGGTCCGCTGACTTTCATACTTACACTCCGTCCTGTCCCAAGTGTAGGCAAGTTTTTGACATCAGCGGTGAGATCACGACCAATAGCATCCCATTTAGCAACATACGTACCAGACGCTTCATCCCACTTAGCTGTATCCCAACGAGAAGCAGAAGTTTTACCTTCCACACTCACACTAAAACTAGAAGTTTGCGTAGATTTGTCGTAATCCTTAAAAATGTTTACAGGCAACGTAATTGTTTCTTCAGCAGAAACAACAGCCCTTGGACGACCCCAACGCTTTTTGACGATGGGGTCTTTCCCTGTTACCCAACGAGTAACGAAATATGAATCAATATGTGTTTCCGTGCTTGACGTGTAACGGTCAGCGTCACGTTTCTGTTCATCCTCAACATCAACAACAGAACCCGTATTAGCTACACATCCAGCAAACACTGTAGGCGTACTATTCGGTGGCCGATAAGAAAACAATGGGCCAGCATCAATATCGGTAGCTACCCACGCACCGCCCTGACCCAGCGTCGGATCGTAAATGTAAGTGCGGCGAGCAGTCGCAGCATCAGCGCTGTAATCAACAGAAACATAAAGTTTGTTGTTACCCCACGCAAGCTGCGGTGCAGACCCAAAAGTGATTTGCTGATTATCTATAGCAGGAACAAGTTTGCTAAACAGCCACGTAAAGTTCTGGCCGTCATAAACATATATTCCTTCTTGGGCGTGCCAAAAAAATGTTCCAAACGGTGTGTTCACTGGAGAAGAAAGCTCCACTGAACCCATATCGTTTGTCAAAGTAACAACCTGAAACGAATCAGAATCAAAACCAAATATCGCATACACGCTGTTGGTCTTGAAGATCAGTAACCGATCACCGTCAGCTACTAGCCCCGTGATTTGGTCACCGTGTTCTCCGAGGTCAATGTCTACGTAGTCTGCTGCGGCCCAAGTTTCTGGGTCGTTGACTGCTGACCATCTGACTCGTGATTTGTATCCTGTTGCGGATTCGTAGGTGTTTGCGACCCACGCAAAGTTGTTCCAGAAAGCCACGTATTGGGCTTGTGGCATATTGCCGCTTGCCCCAAACGTGGTTCCGAGATCCGCAGCCGCTGCCCCATTCCAACGGAACGACGGCTTGTCATAACTAACGCCATAAGCCACATTGTTCATTGTCATCCCGTAAACACGGGAGCCATCTGTCCTTGCTGTTATTCCAGTAAGATCCGTAAAATTGCCTGCCGCCGAATGTGCCACAGCAGTTCCATAATTAACCATTAACTGGTTAGTCCCAGAATCAGTGTGGAATCCCCACATGCCTTTAACGTCGGCACTTAAGGCTGTTGTGTTTCGGCGGTCAACACCATCACGCATCCGAATACCACCACGAGGGTCAACAGTTACGTTGAGCATGTCAGGTGATTCGTTGTCTGCGAGGTTGAACTGGTCGCTACGGAGATTCAAACCACCCGAAAACGATTCCAGTACTTCAAGAGAAAATCCTTGACGAGCCATCAGCCGTTACCAGATCACTCCGCCAGTATTGGCGTACCTCAACCTTCCAAGACCCGAAGCGTAAAGACTTGACCTTCGACTGTTCGCAATCATGGGTTGCGGAGCAGGAGTATCAGCATAGCGACGGGCAAGGTTGTCAAGTTGTGATTGGAACAACGCCATGTACTGGTTGCCCATTGTTGGATCTTCCTGCTGGAAATACGCAGCAGAAATAGCGTATGTAGCAAGAACCGCATGAAACGGTTCAGGTAAATCAGGTTCAGATCCACTAGAGGTACCTGAACCAAACGCAGTTGGGTTACGGATAGCACGCACATATATCGTAGCCACACCATCGGGGACAGGGTAAAGCCGAACGGTGTCGTTCCAGAAACTCCATTCCCACGGGTTACCCGACGGTAACGAGTTCAGTGGGTAATCAAAATCTGCGCTATCGGAACCAATGTATTCCAAAACATGGTCATCGTTCCGAATGGCAATAATGTCACGTATACCCTGCGTCACAGCATCAGGAGCAGCGGCAATAGTAGTCAAGGTGTAATCCTTGGTACTTGCCGCAGTATTAAACGTCGTGCGCACCTCATAAAAAGGCCAACGCTTCTCACTGTAAACAATCAGATCAAACCCTTGACCAATCATCGTATCCAACGTCGTATCGTCAATATCGGTTGAATCAATATCAACAACGCTACGTACTTGGGCACGCATCTCGGCGAGAGTTAAAGCCATTACGAAGCCGCCATTTGTCGGGTGTGACCAATGCAAAGTTCCGACCCGTGAACTGGGCGTGCTTTACACGCATTTCCAGCACGGGTCGTTGCGGAACAAATAGCTCTGACGGGAGAAACAGGAGATTCTTCTACAAAGTTCGTTACCCCAGGTATCGGACGGGCATCATCCGCTTGCCCAGGAGCATAATGCCCAGGCCGAGCGCCAGTTGAACCAGCAGGTCGGGCATCTGAACTGTAACCAATCGCTCTTTCTCGCTGCATATTTGCTCCACTAAACCTAGGTTGGTGGAGGGCCGAAGCCCCCCACCAAATACCTAATCGAAATTAGGCGATGTTAAATAAACGTCCTTGCCTTGAGCGGTTGCTGCAAGTCAAGTTTCCGTAGCACAAGATCTGCGCAAAGCGAGCATCTTGGTTTGTAGGACGCACAAACGGAGTTGGTTGGAACCAAGTTTCCGTATGCCCCACAAGCCTGATGTACTTCGTGTTCAAGAAGTACATAGCATTTGCTTCACAAGCATCATCAAATGTTACAGGAGCGCCTTTGAAAAGAAGGTTCTGGAATCCTGCATCAGCAACCGTGGCACTTGTGTACCGAAGGTTTGTCTGAAGCAAGGCTTCATAATCTTCATAACGCTCTTGATCAGTGAATATGATCGTCGGCTGGTCATTACCAACCGAAACGGTGTTGTACACAGATGACATAGCTGCTGTGGTTAGCGCTGCCGCACCCTGGTTAGTCATAGTGGGTTTCCACCATGTGTTACCAGCCGCAGTTGGGTCAATTCCACCCAAAGTGCTACCGTCAGCGACAATGCCCTGAAGGCCCATCCAGTCGTCACCGCCGTTACCTGTACCATCACCCCAGAACATGGTGTTCATGTTGTCGATAATGGTTTGTTCGGCTTGCATAATCTTGCCTTCAAGAAGGTCAATGATTGCTGCTTCGCCGTTGTTTTTACCTTCTTCAATACCAGTAATGGTTACTGTTGCTGCGTACTGCTTCCAGTCGTACTCTGCGGCACTAATGCCATCTTGAGCAGTAATTGGAATTGTGTCAGCGCCAGCATATGAAGCGGCAGTTGAGTTAGACCCATAGATGATTGGAACGATAATCTTCGCACCGCCATTTACACGCCTAATGGTTTGACCATTGGTAAGCGCATAAAACAGAGGACGGGCACCGAAAACGTTGTCAGCCAACTTAGGGACGTAGTTATAGAGAGTGGTTGACAAAATTTGGTCAAAGTTTGCGTTACCAGCCACGTCTACTCCTTAGTTAGTTATTCGGATAATTGTTTTGTTGCAAGCTCATAAGCATCCCGAATTGAATCAACTGCTTGACCAAAGTCTCGACTGATAGCGCCTTCCGCTGAACCCGAACCATCTTCAATAACTGAAGCGGCACGCTTCTCTTCCACAATGTCAGAATTCTTGGCTTTATCCTGCAAATCCGCATAAGTCATATGCGCATACGCAGCATCCAGGTTTCCGATGTTGTGTTTCAAAGCGTGAGAGTACAAAGCATTCTCGTCAATATCAGTTTGATATTTGTCTCGCAGTCCGTTCATTTCTTTCTGCAAATTTTGCTGTCTGTTTAAGCGACCTTGTTCTTCAATGGCCGATTCAAGTCGTCTAAGTCTGGTTTCTTCTGGGTCCAGTTCTTCCATCTCCTCGTCGGGAGCGGAACCTTGGGTGCCCATTCTGATCCCAAACGCATCAGCTAACGCTGACACGGCACTTTCAGGATCAGACTCCAGCGCTTGGACGATTGCCTCACCTTGAGCCAATCTTTCGCGTTCAGTTGCCAACTCTTGCGTTTTACGTGTGTAATCCGCTTGGCGTTGGTAGCCATTAATAAGCTCCGTTTGCGACACATCCATTTGTTCACCGTCAACGGTGACCGTATGAGTAGGGCCGCTATCTTCGCTTGTTGTGCTCGGGTTGCTGGTATCCAGTCCCAAGGCTGTGTTTTCATCCATCAGGAATCCTTTCGGGTGTTCCTATATGACACATAGAAGTGTCCCATTACATGTTGGGCAACTCTACACCCATTTGGTTTTGGAGTTGACTTATCAGTTCGGGTGGTACTCCGCCTGTGCCTTCAAAGACTTGTTCGGGAATAGGTCCTGGCCCCATGCCGCCTTGCGACATTGGAGGCATACCAAAGGGATCCGCTACTCCCCCAGATTCCTCTTGCGCAACTTGAGCGTCAAGAGGAGTTTGTTGTTGAATCATGTAACGATCAGGGTCATTAATCCCAAATCCATAAGACAACACATGTTTCGCTATTTCCGTAGGATCAACAACAGTTCCAATGAGCGGTGCCATAGCGTTCAGCAAAGAAATTGCTTGCTGCCTTCTGGCCGTTTCATTAAATGGTTGCGTTGAACCACCTTCAACAGCGAAATCAAATTCTCCAATGATGTCGTCACGGGTGTAAGCGACAAAATACTTTTGGTCATCTTTCCCTGTGATGCGCACCATTTGGGCGTCAGTCATGTACTGCATCATCAGTTGCATGACCATGCGTGCGACTTCAGAAATAGAAATTTCTACAATCGCAAGTTTGTCTGCCGCACGAGCGTTGCCTGCATCAACAATGATGCTGGCCTCAGTTGCGGTGCGACGGGTTTCTGGCATTTGTCCACGGGCATATTCGGATACACCGCTTACAGTGTTGATGTCCCCTTCGATAATGTTGGAGTGGTTGTACATTTCGGGGGCAAGAGGGACTTGCGGTAATGGTTGGACCACTCCTGCAAGGTCACGGTTCTCGTCGATAACAGGAACAAAACGTCCATCGTCATCAGACTCCAATGCTTCACGGCCCTCAGGACCAAACGACCGTTCGTGATACAAATACTTTCGGGCGTACCGTTTTCTGTGGTTCACCATTTGTGAACGAGTCTTATTCAGTTCCTCTTGAAGCGATTCGATAGCTTCAAGGTCGCCCATCGGATAGAACACATCGGGAACGTCATAGTTCCGCATCATCACAAACGGATGACCAAAATGGTATGGCATGGGTGTCGGATCGAGCAGATAGTCGTCGCCACTTTCACCGCACACCGAAATGGTGCCATTTTCCAGATCATAGAACTCGTACAAGGTGACTCTGGCGGTCACTTCGTTGTACTGTTCTCGTTCGTCGTCGCCATCCCAACGGTAACGAACACCAGAATCAGCGACCAAATCTTGACGAGTTGAACGCTTAAACCTTTTATCTCGTTTCACTTCAGCAAGTGGACGCACGATACGTTGCGCAACCCAACGAGCATCTTCAAGACATGTTGCTTCAGGGTCAACAAGCATGTCGAACGGACTGATCCGTTCCACAAACGCTTGATCTTCAACAACTTCCATCTTTTTGGAAGGGATAGCGTCCATTACATCCTGATCTGATGGAAGATCATTCATCATTTCAGGGTTGTCGTAAGCGAACTGGTCCACTTCAATAGTGGCCTGATTGTATTCGGCTGCCATTTCGGCAGGCGTTAAATCTCTTTCTTCTTCCACGAAACGCCAACCGACTTTAAGCCAGCCGTGCCCCACGATCAGAAAGTCTTTAACTGCCCGACGAAATGGTTTCCGATAGTCGTGATGTCGCCACAAATAGTTAATTACTGCTTCAACAAAAACGGCTCGCGATTCGTCACCCTCTTTGTTCGCTGTGACAGTAATCGTTGGATGGTTTACCGCAACGCTCGGCGCAATGACATTAACGGTTGAGAAAGCCATATTGACAGAAATGCGGTCATTTGTGACATTTCCTTCATAACCGCCTGTACCACCAAAAAATGTTTTCCCTCTGTACAGGTCAATCATTCGATGCCACTTAGCGTCGTAGCCTTCTTCGCTACGCCACCTGTACGTGTTATCAATTCTCTCTTTTGTTTGAGAAAACCGTTCAGCTTTCGTCATCCGTGCCATATCTATACCCAGCGTCGCCCTTGATAAACAGGTTCATGCCCACCAGCACGAGCCTCTGAAATAATTTTTTTCTCGCGTTCCTTCATAGTGAGGTCACGATCTTCAGGTGGCAACATTTTGCGCATCGTTTCGCCTCTGGCAATCGTCACCGATTTAAGGCGCAAACGACGCTCATAAAGTTCCCTGAGTTCTTGCAAGGGAACATCTCGCCTTGCAAGAACATATTCAGCGAACTCTTCAAAGGTCGCCCCGTCAGGGAGGACCGCCACCGTCAGGTGCTTTTAACGGCGCTATCAGGCTGAGGAAGCCCAGGACCAGGTGCTACCCGACCTGTTGTTCCATGCTGATTAAGGGGAGTTTCCCGAATCTTCATGCCAGCACCCTTGTCGCCAGGATGAACTTCGTTCATTGCTCCACTAAAACGAGGCTTGTTTGGTTGGGAACCACCCTCGGCAGGAGGTCCATTGTAAAGTTGTGCATGGTTGATGCGCATTGTTTCGCCCATCCCCGATGCATTGTATTTGCGGTTGTTAGCCATTATCGGCCACTCCAATCATAGACATATGTCCTAAACACTTATTTAAGCTGTCCCACGGATCGTGTTCAAGCCAATGGTATCGCTTACAGGTTCACGTTTGTTGGCTTCTCTCATCCACCAATCAAAAGTGTACGTGTCATCCACCTGTTGAACATACTCAGGGATGAACGCATACTTGCGCATCTGGTTAGCCAACGCCAACGCCATAACACGGTCATCATGCGGAGAACCTGACATGCCGCCACGCTCGTTACGCACATAAGTGCGCAACTCCGCAATCGTATGCTGGTCTTTAATAATCAGTTCATTGTTACGTAAAGCCATCGACAAATCGTCAATCATCAACGGTTTAGAAGTACGAGTAGTTTTCCACCCAAACTCCTGAGACATCCGATCCGTTTGACTATTCAACGACCTACGTCGAAACATGTTCGGATACCCCAACTGACGTAACTGAGTGATAGTGGTCAGCCCGTGGTTATTGGACTCCACACAACACAAAGCATTGCCGTACCAAATTCCAATGTTATGCACTTCGTATGCCAACTCATCAGGTGGGATATGGCCGTGCCATACCGCCACCTGCGTACCTTCTTTCGCATCCAATACTTGAATACACGAATAGTCACCATGACCTAAACCCTCAGCCGTGTCCACGCCAAGGACGTATCCGCTCCACCGCTCTGGATCCTGCCACACCGTTAGCATCTAAACTCCAAAACTCTTGGCTGAACCTCATGGAGATACCCGTAACGGCCAGCTTCCACATGCATTTGCATACCATCAAGAACGTCCAAATCAAACACAGGATTTCCCGAACGAATAAAAGCCTCTTCGGGGGTGGTCGGGTACTCCTGAGCCAACTGCCACGGCAACATCGAATCCCGTTTTGCCTCATACCAAGACTCATCCCTATCCTCCGTAGCAGACCAAGGGAAAAACATGGGAGAAAACTTGTTGTTCCCCGTCGTAGCCCCAGTCCACAAATGATGATAAAAGTTTCCAGACCCATTAGCCGTACTCAGGCCAATAATTCGGCCCCCCACGTCAGCGACAGGTTCTATTGACGCCCACGCTTCCTCTGCGTTCGGTAAGAACGCCCACTCATCAACCACGATAAGTGTCGCCGACTCACCACGGGCAGGATCAGACGCAGACGGCATTGACGTGATTTGGCTTCCATTATCAAACGCCATTCTCTGCTGATGCTCAACCAAAGACTTAGGTCCCCGATCCAACATCCAATTCGGTAAATGCTTAAAACCATATTTCGTTTTACGCAACAACAACACCGCTTCACGCTCAGTACGAGACAAATCAATAATGTTTTGATCAGGATGAAAAAACGCCAACCAAAACTGGTGAGCCGACACCAACGTCGTCCACCCAATCTGCCTCGCCTTTAACGTAAGCGAATATCTATTTGCTGCCCACTCTTCGAGAGCTTCCGCCTGAGCCGCACGTAAAGCAAAAAGAATACGCCCGTGAGCAGGGTGAGCAATGTGCCAAAAATTCTGTAAAAAATATTTCTCACTCCGTACACACTTCCGCCACTCCACCTCCTGGCGCAACTCCGTTAAACGACTCACCCAATATCCTCAACCATTAACTCTCGCCCCCAAACTCACGCTCAGGAACATACGGGTCATAAACATCAAACACAGGCAAACCTCGCATACGAAACCGATCACCCTTTTTGTAAGGTCGAACAATCGGACGAATAAAAAACTTTTGACCTGCACACATCGAAACCCGAAACTTAGTCATTCAACAATTCATGTCCTTACGCAACTTCTCCCACACAGACCACTGTGCTTCAGTCCAATTATGCTCAATCGTATTGTAAAGCTGAGAACACTGAGGCCCATACCCAGGAACCAAATCCGTTCTCACTGTAGGCGACACCTCTCCATCATCCCCCGACCACAACATCGAAACACCGCTGACAGCCGCAATCAACGCCACCACAGCAGCAGTAATCGCCGCAACAATCTTCTTGATCGCAGACGACCACACGTCCGCCTTCTCCGCAACATCCTCTATCGACAAAACATCCCCTCACTGACAAGACTCACACACCTCAGGATTCTCCAAACCACACTCCAACGGCTCATCATCCAAAAACGGATCCGTCAACAAATCAGGGCGCTCCCCCAACGCCTCCAACTGCATCCACATCCCATCATCACGCAAATCCTGCAACTCCGTCATTTCTTCCTCTTATGAGTAACCTTCTTACCGACACGCTTCGCATGTTTCGCAGCCGCAGAACGACCCTTCGCCGAATACGGATAATGTTTCTTACCAACCCTAGGCATCGTCCAAACCACCCTTAATCAAACGCAAAGAAGCAACTTCCTGTTCCAACAACGAAGCAAGCTCGTCATCACTAAAAGACTCAACGTCCCGTTCATCCTCCACAACAACCTTCCGCTTCGGCGTAAACTTCTCAATATATTGCAAATACAAAGAAGCAGCCTTCACATCACCACTGGCAGCCTGCTGCCATAAAGCATCAATGACGCTCTGAACCCGTTCAGGGTTGATGTTCAGTTCCGCTGCACGACGATCCCACTCACGGATAAACCGTGGATCACGTTTTATGCGGCGAACAGAATCCTGATGGATTTCCTGTTCGACCGCCCATTCCTTCTGAGTCTTAGGGGACCTCTCAGGACCCAACAACAACCAATCCAGTAAAGCCTTCCAAGTGTCAGGCATCACCTTCTCATTTGAGTCCTCGTCCCAAGACCAGCCTCGGCCTCCACCATTCTGTGGCATGTATGCGCTCCTTCAATTGCGTACCCACACCATAGGACAGATGTCCCAAGCAGACACCTAACCAGAATATGACAGTACTGTTACAAACACACACAACCAGTAAATAAAACGGGACACTCTCCCCCTATACTAAGTAATTACTTAGAACAATCTCCATACCCCCCAGGGATGGAGATTGATACTTAGTAATAGAAACTAAGAACTTTGGCGCATACAGCGACAAAGGATCCAAGTTCTAAAAACCAAACGCATTCCAAATGGATATCTATACATATGTGTGCGCTCGGGGGCGCCCCCCCACGGGGGGGTGGGTACGTGCGGCTTGCCTTTGGCAAGCTGGGTCAGTTCGGTGGACTGCCGCTGCACTTAGTACTCTGTACTAAGTCAAATCTAGTACTTTGTACTAGATAATCGGCCAGAATTACGTAGTAATTTGCTGTTGCTGTCGGCAAATAGCGGACCGCTGCCACTACGTGGCAACCCTTCGGCTTTGGGGGGTTTATCTTCTTCTTCGTTCTCTTACGAGAAGAAGAAGAGAAACTCCCCACCTTGGAGGTTGGAAGATGGAACAGTGTGTGAACTTACAGAGTAAGTCAGCGTGTGTTGGACCGATTGCTGGTTCGACGAGGATTCTGCCTGACGGACGGAGCTATGCTCGGTGCGAGAGGCACATGGAGCTTCACTTACAGGGCTTCGCTCCGTACTGTGACGGCGAGGTAGCTGATGAACGAGATCGTGTGGCAACCGATCTTGATCGGTTCTACTCGGGTCTTGACTGGTAGGTCGTCGGGGTTCTGAAAGTAGCTTGAATCTCTTTGAAAGAGTTTGTTTCCCCCTCTTTTATGAGGGGAAACAAACCCCAAACCGAAATTCGACTGGGAGGTCGATTGAAATGCAGATGATTAACAACTTCGTTGTGTCGCCAGACTTTGATCTTAGGATCAAGTGGTTGAATAATAACCAACTGGTTCAGTTGGCTTGTGAAATTCAGGTAAAGCTGGATCAGTGTAATGCTGAGTTGGAATCTAGGATTCCATCGAAGGTTGCTGCCAAAGCTGCTGTAGCAGCTTTGGAGGTTGGTTGATCTTTCTGACCACCCTAAAGGGTGGTCAGTTAGACCAGTTAATCTGACTGGCTTGAATCACTAGAAAGAGTTTCTTTCCCCCTCTCTTTTGAGGGGAAAGAAACCCTCAACCCAAATTTTCGATGGAGGTATCGAAATGGCAAATAAAGAAATCAGTTTAGAACCATCTTTGGATGGTTATAAAAATATGAGATTGATGCTGCTTCAACAAGTTGAAGCTGGAAATGATGTTCCTGAAATTAGGAATGCTTTGGATGAGATCGAGATTTATCTCGATGCGATTGGAGAATTGGTCTGATGATGACTAGGAAACACTTTGAAGCTGTAGCTTCAATTATCAGCGAAGCTGATGTATTGGAATCCCAAGGATTCGCTGTTCATAAATTCCTTATAGAGGAATTCGTTGCCTTCTTCTCTGAAGAGAATGATCGCTTTGATATTGATCGCTTCAAGATTGCTTCGGCAGGTTATATGGCAGAATCTTTGAAGTAACGCTTACAGCGTTGGTTGATCTTTCTTTCCAAGCCTTAGGGCTTGGTGAGTTAGACCAACTAATTGTTGGGTTGAGTGTATTTACTCCCCTCATTTATGAGGGAGTAAATACTCTCACTATTAAATCGGCTGGAGGTCGAGATGCTAACTAGAAATTACGATGAGCTTTGCAACTACTGTTGCGAAGAAGATCACGAGATATGTTTTGAGTTCAAGCCCAACAGCGACTGCGTATGTTGTGCTGATACCGTCAGATTGAATTCAAATTTGCCCCTTGAAAAGGGTGTTGGAGTTCTTGGTTCTCTTTAATGAACCTTGAACGTAGTGAAAGGTTCAATTAAAGAAGAACCTAGAAACCGATGGAGGAAATCGGATGAATGTAAATGCTGAAATTGAAATTGACGTGTCGGAACTTGCTTCCGAGCTTGTCTTTGAATCGGAGTTCACTGAAGGTGTTACTTCGGTGATGCAAGATGAGTTGGGTAACTATGTTGGCGATGAGGTTGATCGTTACATGACTGACCACATTGAAGATGTGGTTATTGAGGCCCTTGGTAATTGTTCGGATGAGTTCCGTCGCTTGGTCGCTAAAGCGCTGAGTGAAATTGCGGACAATAGCAACTACTAAATGGTTGAGTGGTGTCCACCACTGAGGTGGTGGATATCATCCAATTCTTTAGAATTGGTTTGACGCATACAACATGGAGGTTGTTTATGTGTAATTGCAAAATAGATTGCAATTCTTATCGTCAGCCTAACGGCTGGAATCCGTTTCCTTGTCCTGACAAGGTTGATCGGATGAATGTACTTCGTAAGAAGTACCCTCACTGGAATCCTAATATTCCAGTGTTTGATAGCTAGTTAAATGTTGGGTGTATTTAACCCCCTCTTGTTTGAGGGGTTAAATACTCCCACCTAATTGGATCGAGGGAGGTCCGAATGTTTGAAGTACACACTTCAGAACGACCCGTTAGGGTTGAGAGTTACATCGTAGCTGTAGAAATTGCTAACAATTTCAAACGTGATTACGGCATATTTGTCGCTATCACAAGAAGCCGTAGAAGGACACCGAAATCGGATGGAGGTCCGTGTAATGCTGAAATTTGATAGTGAGATATGTGTAATATGTGGTGGCTTCGGCGATTGTGCTGATGGTGACTGCGAAGATAAAGAGCGGATGGAGGTCCGAGAAATGACTAATGAAGATTACAACGGTTGGGTAAACCGTGAAACATGGTGTTTCAACCTTTACCTACGTAACGATGTTGATATGTATCATCGTACTAAAGATGCGGCTCGTACTGGTTGGTACAAGGCGGCAGGGTTCTCTCTACGAGAGGACATTGAAATGAAACCTGACCTGTTTGTTGGTGAGGCCATCATGGATATGATGCAAGAACTTTATGGCATAGCCATTGAAGAGCACATCGTTGCGGTACTTCAAATGTTCAGTGACATAGGTTCCCTATGGCGTGTCGATCTCGCAGAGATTGGTGCTAGCTGGGCCGATGATGTGGCATGGACGGTGGACGCATGATGGATATTCCTGCGGCATCGTACCTGCTGTTTGGGTTCGCTATCGCTTGGAGTCACATGCTCCTCATAGCGAGATGGGAACGCTTACAGGCAGAGCGTAAGGCTAGGCGGTTGCGTGGCGTTGCGTATTGGCAAGCTCTGTTGGATTCGGAGCGGAAGTAGAGTTTGGGAGGTATTACACCCCCCTCACGTAGTGAGGGGTGTAATACCCCCAATAAACAACCGATTGGAGGATCGGAAATGCAAGAATGGACAGTCGAAGTTGCGTATGTTTTTAATTTAACTGTGCACGCTGAGACTATGAGCAAAGCTGTGTATGAAGCAGGGAAACTTGAGGATCGTATGCGTGACGCTGGGGATGACCCTATGCGATACGCATCGAGAGAGTATTCTGCTTATCCAGAAGGACCAGTAGAAAGCTAAACAGTTGGGTGTATTTAACCCCCTCATTTATGAGGGGTTAAATACCCCCACAACTAAACCGAATGGAGGTTCGGAATGACAGACGAAGGACTAAGGCGACTTACAGTCGCTTTGTTTGGAGAAGATCACGACACCTTGCTGGGGTTAGCTGCCTTGATGCAAGTGCCAGACGAGAAGCGTGTGGGTCTGACCCACGAACAAGAGCTTGACCTCGTTGCCGAGGTCATGTTGGACTGGCACGAGAATCCTGAGAAACAGGATTCTGCTAACAGTGAACTTAACGGAAAGATCTGTGATCTTTTCTTGAGAGTTGGCCCGAAGGGCCAGTGGGTGGACTGAAAGTAAACAGTTGGGTGTTTCTCTCCCCCTCTCTTTTGAGGGGAGAGAAACCCCCACAACAACAAATCAGCGGTCAGGGAGGCCGCAAATTATGAGTGAATGGCTAGAGGG
>VTLG01002924.1_pt1 | contig 15304 bp, 12 predicted proteins | sample 4694571 | NCBI WGS metagenome assembly VTLG01 (sample SAMN12604809, study PRJNA352737) | marine metagenome | biome: ENVO:00000447; feature: ENVO:00000209|ENVO:00000569|ENVO:01000036; material: ENVO:00002151; isolation source: viral sequences binned using virsorter ...
AAACAGTTTTCCTTCATCAACTAAAGTCCTTAATACAGTATGTATCTTCATGCCTTCAGCGGGGTTTTCTTTTTCGTAGCTTGCACCTAAAGAAAATATTTCTAAAATTTCATCTGCTGAAAATCCTTGATTTTCTCTACTTTTAATATCAATAGCTCTAATTAAATCTTGAGGCGGATTGGATTCTTGTCCAAGCTTTAAATTATTTTCTTGAATTGCAAAAAGTAAATCACCAATGCTACTAGATGAATTGCTTAACTTCTGCCCAGAGCTTGAAGTAACACTTACTTCTCTTGCTTGGACAGGCAATGTAGACTGAACAACAAAAGAGCTTGCTTCAGATTCCGTTAAGATCCCAAGGCCAACGGCAGCGGTAGATAAATCTATAGCTTTGCTTGTCAATTCAAAAACAATTTGATCTGTTTGAGCAACATTAAGACCAGGTACTCCAGACAATTTTTCTTCTTGACGAAGACGCTGAAGTTCTGACATTGCAACTCTATTGTCTCTAGAAAAGTTGCTAATAGACCTATTTGTTTCTGTTACTAAAAGATCTCTAATGTACTCTCTTGCAGATTCTCTTTTCCCAATAGAACTAGATACGCCATTAGTTTGACGAGAAAGCTCTCGCAATGGGTGATCTAATATTTCTTGAAAAGCAGGATTGGCTTGCATTGCTTGAAAAGTTTCAAAAGCAAGAAACTCCCTGCCGCCAGAAACCAATTCTTGGAAAGCAGAAATAAAAAGCATCCCACTTTGACTTAATTCAAAGTCGTCAGTTAATCTTCTTCCGGTAACAACATTAAGTTTTTTGCCACTAATCGGATGTTTAAATTCTTGCTGTACTTCTTCGCCTGGGCCTTCTAAAATAATTTGCTGATCGTAACGTCTCCTTACATCTTCAATTTGCAAACTTCCTCTTTGCAAAGCATCAATAATTCCATTTGGAGTTTCTTCTTTTTGAAGGGAAGGTCTAATAGTTGAATGAATATCTATTAACTGATTGTTACTAGATCTATCTAGAGCATCTTGAGCGCCTTTTTGCTCTAATTCAATAAATCTGTCGGCAGCAACAGATCCTTGTCTAGTAATTCGCTCTAGCCCAAGCGGAAAGTCTTCGTTAGGAGCATTGGGTATTCGAGTAAAACCAGATTCGTAATTAGCCTGAGCTTGTGCGACAAAGCCTTGCTCGCCATATATTTTTTCTCTTGATTTTTCTACCGACTCGGGTTTTTCAAAATCAGTTTCTAAAAGCTGCTGGCTAATTTGTAATTGCAAATCTCTTTCTAAATTAAAGCCAAGAGTTTTATTCCTGTTTGCAATAATGCCTTTGGCGACAATTCGACGATTAACCTGATCTTGGTTGAATTCGTCTTGTTGCGATTTAGCAATCATAGAAAGGCTTTTTTGAAGCCCTGCTGTAATTGATCTAATTCCTTCAGACATTTTCTTTGTCCTTACGCCAAAAGTTCAAGCTCTTGGGTTTCAGCTTCTTCTCGGCCTTGCCTTCGGTATTCGAGTCCTGTTTCAGTTGCGTCAAGGGTAGTGCCCATTGCAGCATTAATAAAGCCAGCTTGAGTAGCGGAACGCAATGCATCTCTTTGCATTGCGTATTCACCCATAGCATTTATTGTGTTTTGTCTTTCTTCATTTACGCCAACAGAAGTTCCTGCAACAAAACCCCGAACAGCTTGAGACGCTCTTTCTCTTGTTAGTGACACATTATTTGTATGAACTAAAGAACTAATGCCTTGCTCCAAAAGTCTCTCAGATGCTTGGTTTTTGCGCGAATCAGAAATCGCACTCATCGTATTGCCAATAGCACCAACCGCAGCTTTTATAGCCATTGCTTGCCAAGCCATAACTAGCCTCTGCTCGATCTTTCGCCGCGAAGGTTTATTTCAAGAACTCTAAACGGATATCCAGGCTCCGGCTCAAACCTGACTTGACCGCGTGTGTTTTCTTCGGGCTGCACAAGTTCTTGTTTGTAAGTCCCTGACCTTCTTGCAACATCTAAAGGCTGATTAACTGTAGACGTATAAGGATCATCAATTAAATCAACTTCATAAGCGTCAACTTGACTATTTCGCACTTTAATTTGATGTGTGTCCATTACTTGAGCAGAAACAGAAGAAATAAAAGCATAAGAAAGATCTGCATTACCTACCCTTGCAAAAGGAGCAGAATCACCGTATTGATTATTTACTCTCGTAGGCAGCGTTGTAAAATAAATGTCAGGTTTAAACCCAGCAACATAATGATAAAGCTCTTTGCCCGTAAGAAAATGATCCGTTGGATTGCCTGAAGCAGCGCTAGTGGCAAAAGTAGAAGATGTTGTCTGCCTTGTGTAAAAAACTCTGTGAGGGTAAACCGAAGACTTGTAAAATCCATAAGTATTAGAACTCCATTCAGTATAAGAATCAGGGTCGCCTTTTTCTCCTAAAGAAAATACAGAAAGCTCTAGTAGTCCATTTTTAAAAACAGAGTAGTTATTCACAATAGGAAAATACTTAAAAAGAAGATTGTAATTTGTCCCATCTTCTTTTAGTCGCCCCGGCAAATAAGCGTCTTGTTTAGTCAGCAAATGAGCATTTGATATTAACGTGCCAGCAGAATATCCATGCCCTGTTAAATACACGTCAGGCGATTCAACGGGTGTCGTCTCAAGATTTGTAGTAGCTGCAACTGTAGCGTTATGTAACGTAGAAAGATTCAAGAACGAAAGTTCGCCTTTTACAGCATTCAACATAAAATCATCATCAGCAGAAAGCCCATGATTTTCTGTTGTTGTAATTTTTAGTTCATTAGTTGCAGGCGCAGTAGAGTCATTAAAATTCAATATCGAGCTAATTTCCGTAACACCTTTGTAGCTTGCTGTAGCTGATTGGTTTCCGTCATAATGCGTCGTATGGTTTACAGAGCAATCAAGGCCAACAAAATCTCTACTGTCATTTAAAAATGGACTGTACTGAGTCAAGCGCTCTATGGAATTTGCTTCTTTGCCATCAATGCCCGAAGTCCCAGTTGGCTCTGCATAAGACCCGGCATTCAATCCGTTAAAAGTAATTTGTCGCCTTACGCTTACGTAAAGCTGATCAAAAGATTGGTCGTCAGACGGAACAACAGCAACGGAATCAATTAAGCTATTTGATTTTTTATTGAAGTCAGCGGATGCAATTTTGTGTTTGAAAAATGCTTTTTCTCTATTTGTATCTAGCCTTACGCCAGACACTAAAGATCCGTTATTAGTAACAAGCCAAATGACATTGATTGGAGTGCGAGCGTAAGTAATGGCTTTAACGCCATCTTTTATTAAATGCTCGCTAAGGATGGATTCGACTTTAGGTCGAAATCCATCCGCTTCGTTGACGTACTCCATGCTCAAAAGCTTGTCGCCAAGCTTATTAATATAATAAATTTTCCCGTCAATGTATTCTGCTTGAACGTTGTTGCATCCCTCTTCCGAGATCAAACGCATAGTAAAGTTAAAAGGCGTATACGCCTGTCCACTAGGAAGTTTGGGACTGAGGTAGATTCCGTTTTCCGTTCCTGCAATAAGTCCGTAATTCGTAGCTTTCAGCCATTGGATCTTGTCGGCCAGACCTTCCTGAAGAATATGTACAAAACTGTGATAGTCAAAAGTCTCCGGGTTATAAGTACCTGCCACAGACCAGTTGTTTAAATTATCGGCATCAATAGTATCTGCAATATTGTATCCATAATCGTCAGGCGTAAAATCATCAAAATTTCCAGCACTAGAAAACGCCAAAGCGTTTTGAGCCTCTTGAGTTGCGGCGTAAACAAGTCTGTTATCCACAATTGCTACGCAAGCAGGCCAGCCCCCAGTTCCATCAGGTTGAACATTTTCAAACAAACGGCCTATCTTAGTCCTGGCACAAGGTCCGAAGTATCGAGAAGATATTGCAGTTTGGAGGAGATTAGCGCCTTTAGTAATTCTTATTCTGTAGCCGGAAGTAGGATTTTTATGCTTGATAGAACCGCTAGTGTTAACTAAAGCTTCTACTTCGGCTTCCATCCAAAAGAAAACAGGCGAGTCAATTGAGTCTTTTGAAATAATATTTCCAATAGCTCGGGGCGGAACAGCTTTTGTTCCCGAATTCACTTCTCCCCCTGAAGCACTATAAGAAACAATATCTCTTGTATTTATAAAAGAAATATTCCAACTATTTAAGTTAGCAGAAGAAATTTTTGTAGCTCCATTAGAAAAAATTGAATGGCCTACAGGTAAACAAATTCTAATTTTTCTACCTACAATTGCGTCATCTGCTTCTGTAGAACTTAAGTCAGAGTTAGTAATAATGTCTGGAGTGCCTTTGCTTTTCCAAAGATAGATAACATCAGTAGCATCGCTTACGTCTCTTATATCGCTACTTGTTGGCGTTGGACCATTGCCTCCATCTCCGGGCAATACGGTAGTAGTGCTACCAGTCATAAAAAATGTGCCACCCCAATATGTATTGGGATAAGTAGGATACGGTCGCCAAGGACCACCAATCGTATGATGGTAATGAACCTTAAAGCTTTCTAAACCAACTCTTTCTATTTTAATTGGCTGATGATTTGGATGAGTAATAAACATTAAATCTCCAGCAGTTGCATACTGAAGATCAAAAAGCTCTGATTGCAAGTAAGGTATTGGCGAAGTAGCTTCTCCGCCCGCAGCAGTGTCAGTAGGGCCAAAGAAATTTCTATACTCAATGTCGCCAGTATCTAATAGCTCGTTAAATGTAGTAACACTTGATTTAATAGTTGCAGTAAAGAAAGTCCATTTAGTTGCAGGAAAAGCAGAATCTGCGGGCCTAGAGGTTGTTGAATCTGCAATTAAAAAGTTTGTGGCGTTGTAAGCAGAGCCGCCTTCGGCAAACTTTGGATGCCAAGTAATCCTTACAATGTCAACTTTTTTACCAATAATATTATTTGCGTTATCTGCTTTTTGAACGCCTGCTTTTCCCTCAACGCCACGTTCTACTGAATGAACCCAAAAAACATTGTTATTAGCAATTGATCTTGGATCTGTATCTGCAAGAGCAGAGCCGTGCATGTAACTTAAATTGCTAATAGTATTGCCTTGCACATCAGAAATCGTAAAAGGCCCTGCTCCCGCTTCGTAAGGGAATCCGCCTTCTCCGGCAAAAACAAACTGACCGCTTTCACTAGCGTAGTCGCCGCCAACTACAGGATATTGCATTTCGTGAAGGTACTGAGCTGACTCAATAGACTCGTATGTCGAGCCACCAGTTGTGTAAGAAAGAGGCTTTCCGTCTTTATAAATGCGTAACTTGCGTTCAGTAAATTCCAGTATGTACGATTCTGTTTCCGAAAACTTAAAAGGAATCAGCCGCGCGCGGTTGGGCGCAGCGTCTGATTCCACTCCCGCTGTTAAACCAACAAACTCAGTTCCAGGGCGAGGAATTAAATCGCCTTTATTAGTGCAAAGTACATTTAAACTATCTCCTAAAGAAATAGAATAATTAGAAATATCAGTACGGACGTAAAGTTCGGGGCTAAGCTCGCCTCCAGCAAAACTTTTCTGCGTGATATTGACTTGAGTCACGGAGAACGCCTCATTTCATTTGCCCACGTCGAATGGAAATCAATAACGGGAGAGTTTTCCTGAGCATCAATAGACTTTGCTTGAGACAACGCAAGTATAAGCTCATTGTTTATTTCTTTTGTAACAGAAACTGTTTTAAGCAGAACTTCAGAAAGTTTCATTGCAACTTTTAAAGATAAACATTCTGCAAAGCTTCTGTCTAAATCAAAATTTCCCATTGTAAAATCTTCAATATATTCAATATTGACCATCTCTGAGACGTTGCAAAGCAAAATTTTATCAATAGCAGTGTCAGAAGAATTGTCCCTTCGCTGCAACCTGTATTCGTCGCCTTCAGGTATCTCTCTAACATTTAAAAGTCTAATAACTCGTCTTGGAACATTGTATTCGTAATTAAACTGAGACTTCTCAAACGTGTTTACTGTTCCAGTGTTATACCGATTGTCATCATTCCAAGTAATTGCACTTTCAAGATCTGTTCTTTCGGATTCTCCGGCAGAAGCCACTCCGTGAGTAGGAAGCGTTCCGTTGTTTTGAAGCTTTTTGAAAAGCGTAATATGGTTAGTTGTATTTATTCTATTGCTTCCAGATCCATCATCGTGACCTCTAAATACATAGTATTTATTGTTATTTAAATTTGTATACAAAGAATTTCGTATTTCAATAACGTCATAATCGTAAAGGTTATGATCGTATCCAGCTTGGCTATCAGAAGGGGTTACGTCAATAACAACGGGATTTGAATGACTAATTTCTCTAATCGTTATAGATCCGGGATTAGTCGCAATAGGATTAATCAAGGTCATCCGAGTAGTCGCAAAATTCCAAGGATGACTTCGCAGTAACTCTTTTTTCCATTCGTCAAAATGAGTATTTAAAAGAGCCGTACTGTTCTTGGTATCTCCATTGGAAATAGCAGAGGCAAAAGTCATAGGGTCATCACTGGCAGCAGTGATTGTCTGTAGTCCTAATCGGACTAAAGCTCTGTTTGCCACATCAACTTCTGATTGTGCTTGACCCACGGTTTACCTCGCATAAGCAGCACACAGGGAGGCGGCTTGGAGCCGCCCCCCTGTGTGCGCTTGTATTAATTAGTCGCCAGCGTTGTAGTAAGCCTCAATGAGAACTTCAGCATCGGTACTGGTGGTCGCTTCAGCAACCTCGATGCAAAGGTCGTACTCGATTTGAGGATCTTCGCTGAGACCAAGAAGCTCCCAAAGGGTTTTGCCTCGATCAAAATTATCAAGAGCAGCTTGCGTAAAAGCCTCAACTCGACTTGACGCCGAAGCGTTTACATCAATGGCAGCGCAGAAAAGATCTTTGTCTACCACATCGCCATCGTGAGCAAGCCCCCTTTTGTAAAGACCAATATTGAAGTCTCCAGCATCGCCCATGTCAGGGCAAGAAAGCAAAAGCTCAAAAATTCGGTCATTCGATTTAAAAGTGCCCATGCGAATAACTTCGTTAATAGCAAAGACCTGATCAGTCTTAATGTACATTCTCTTGTATCGAAGTCGTCCATTGGAAGCGCCAACAGCATTAACTTGATTGTTAACAAGCGTGTTTTGGTCCGCTTCCGTAGCCATAAGCGTAGAGTAATGATTAGCCATTTTTTTATTCTCCTCTAGCACGTCCCCGCACTAGAAATAGCGAGCATTACAACCAGCACGACTTCGCATTGGTTGTTTTGCTCGTTAAATTAATCACCACAAGTGTATTCAAACATAAATCTACAAGTTACAGCGTTATTTACATCGGCATTAAAATTTGTAGCGCAGAGATAAAGATCACCACCGGGATCGCTGCTGTAACCAGCATATTCCCAGACTGCTTTGGACCCATTTAGATTAATAACTCCTTGTATTCCATTGCCTGAACCCATAATAACGGCGTCTTCAGAATTGATTCTGGAGATACTGTATTGGTCCCCAACTAAATCACCAATAGTCCCGTTTGTATTTACCTTATATACGCCAGTGTCCCACCTCAAAGCTCCATCAGAAGGATCTACCCCGGAACTTCCCATATGGTATTTCCAAAGGCGATCATTGGACTTAAATCTTGCAAGAGCAAAAACGTTTGGTCCCTCTGAAACAGTGTCAGTAGGTACATAGCACTCTCCGTATTTTACACGGATAACAGCGCCATCTACTGACGGCGCATTCATCTTTTGCATATTGGGCGTTAAATTGCCTACTCCATCCTGAGCGCCATCGGTCAAGAGAGTTGAATACTGATAAACAACAGCCATGTTTCATTTCCCCTCTAACACGTCCCCGCGCTAGGAAAAACAAAGTAGAGTCCCCGGCACAAACGCACCGGGGACTCTACTCATTTATTGCTTACGAAAGCACCGGATTGTCATCACCGACGTAAATCACCGTAACCTTTGCCTCTTCCATGCGCGTAGCGCCGTAAGAAGCAGAGTAGTAAATCTGCGTCGAGTAGCTCTTGTCCGCACGCTCAGTAATTCGAGCGTTAGAACCAGACTCGCCTACGCCCGTCGAAAGAAGCAATCCACTCTTCTTGTAGACGGGAATGATGCGAATGTCACCCGAGCCAGTCGCGCCAGCAGTGCCGCTTTGCATCGGAAGAATGCTGCTTGCAACCTGCACGAACTTGAAGCCCATGAAGGTATCAATCTGACCCGCAGCAAGAGCGCGAACCGTGTTGTAGTCAGCCGACGAGATCTTGCTATCAGCAAGAAGCTGAGCAATCTGATAAGCCGAGCAAACAACCGTAGCCTCTTCGTCCGAATCATCCTCAAGGTTAAGGATAGTTCGGGCTTGAAGCAGGTTTTCAATCGTAAGCGCAGCGTGAGACGTGTTGCCGTTTACGGCAGTGATGTCGCTGATCGTCGTCGAACCAGAACCCGTTTCGCCCGTCGTTGCCGTGCCGGTGACCGCAGCAAGGATAAGCTCATCCTTTTTGCGACCCATCGCCATAGCGGCATTCATCGAGTAAGCGTTGCCCGGATCGTTGAGCAGTCGAAGCCGATCCTGGCGATCAATAAGATCTGCCCACTCGTAATCGTTTAACGTCACATTCCGTCTGGAATGCGGCGTGTTAACGATCGGCGTGTCACCATGACGGCTTGTCCGCTGAACAACAGCAGTTGCGCCAATCTGGTCGTAATGGTCCTGCTTCGAGTTTTGCATCTCGTTGCGAACCGTGTTCTGAAGTTTGGAGCCTTTTTGCTGGGTGAGAATATCAATACCCTGCTTGAACCCCTGAATAAAGGAAGTCTCGATCTGGGTAGACATAGCTACCTCCGTTGACTTAAAGGTTTAACAGGATGGGCTACCCAGCAAACGGACCCTTTCCCTACAGAATTTACGCCTCTGCGGCGAAGCACTTTGCTCAAGCACTGGACCTTTAGGCTACCCAGAACGCAGAATTAATCCTGCGGGTAAGCAAAAGATAACAATCTTTGTCTTTCTTTAACTAGCTCTTCCTTAGAAGGATGGAATTCTTGACTAAATAGTATTGCAGATTTTTCAGGATCGGCCATAAGCTGAGATAGCTTTGACTGAGCTTCATCTGGAGACATTGCCGAAGGATTGACGTTTGTACCTTCAAGAAGGCCCTTCTCTTGCAAAATCTCGCCTATAGAAGCCATAACTTTAATGAAATTCGGATTGTTTCCTAAAGAAGTGCCATCAGATAATTCAATATTAGCAACCGACTCAGCCTTCCCTTTAGTCAAAGTAGAAAGCGCGGAAGCACCCATGTCTGTTTTGGCTTCGTAAGCGCGACCCCATTCTTTTTTAAGACTATTTAAATTCTCATTTGTAGTTTGCTCAATTTCTTGAGAGTTATTTTCAATAACGTCTTTATACCAAGATTCGTAACCCTGCATAATTTCATTGTATTGATCAACGCTCAAATTTGAGTTGTGGGCAACTTTAGCGATATGAGAAGGTAAATCGTTTTCTTCTGGAGTTGTATCACCAAAATAACCAGACGTATCAGGAGGAATATTCATTTCCGTTCTGTACTTGTCCCAAACTTCTTGGCTGTCTCCTTCTTTGGGAACTACAAGACCCTTGCGACCTAAAAGAGATTGTAAGTTCACATGCTCGCGAGCTAAATCATTTACATTGTCGAACTTCGCAATGTTAGGATCACTTGCAAACTGAGAATCAACGCCATCAAGAAAGCTAGGCGAAGCCTCAATCGCCGTGTCTTGAGCTTGCGTTTCTGTCTCTTGAACTTCATCACTCATTTATTAAATGCCTTTCTTGGTGAGATTTGATCATTTCAATTGCATGACCAGATCCCAAGAGGTTTAGAATGCGCGCGACCACTCGACGTTGCCCGCAATTGTAGGAAGTAATACAAGGATCACCGGCAACAAACGGGTCACCGTAATACCCTACGAAACTCAAAAGATCATCCAGTACCTTTCTGCCATTGGGCGTATCAAAAAGCGCGTGATACAAAGAAGCTTTTTCTTTGTCTATCGACTGAACGTCCAATTAAAACCCGCCTCTAATTTCGTTAAGAATTGAAGCTGCTTCGGCAGGCTCTTCGGGTTGAGCAATGCCAGCTTGAGCCATTTGCATTTGTTGTTCTTGCTCTGCTTGGGCTTGCTGTTGTTCTTGACGCATTTCGCGCATTTCCTGAATTTCTTTGCGCGTTCTTAAAATACTTGGATCAGCAGCAAAATCATTATGAATCGTTCGTGCAATCTTGTCAGCATTGTAATTGTCGAGCATTTCAGGATAAACCTGAGACAAAGCGATGATTCTTTCTAAAGCTCTCATTGTGCTTTCAGCTTCTTGGATCTGGTTAGCTCGTTGAGCAGGCGAGATGTAAACAATCTTAATGCCTTTCTCTATTAAAGATTCGGGCATCGGCGGAATTAATCTGTTCCGCATTGCAAGACCAAGCGTCCGTTCAACCATTGGCTGAATAAGCTCAACCTTGATTCTTTGGAATACCGGAGAAATCCACTGCTGCGCTCTATTGGTTAACTCTTGAACATGGAAAGCAGTCAGCTCTTTGCTGTCAGTAATTTGAAGAATGTCATGGTGATACGCTTTGCGAATCGACATTTGCAGTCGCTCAATTTCAGCGTTTGCCACGCTGAAATTGGCTCCTGAATCAAGAGGTCGAATTGGCTCTTGAGAGCCAGGCGAATAAGAGTTCACAAAGTTAATAGCGCCCGGAGTAGTTCGCGGACCTTGGATAACCCCATCGTCTGCAACAAGAAGCGGGGGATCAACTGCTTTTTGCGCTTGTTTAATCCAAGTCTTTACGACTTGATTGAGGGTTCTTGCGAAAGGATCAGCAATAACGCCGGGGCCTCTACCGTAGACTTGACCGGGGTCAGTACGCCAACGAGCAACATGAATAGGCATTTCAAGATATTCATCAGTACGAATAAATTCGTCTTTGCCATCTTCAAGTAAATGATAAGAAATGACTACGTTGTTTTTATCAGGATGATCAGAGAATGTATTAAGCCAATACATCTCTTCCATGCCTTTGCCTGCTTTGTTTGCTTTCTTAACAATGTCAGGCGTTTTGTCTCCGTAGATCTTTTCAGCGTCTGAGTTTTTTAAGCAAAACCGACGAAAGACTTTGTTGATGTTTCCACCAGGATCTTGGTCAATATAAATTTCATTGATAGGTCGAGAATTAAAAAATATTGATCCTTTAAACGGGTCGTAACCCGTATGCATGGCACAGTATCCATATCCGGTTAGATCACCAAGCGATTCATTAATTTGCGTTGGGAATCTAGATGCGTTCGATCTAAAAATGCTTTGAAGAGTGTTTCTTGCAATATCTAAATAAAGAATTTCTTCGTCGTTTAAATCGACTTCCATTAAAGTATCCAAGTAAACCCAATTTGTTTCAGTGTTAATTAGTATTGCTTGTATTGCATTAGTAAGCATGAACCAAGAGTCCATTGCAGTACCATCATAAATCAAAGAGTCTTCAGGCGATTTGCTTTGTTTTTCTTTTTGAAAGTCAGTGCGAGCGAGCTGATAATCTGAAATAGATTGATAACGCGATTCCCAAGGGATTCGCGCAGTCTTCATAGTCCCAAAAGTATTGCGGCAATCATTTGCGGTTTTAATCACTCTGGCCACCTGAAACTCTGGAACTATTTAAAGCTGTTCCTTGAGGAGCTGTTTGTTGAGATTGCCTGCCCGGGAGAAGTCCCACAAGCTGATTCGTAAATATCCCAGAACTCATACCGCGTCCCAGATTTCTAAACGCAGTTCTTTGCTGGCGACTGTAAGAACCAGTTCCGCCCGATCCTCTTGCAGATTGCAGCATTACGTTAAAAGGGCTTTTAGAAGAATAAGTAGATCTTAAACCAGCTAAAGCTCGTCTAATTCTTTCTTCTTGCTCTTCTTCTCTTTCTTCAATGTAACGCGGCTTGCTTGACGGCAAGTCCGGTTTACTAAACAAACCCATTGTTAGCCTCAGTGGTAAAGCGGGTTGTAATCAATGCCTGTTTCTGTAGGCATGATCTTCTTAGAAGAAGTATTGGCAAAACGCCTCATCATCCAAGCGTATCTAACCGATGATATAACATCATCGTAGATTTTCACAATTTTGCCTGCTTTTCTGTGGTACTGCCCAAGTTCATCAAGCAAAGCTTGGCAATGAGAAAAGATTTTAAACTTTCCAGTAATCATTGCTTCAAGCATTTCTTGGACAGGCGCTTCAGTGCCTATCCCGCCAGAAACGTTTGTTGCGTGTTCAGGCAGCATTCTTAGTCCGTGATTTCGGTACAGCATCGCGATCTGCTCGCCTGAAGTTTGGTCATGCTTGTATCCATCATGCGGCCAAGCGACTGGGTATTTCCCCCAACCGTTTATTGCTGCTGCATGGATCGCGATAACTTCTCTACGCTGCTTATAAGTGGCAGTAACATAAAAACAGTCAGAATCCCTATCCCAAGCACAAAGAGCGCCAGCAGTAGGATGGTCCCATCCAAAATCCATTCCAATAATTCGAGCCCAATGCGTCGGAATCTCAAAGGGATCGACCATGATTTCTGAATGAGGAACGGGGAAGATGAGCCCCTCGCCAAGCATAGGCTTGCCTTGGGTACGAGCTTCAACTTCATGGGGAGGGGTTTTAGCAATAATTTCGTCGATTTGTGCCTGTGTGTAATGTCCTGCATCGTGGATTGTCATCGTGACGAGGCTTTTGGCCTCGTCCACGGGTTCCGGGTAAAAAAGGCGGACCACATGCGTCATGCCCATCAGCGGCGTAGCCGTGATATAAGCGATTCCTTGGGTCGCGTTAGTACGGGTCACGCCCTCGGAGTAAACGTCCGCAGGCGGCTCCTCATCGAACCACACGACATGGACAGGAACGCCCTGCCATTTTTCCCGACCCTGATCATAGGTTTTGAACTTGAGGGTCGAGATGCCTCCGGTGGAGTGCCGGACAGAGATAATATCCGCCGCGTCACTGACGCCTTTAGCACGCTTCACTTCGACAATGGAGGAGGCTGGGAGGGAGCCGGTTCCCCATATTTCGGGGGCGTCTCCGAGCAGTACGCGCTGAGGGTTATCCCGAGTCGTCTCGGAGGAGTTCCCTGCTGCCCACGCGCGGATCGGGTGCTCGAATCTACGGCCTTGCCACCAATCGGGGTAGTTCCCGGTCAGGTGCATCGCCATTTCCATGCCGCCGGAGAGGGTCTTGCCTAGCTGGTTCCCTGCCATGAAGCACCGTTCACGGTTAGTGCTTCCGGTCTTGTGGAACTCCATCTGCTTCAAGTACGGCTGGTAATTCTCCAGCTTCCGGCGTGACATCTCGCGCAAAATCTGGGCCTTGCGCTGGAGATTCTTGTATTCCTCCGACTGATCCAAACTCTTCCTCCAACATCTTCACTTCTTGTCGAAGCTCTTCGATGGACTTGTTTGCCATCTCGTTCTTAGAGTCAGATTCCGAAAATAAACCAAAAATCTTGGCGAGGCTATCTAAGTATCCTTTGTGTTCTTTAAACCTCAGTTGGTCACGGGCATTTCGGACGCCCCAAGCATACTCATCTAGGATGTTCTTCTCAGTTAGCAGGGAGCGGTTGATTACCATTTCCGCCCGCTGGGTGGCGAGGTGTCCGATCCTTACTCTTATGTCCTGCTTCTTGACGAGAGCCCCGGGCCGACTCCCGACAGTACCACCTTCAGGGATTCCAAACGCAGCCCGGTAAGAATCCTGAAGACTCCGCCCCGTGGCGACATGGACAGAGAAGATCTCATGCCGCATGTTGTCCAAAGGGCGTCCCAACTTCTCCTGATCCGTCAGGCACTCGTACTCTTCTAGGATCTCGTCTATCAAGAAGTTCACCTGTGGGCGCAAGCGTACTTAAGCGCCTTACAAGAACACTACTACGTCTGCCCCGGTCCGCCCAAAGCGGACCCAGGCAGACTTGCATTACGTTAACTTTACGTTGCGTCCCTTAACATTTTAAGAGCTTTTAGAAGGCTTTGTCAACTAAAATTCGTTCAATTCCGAGTGACCTCATCTCGTTCAGAGAAAAGCACAGCCTTAGCCAAAAGGCATTGGGCAAAGAACTAGGTGTCAGTCGTATAACGATATGGCGTTGGGAAACGGGCAGATCCAGAATCCCCTCAATTATGCCAGTCACTTTGCGTGGCTTACAGCATATCTTTCAATCTCGTAAATCTGCAAAACGTAGAGCTGATCGAATCAAAGCTACAAAGGACTTCGATAAAGAGCGCCAGCGTAAGAAAGCGTTAGATCAGTTGCCTAAACACATCAGATCGCACTTCGATTCTAAGTGATAAAAATGATGCCAGACTGAGAATCGAGATTTTGTTACTTTAAAAAAATGCGAAGCGGGGGGCCACCCCCCTAGCAATTCCACCAGCGCGGCGAAGCCGCGACTTTACAGTGACAAACAGTGCCTTGCACTCCTCGTTAACGACGCAGCTCGTTGACTACTACGGTGATCTAGCTGTTCCAGTGGCTCATGCCAACGCGTACGCACGCACGTTGCTGTGCGTCACAACAGCTCTTTCTGACCACGTTCGCCTTCGTCCACCATGTTGACTGTATTCGTAACATCTAGCTATAGCCTGACGTCCCCGCAGGGATTCACGCTAACTCATTGGCATTGCTTGGTTCCACAGCCTTGCTGTCCCATCACGAGACTGACTGCCTCTTCCGTTGGCTTGGGGTAACACATCTGCCGTTGGCGTTGTTGGGCGTCTCCGCGTAGGAACGCGGACCGCGCTCTCGTGAATCAAGCCTCGGAGGAACCGAGTCTTGACCCTTCGGGCTTCGATCGTTCCCTCGCTTCGCTCGGCTGACGCATCACAAAGAGACGCCCGCATCGGGCGCGGTGGGCCTTTGGCCGCGCCCTCTTTGGGGGGTATTTAGGACAGTAAGCGCGAGCAAGCTCGCTGACTTTCTATGCTGCGTGCCGCAGACTGCGGAAACACACACACACAGCACATTCCGCACTCTAGAGAGAGCCCCTGCGGGCGCGGGTGGGCCCGTGGCCCCCGCCCTTCGGGGTGGTTGAGAGTTGGTAGACGCTGATGAGCGTCGTAGACAAAACGCACGTTCGTCGTCCGATGCGGCGAGGACGCCGCGTCACGGGCGCACGCGCAGTAGCACTTGAAGAGACTGCCTTGCGCGCCCTCTGTCTGCGACGCAGAGCGCTTCGCTATGAGAAAGTTGGGAAGAATAAAAGCGGGCAAATCCCCCCAAGAAAAGTTTTACCACTTTTCG
>VTLG01006413.1_pt1 | contig 15301 bp, 18 predicted proteins | sample 4694571 | NCBI WGS metagenome assembly VTLG01 (sample SAMN12604809, study PRJNA352737) | marine metagenome | biome: ENVO:00000447; feature: ENVO:00000209|ENVO:00000569|ENVO:01000036; material: ENVO:00002151; isolation source: viral sequences binned using virsorter ...
AACCTACTTTATCTAAGAAGGCTTGACCCATATCGTAATCCCATACCCCAGGAGCTGTTTCTGCTTCCTCAAGCATATGTAAAAGTGTTGCTTCCTGTTCTGACGTAAATAAACTTGCTGCTTGAGCAACTCCAGGAATTTGACGGTAAGCTAATGCATGTCTTTGCCTGGCTAACTCTTCATTACCATCTGCATGAGCTATATATTGAGAAGCTAGTTCAGGGTCAGTTTCTTTCAACTCTTCCCAAGAGACTATACCGATAGCCCTTTCAACAGTTATATCCGCTTTTTGTATTTCATTTTCTAAATTTGTACGTTTAGAATCTATATTTTTCTGCCTCTGTTCTGCGATAAAACGACCCATACTAAATCTAAAGAGATTATCTGGTCCTTGTACATTCTGAAAATTATTAAAGTCCTCAGGATTTATTCGACCATGTTCTTGGGAATAAGCTAAAACATTAGATGCAGCATCACTCCAAGGGATATCTTTAGCATGCATTTCCTCCTTTATGGCTGCCCTATAAAAAGTTCCTTGAGTAATAATATGGGTAGCATTCTTCATCCAGTATCTCAAATCTTGGAAGGTTTTATGTACATCTCCTTCTCTATCAGGGAATAAAGCAGCTCCTCCAGCTTTGTATGCTGCTCGAGAACGTGCTTCAGATACATCACCCGAATGCTTCTGGACATATTCTTGAGTCTCCTGTTGAGAATCCTTCCACTGTTGTTCTGATATAGCACCTCTTTCATACAACCAAGTCATATGTCTCTCCTTAGCTAATGCATTTTCTACACCATATGGTTTAACAATTCCTCTTTGAGCATCTACAATATGTTCCGGTAGGACTTGTTCTTCTACAAATTCCTTATTCAGTCCTAGTAATTCATATGCACCTACAATCTCGTCTTCTTGGAAATCTTCCCACACTGTTTCGGCATCAAATATATCTCTCCACTTTGGTTTTTTCTCTATCTCTTCCATCCAAGCATCTATGGCCTCCTGGGATAAACCTCCTCTTTCCATATTTAATCGAAGAGTTTCATTGTAACCCCCGGACCTGCTAAATACATCCCTTCTTTTTGCTTGAGTTTTCTTGGTATCATACGTTGTCTTTTCATAATCAAGATGTCGGGAATAATTATGTAGATAACTCTTAGTAACAGGGTCTAATGAAGCGTATTCTTCCAGTTGAGATAAGTCTAATGTCATTAACCAACTTGTATTTGAATCATAACCATCAGACATAATTGCCCTCTCAACTGCCTGAATCCACATATCATTATTAATATCCTCTGTTGTATCAGGAAAGTCATAGTAATTTACCATGTCTGATGGGTTGTTAAGAAGAAGTCTTACCTTATTGTCAAACTCTCTAGCCTCATCTGTATATATGTTTTTGGCCTTTTGTCCCCCATACTGACTTTCTATATAGTCTTCGTGTGAAGGGAAGGACTCGTAATTATTCTGGGTACTCATCACGTAAAGAGAGTAGATGGAGCTGCCTAATTCTAGTTGCCATAGCAGCCTTTACTAAGGGGATTTTTGTTTTTTCAGCAATAGCATAAGCCTTATCTATTTCTGACTTATATGTTGTAAACTCAGGATTCGTTTGTGCTACATCAGGTCCTCTACCAGGGCCAGCATTAAGTTTGTCAGTAAATAAATTTCCTAGAGAGGGTGCCTCATTCATAAAATAACCATTAGCATCGGAACGATTATCCATTGGATTAATTTTAGGAGGTGTAGGAAGTGACCTTGGAGACTGAGTAGGTACAAGTTCTGAACCTGCCTGAGGTCCTAAACTTCCTCCCGTTTGTAAAATTCCTTCTTCGAACTCTTCCTTTTTCCCATGGTCCAGTCCTCCTAAATCAGTAATTTGTGTCATCAGACCAGTCCTCTTCCTCCGGCATCTCCATTCCTAATAGGTATGCTTTTATTATAAGCAGACCACTCTGGAATGGATTAGGAGGATAACCTTCAAACGCTTGTTCTTCTATTAAATCATTTCCTTTTTTATTAACATCCATTAAACCATTAGTAACAATATCGTGAAATTCTTTATCCACCTAAACCTCCTAGTCCAGGAGGTCCTGCCGGAATACCCTCAGGTGCTACTCCCATATCTCCTAATGGAGGTAATGGAGGTAAACCTTCAGGTCCTCCTCCTGCTAGAGCTCCAAGTTCTGGAGGTAATCCCCCTCCCGGAGGTAATCCTCCTTCTGGAGCCATCTCGGGAGGTGTTCTTAGTTTCTCCATAACCTTCTCCACAATCTCATAAATATCTGTGTCTTCTTTCTTCATAGATTCTATTAACATAGCAACTGCTTCCATATCTCCTTGTTGAGCTTTTGCCAACATAGAAGCTAGGAAAGCATCTATAGCATTTTGTCTTACTATTTTAAGTTCTTCTCTAGCAGGGTCTTCTAAGAAATCCATTTCATCTCTAGCTGACTCTTTAGATATTAATCCCTGCTGTAAATTCATAGATAATCTTAATTCTCTATTCCCTGGGTCAGAACCTGCTCCTATTCCATATTTAACAGTTACATCATAATGACCTGCAATATCTCTAGAAGGTATAAAAATTTCAGGATTCTTTTTCTCAGAAGCATCTCCGTGAATAGTTTTCTCCCCATCACAGTACTTCTCATCAAAACCTAGCAATAGTGCTGTTCCCTTTTCTAGGAACTTTTCAAATTGTTTATGGGCTAATGCAAGTCTTGCATCAATCTGACCCATAGAAGCTTGTATTCCTTTAGCAGATACAATAGATGCTCCCGGGTCTCCTTGTAATTGACCAGGAAATGCTGCTTGAGAACGTGCTTCATTAGCTAATCTAGCTATTAAATCTTTAGCATCAAAATGACTTCTTGAGTTCATCCTCTCCATACGTGCTTCAGGGCTTCTTCCATGAATTACAGCACCAGGACCAAAGTCATCAGGATTCATAATATCGTATTCAAACACAGGAGGATATACTTCCTCCTCAGAACTTGTTATAGTTAGTGTCATTAACCTATGCATAGTCCTTAAAATATGCCTTGTTTGGTCAAAAACTCCCCTACGTTCTCCATCAAAAGTAGGTACATTCACCTCAACTATAGGAACTCTTTCTAAAAGATTAGGTTCATCTGTTAATACAACATGTGATTTATTTACCTTTCCTTTGGCTGAGGTATCTGCAATTATATGCATAACTCTATCAGGGAAGTACCAAAACCATTCCTCTACGGAATCTGTTCCAGCTTCTATATAGCTTTTAGCGACGGGGTATTGTTTAGTTATAACATCTCTAGATACTCTTCTTGCTACTAAACACTCTATAATATCGCCTTTAGCATCCTTTACTGGATATACATACCTTGGGTCTATTCTATGAAGATATGGATTTCTCTCTTTTTTAGATACGGAGAAATCAGCCCAAACTCCTAAGAAAGCAGAACCTGTTCCAGAATAATCTCCCCACCACTGAGCCATTAATTCGTTTATATTTGACTCTTGCCATAGTTCTCTTACTCTTCTTTCTCTTTTCCTAGAAGCTCTTTCGCCACCTTTTACCTTTTGATTGATAGGAACCGGTACTCTCACAGAAGGTAATATTGCTCCTCCTATTGAAGACCAATGATGTATGCCCATTTCTATAATATTTGCTACAGAAGGTGCCTCTGCTGTACTTGTAAGATTGGACCAAATCATCTGCCAATCTCCATTAACGATAGATGTAATTTCATTTACCCTTGATTTCCACTCTCTATGAGTTTCTATAAGGGTATCTCTTCTGTCATATAAAGATTTCTCAGGTTTCTTTACAACCTTCGTAAACTGTTTATCTACACTTGTTCCTAAATTAAGTCCGCTAGCCACGTCTCATTCCCATTCTTTTTTGTATTATAGGCGGAATATTCCTTCTCATCACGACTTTTTCAATATCTATTTGGTGAGAGGCTTTTCCTCCAGCTTCTCCATTTGCTACCCAAAAGGCTATTAAAGCATCTTGAACCTTAGACCAAGGAAACACCAACATGTCATCAACAAGTGGAGCTAACTTAGCCTTATCTTCTACCTTAGCAGATGGGAATGCAACTAATCCAGAATTAAATAAAGCTGCTAAAGCTCCTATTCCAAACTCAGTATCCCATTTGTTTCCTCTTCTCTTTCCTTGACCAATAGTTCTATGGTCAACTAACCTTGTTCCAGTCCATTCCGCATGTGCTCTTAATGTTTCATCACCTAGAATTGTAGGTGCAAAGTTAGTTTCAATAACTGTATAGGCAACACGATGCTCAGCATATTTATCCCAAAATTCATATAATAATTTGTTTCTTATTCCAGTAGCACCTAACCTATGCCCTACATGAATATCAACAATTGTTCGTATATCTGTTTCTGGGTTATAAGCTATAAGAACAGATGCTGCACGACCCGTAGTCGCAGGGTCTACTCCTAGAATTAAAATCTCATCAGGCATAACTTGACCCATAGTTCTTCCCCCTCCAATTTCATATGCTTTGTTAATCATATCTTCAGTGAATATAGATTCAGTATTTTGTACATCCTCTTGTTGATACACAAGTTTCCACCTCATAGGGTCTCTTGCTACTATCTCTTCTCTAATATCTCTAAGACCAGGGATAAAAATCTCTCCACCCTTATCATCATCTTTCTCATAACGTCCATCTAAAGACCAATATTCTTTCCAGCTAGGCCTTTCTTTATCTGTATGCTCCTCTAATATCGCAGGCACAGAAACAAACTTAAATATTTTATGGTCTTTCCAAGATTCTTTCCATTGTCCATAATTATCTAATGGATGAATCCTGGTACCGTTCACTAAGGTCTGACCACGTTGAGCCCTAGACCTTGCCTCCTGGGTAAACCATTCATCAATTCTCCTACGTCTTATATCTGTTTGTTGATTCTCTAGTGTAAGAGCATCATCTAGTATTAGTAAATCAAGACGAGCACCGTAAATTTGTTTTCCTACTGACAGTGCTTGAATTGTCGGGTCCCTCTCTCCGGACTCTCTTTGTCTTATTGTAATTTGGTCTCTAGACCATCCAAAACCATCTTGCCTCTGAGGTTTGAAACCATTGAAATCTTGTATTAGGTTTCTCTCAGAGTTTATATATAAGTTAGGGTCAGTTAAATATCTCTTAATCCTATTTAATAAGTCCTGTGCTTTCTCTCCTGATTTTGTAACTAAAGCAATACGGGTATCAGGATTCTGGCAAATTCTATATACAGGATACCAAAGAGAGGACAGTGTAGATTTTCCAGATTCTGGGAAACCTAACACTAAAACTAATCTACCCATAGGGTCGGATAGAGACTCCTCTATCTCTTTTTGATGAGGTGCAAATTCCACATTGAAATATAAACTACAAAATTCTGAGAACGATGTATTTGATAAATCAGGATAAGAATCCTTAACATTGTCCCCTGCTCTAATAGAACGAGCTTCCTCTGCCCAATCAGGATGACGCTGAGAGTTTTCCTCCCACCACTTCCTAGATACTCCTATTTTTTTACATGCTTCTGAATATGTTAGACCGTATCTAATACACTCTAAAAAAGACTCCATAGCCCATGCTTTCCATAAGGATGTTCCTTTTTTTGCAGGAGGGGGTGGTAAGTATATTTCCTGATTTTCTAGCTGAAATATCTCATTGTTCGCCCCGAAAATTTGAGCTTTAACTTTAGCCCTATCGGAAAGTAAATCAGCCTCAGAACGTTTGGGTCGTCCTGCACCTACATTTGCCATATGCTTACTATAACAGTTTTATTCCTCTTCCAAACAACTTGCACAAACAAGACTGAATTCCAGCCAAAAAGGCTGCAAACAGTTTTCGCAATATCGAGTCTCTACATATTCAGGCATATACCATCCTAACTAAAAAGGAGGCTGTAATCTAGTCTGTTCGTGTTCATTCATCTCCTCAGGAGGAAGAGGCCTTTTAGTTAACCTATCTTGTTGCTCTAATAAATCCCAACCAAGTTGAGTTATTGCATAAGTTTTCGCTCTACCTTCTCCAAATTGGTCAACCTGCCCGTTTCTTATCAAGGCAGCCTTAGGCCTTTCGAAACTTCCACCTTCTAGACCAGATACATCTCTCCAAGCCTTAGTAGTAATCTTTTCTCCCCTAGAAGTTGTAATATCAGCCAAGGCACGTAATAAGGAGTAATCTCGCACACGAACACCTTGTTGGTACGCAGAAAAATATGCAGAGCCTGATTCAGGGTCTGAAATCATTACAAGATTCCAATCCTTAAATGGTTCAGCATCCTTCTGTTTAGTACACTTCATCTCAATAACACCGTCCTGTTTAGACAATAATTGTATAGTTGTATCTGCTGATGCCCTTATAACAGAGCTACCACGCATGTTATCTCCTGATTTTGTGTCATGGTGCACTGCTAAAATAGAGGTGCCATAGTTTTGTCTAATAGTATCTATCATCCCTACTACTTGACCCATATCTTGTTGTAAATTTTCGTTCGCACCTACTGTACATCTTTGTAAAGTATCAAGAACTAATAGCTTAGGTTGTATTCTATCTACCATTTCAAGGAAGTCTACCTGCTCAGAAGTAGGCATTTTACCTACTGGAGCAAATAAGGGTACGGCACTCGTGTGATAAAAGACAGGGGGAAACGAGGAAGCCTTCCTGTTATTTCTCCATGCCGACACACGAGCACCTAGGTACCCAACCCCTTCTGCGAGTACATACAGAACGGGTGATTTTACGGATTCTTTCTGAAACCATGTCCATCCATTAGCTATTGTGTTTGCCCAATCCAACGCCAGGAAGGTTTTACCTACGCCTGCATCTCCATGAAGCACGGTAAATCCCCCTTCCATGACGAAATCGCTAAGCAACCATTGTGGAGGCTCCATCTTTAGAATGTCCTCACCTTTGTACACAGTTAGTGGACTAAAGTCTTCTTGACTTCTCTTTGATTCAAGAAGTATGTCCAGTTGTTCTTTCTTAATCATTTGGCTTCCTCTCTAATAAATAAAGCGTTTTTAAGGAGTTTAGTACACTTGTACACTTTGTACAAAGGGGTGTAGTATAAGCTCCTTACTTTGTACTACAGTACACCACCCTTAGGGGTGTACGTAGTACAAAAGGTATGTATATTATAGGGGGGTAAAATTTTAAGTATCTTTTATATCTAATAATTAATTACTATATAGTCTTTTCTCTGTTTATCTGAGTATTCGCGAAAATAGTGTGGGGATTGTCTTTATGTAGGGGCGATGGCTCTTATATTCGTCGTTCCTCCTCATCTCCCTGAAGAGGTCGGAGAGCCACACCCTTGTAGGTCTGGAGACAAGCTCCTAGCCCTACCCAGCCATACAAAAACGTAAGGTGACCGTACCTCGGTATCTAATCTCCCAAGCGGTCGTTAGATACAAGACGAGATACTGTAGGAGAGAATAATAATACTTGCAAGAAATTACTACCATTGCATTCTAACTGGGTCAATGTCTCATACACACATAGCAGGACGACCATATCCTCATCTCAATCTAACATCCTCATCTCTCACCTACTCGGTGAGAGTGAGTTGTTATCATTCCTGAGTTATGGTCTATGCTATATAACTCTAACTGTACCAAGAACTCCAGTATCACTCCAGTATCACTAACCTTTCACCTTGTGAACACACCGGTAACCAATCTCCTAAGCGGTCGTTGGTTACAAGTCTGTGTACCCACAAGTCTTAGGTAAGTGATACAAGATGGAGTGATACTGGAGCGGTACAGATAGAGTTAAGTGTGTCTGACCCAACCTATAGATTTTGAAAAATTTTTCTACGCACATCCTCATCTCCCAAGAGGTCGTGAGTTGTCAGCGTATAATAATTTTGAAAAATCTACAGGTAATGCCCCATTGTCAAATAGTGTAAATCAATCTCCTAAGAGGTCGTTGATTTATAGACACTATTGTGACATAGAACGCTAATGGTAGTTGAATTTCAGCAAGTATTATTATTCTCTCTCTCTTGTTTTGAGAGGGGGTTTTTGACACAGAAAGGAAAGAAAATGTATCAAATTGATGAATACTACTTTGGTAACATGGTTGACAATTTTGTCGAAGAACAAGTTACTTAAGAAATAAGCTACGTACGTAGTGCCTAGGGTTTTTTAACGAGAACCCATGGTGATATGTACAGTGCATATCAGAAAGGGGTAACTAATGTATAGATATACATTGAATAAGTTACTTAGTAAAATAGGTGAAAAAGAGATTGGGAACCTACAATGCCTAATCGCTACCTACTCACAAGAGTATGTGAACCAAAAGATGTTCATGGAAATGGCAGAGCTTGAGAGACTCGAGGTAATTGAGTTTGAAGTCACGCTTGAACTCTTAGAAAGAGTAGTGAAAGACTTGGTGCATCTCCATAACAAAAATATAGTCAATCATAAGTATGATTTGATTGTTGAAGAGTTGTTGGAGATAGATTGTGAGGTTAACTAATGCAGTTAATGACAATGGGTAATGGAGGGATTAACTCCATAACTCCAACAAGAACAATGAACGCATCAGATAATGCGTTCGAAAGTATAATTAATTATAATTATACAAGAGATGAAATAGAGGAACTAGAAGATAACGTTGTCATGCTACATGACAACCTAGTCCCTCTATTTCCTAAGGAGGTAGCATAATATGATAAAGCTAATACAAAATCTAAGAGACCAAGGTGCAACATTGAGATTTTTCAATGGTGCTGATTGGTACATCGAAAAAGATGGAAGAATCCACGTGTTTAACACTGTGCTTCAATTTCAGGGGGTACAACCTTGGAGTTGGTCTCAGGACTACTGTTCAAGGAACAGCGTCCGTGATGACTTCGATGAGTGCATCGAGTCATACTTAGATGTTTGCTCAACTAGATAAAGTAATTATCGCAGTCGGCTCAATAAATCGAGCCGACAGCGATAAGGACAGTCCTTATCTATACTTACTGATAGGAGGTTAATATGAGTAAGCTAACTCGCCAAATCAGATACATCTGGTGTCTGGAAGGCGACACAAAAGACGGAATTCCGTATGACATTGCGATTATACGCATTGTCAAGGAATTCAAAAACCCTAAACCGGGTTTTTATTTCGTCAAGAAAGACCTGAACGGAAAGTTAAGACGTTTAGGCAAAGCCCCCGAGGGTAGAGCCTTGTATGCATCATTTAATGACGCATTACTTCGAGCTCCTACGATAGCAGGTGCAGACCTGTACCCTAAAGAAGAGGGGACATGTTAAGTTGGCAAGGTGCCGTACTGTTCGTAGGCACCTTAATAGTCTTAATAAATTTTGTACGATTACTCGTACAAATTGTTAAAGACCATGCCAACGGTGTTGTTCATGTAGACCACGGTCTACGATTTGAACAAATCAGTGATTTCACTCGAGCGAAATCACAGCTTAAGCTAGCAGTCAGATACCCAAGAGAACTTGGGTTATCGGGCTTAGTGCTAGCTTCCAAATGGTTTATCAAAGGATTGATAAATAGCATTTGGATTAAGTTTGATACTTAATAGTAAGACAAAAAGTTTTACGGTATCAACACGGGTATTAGTTATAAGGAGGTTAATATGACTAATCTTGATATTAAAGTCAAGTCTTCCAGCTTGACTTTAACCTTGAGCGAGGGATTGATAAAATCCCTAGCTTCCAAGGAAATTAACTCAGCACTCCCAGTGAGTGCTGAGGATTCGGATTTTGTATTTCCGAATGATATCTCACTAGTAGATATGTCTATCCACTATGACGAGGATGATAATCCATACGTCAAAGCGGACATCAGGGTCGATTTGGAAAGAAGAGTTTCCAAATCTCCTACTGATTATAGATTCTACTCAAATAGTGAGGGGGTGCCTAATGCCTAACAACATTGAGGTACCAGCAGTAGTAACTCCTGAGTCGTTCTCAGCTTTCTTGGAAGAAGAATCTTCCAGGTTCGCTGAACAACTTGCTGGGTTGCATAGAACATCGTTCTTTCAATTTATACCACAGTATAGATTTGAGGGAAGTTCTACAGGGATTAACTACCCTGAGAAATGTCCTGATTGCGGGATAGATTTTCTCGACGAATTTGGTGAAGAATACCAAAATGTTGAGATAGAGTCCGCAGAATATGACGGTGAAAATCCTCGCATCCTTTGCGAGGATTGTGAATGGTATGGATATATTGAAGACTATAGAGAGCAAGGATTATCTCGCTCTCTAACCGATGAAGATATTGAATATATCGTCAACGGTGAGTCTTGTGCAATAGAATTGCACGATTATAGTCACAAACCATTCGGTCAAACCTACTTCGACTATGTTGCAAATGGTAATTGGGTTATAAACAACCCAATTACCGACATAACTGATAAAGCAGACTTTATCGTTATGGGTTTGGAACTAGAAGTCGACGTCCGTAACGGGTCTAAGTACGATTTAGAAAACAAAATCGCACTAGCACGTTTCGTAGGGGGTATCAATAAAGCCTTTGGCATTGATAGAAACTCCCCGTCAACTTTCGCTATCGCTAAACACGATAGCTCAGTTGATTACGAAATAGTGACAGCCCCGTTTACCTATAGAGCTTGGGTACAAGCTCAAGAGGCTTTACAGCCTCTATTTGAAGAAATGAAAAGTTTCTTCAAAGGGTATCATGCGGACGCCGGAGCTCATGTCCATTTGCCTAAAGAGGCATTTACTACCTTCCGCGGATTTGCATTTCTGCAATTCCACTATCTTAACCCATCGTTTATAGCAACGATAGGTCAGAGAACGGTAGGTACTCATTCACAATGGTGTGAATTGCGGGACATTCCTTTACGAAAGGATGAAGAGGGTAATACCTATCAAGGTGTCGCTCTTGTTGCAAAGAACAAGACCGGTTTACCTAATAGAGGTGCCCTTAACGAAACTTCCAGAACTTGGGAGCTCCGTTACTTTCGTTCGAACATGGAGTTTGACAGAATTGTAAAGAATATACAATACTGTCAAGCGTTGTTTGAATTCCTTGGAGGAATTCAGTACTCTCAGTTAGCACAGAGAGGACAACACAACGCCTTAAGCAATTATGCTTTTGTCGACTATGTTCGGCTTCATGTAGATACCTATCCGGTACTACATGATTTCTTACTTGAGAGGGGGTATATACCATGTGTGTAATAGCCCTAATCACTGAGGACGGACACCTTTCGGACAATGAACTCGAATCCATGATGGATACAAATCCTGATGGATTTGGAGTTTCTTGGTTTAACAACCAAGGAACTATATCCACGAAAAAATCGATGGATAAAAGAGAGTTCAGTCAAATTGTAGCTGATGTCCAATTAGCTACAAACAAGCCTGTTTTAGTGCATTGCCGTATTGCAACGCACGGAGGGGTTTGCTTGGCTAATGTCCATCCATTCAACGTAGATAACTTAACTGTGTTTGCACACAATGGAGTTATTGACTGCGTTGAAGTCGACCCAGAGGGAAGAATCTCGGATACCCGAGAGTTCAGAGATACTTGGTTAAAGCATCTCAGTCCTACTTGGCTCGACAATAGTAAGCTACAAGATTCTATGGGAGAAATAATTGGTAATTCCAAATTAGTATTTCTCACCAGCAATCCGAGGCTTGCTGATGATTACTATATCATCAATGAGTACCAAGGAGAATGGGAGCACGACGAGACCATATGGTTTTCCAACCTTTGGCATCGTCGAACCCAAGCTCGCCATCTATACTTTGATGGCGGTTGGGGTTCTACCCATCTTGGTGCACAGACGACTTCGTCGTCTGGTGTGTGTGCTCTACCTAATCCGGTAGAGCAGCTTACTCTCTTTTTAGATAGTAAGACACACATCAAGGATGAACTACGACTAGCTGAAGAGCTAGGTGTAGAGATAGTAGAAATACGTGCGTTAAACGAGGAACAGTTCGTTGAATTGTACTTTGGTACATTTCAAGAAGTACCTAGTTTATATGATTTTGCTCTTGAACAAAATCCTGACGCATTCGAAGATGTAGACTTTGATAAGTATACATCTTCGACACTTATACAACCTTGGTAGGTTGTATAAGTCGAACAGATGTCCCATATTCCTGGGACATCTGTTCTATAAAAAAATAAGAAGTTGGCAAATCGTAAACGATTTGTCATGTTTCCGCCCCTCACGTTGTGAGCCCCGGGACCCACCCTTTTTTAACCATAGTTAAACCTAAATCGGTTTAACTATGGTTTTTTTTGTATGGCTGGCCCCTTTGGGGCATTACTCATGGCGTAGGAGGGCGAGATTTTGGGCGAAAAAAGTGTACTGTTATTCCTGAATTTTTCGTTCAGCTTTTTGTATCTCTTTCCATAGAGTTGTTGGTCTAGAGGAAAATTTATTCCAAGGTGTTGGTTCTATTAGGTAGAATATTATTGAGGAGGGGAGTCCTCTTCTTAGTAACTTAACTATAACTGTATGTATTAGTTGACTCCTATCAATAGAGCCTCTTCTATTATATTCTTCTGTATCTATGCTTAACCAATATCCTGCTTCAAGACCAATGTCAGATTGATACTTGTTAAGAAGGCTACTCCGGTCTTCTTCTAAGGAGTCAGGCATATCATCTGTAGTACCGCTAAAGAAAGGGGTTTCTAATTCAGGAACATTAGAAAATTCAGCGAAAGTATATGCCCTGTTAGGTTGGTAAGAAAGTATCTTACCTTGCTCGCCTCCTCTTTTAATGTTGTATGAATTAGGTATTCTTAGGACTCTTGCAGAATCCCAAGCACCAGTGTCAGCTTTCCAGTGATATGCCAGTCTCCTATTCATTATTTGTTGCTCATCTATTGATATTAATTCATTAAGTAGCCATATAGCCTGCCATCTATTCCCGCTAGTTTGCCATACAAAAGTAGGCTCGGGTGAGTTATTACTTCCATTTCTCCATTCGACACCTTGCCTATCCATGTCTATAAATAAGCATCCTTGCGTATTTCTAACATTTTCAGACCTTCTATTAGATTGTGAAGAAAAACACAAGGGGGTAAAGTATAAATCTGACACCTCATCCTGAGCAAATTCCTTCAATCTGGAATAATTACTCCAAAAGATAGGCTCTTCTACCCATTTATTATTAGTATTTTTGCATAGGAAAACATAGCCTCCCCCGTTACTAGCCCAAGTTTCTTGTATAAGAAACAGGCTTTTTTTCAATTCATCTTGCATAGCATATACCTTATCTAGAATGTAATTATAGTTATAGGGGGTTTATATGGAAGAATATCTAAAGAAGACACAAGACCTAAAACATAATCAATTAAAACCGAGGCAGAAACATCCTAAAGGTTTCGAATCAGGTGTTTATTATAATCCTGATACCAATTCAGGGTATGTTGTAAGTAGACCCCGCAATAAAAATAAGGCATCTTTTGAATCACTATTAAAAGAGTGGGGTTGGAATCCTAAAGATTACGAATTAGTAGGTGATTTACAAGTTAGAACGTGGGATATGAATATGGGGAAAGGTGAAAAAGAACAGGCATGGTACTTCAAAGCAAATATAAGGAAAAAAGACCCCGTTCAAGACAAGGAAATGGAAAAATTAATAAGCCAAATCAAGAAAAAGAAACCATTAAAGCCTAAATCATCAAAAGGGCAGGTGTTTTTCTATTTCGCTAGTGATTGGCAACTCGGAAAACCCGATGGAAAAGGTGTTCAAGGGACTATTGATAGGATAAATGAAAGTATCTTATTGACAATAGAGAGAATAAAGGAACTTCGTAAATCAGGAGTGGAAATAGGTGCTATATATATAGTATTTTTGGGTGATTTAATAGAGGGGACTCATGGTTTTTATGCAGGTCAGGAACATACAGTTGTTTTAGATAGGTTAGAACAAATAACATTAGCTAGGCGATTAATGATGAAAATAATAACGGAACTTTCTAAACATGCAGGAAAAATTGTAGTCGCAGGGGTGTGTGGTAACCATGGAGAAAATAGGAAAGCTAAGAGTACAGTGGTAACATCTAAGTTAGACAACGATGATACCTTATTACTGATGTCCTGTGCAGATATTATTGCACACAGCCCCTATAAACATATAAAATTTGTTATACCTGATGGCTATCATCTTACTTTAGATGTCAAAGGTACAGTAATGGGCTTTACTCATGGTCATGTTGGGGGAAATAGAGGGAGAAATCCTGAACAAAAACTTATGAATATGTGGTCTCAACAAACATTTGGGTTTCAACCCCTAGGGGACGCAACCATATTGGTATCGGGTCATTACCATCATTTTAGATGTAGAACTGATGGCTCTAGAACTTGGTTTCAGACTGCATCTTTAGATTCTTCAGACGATTTCCAAGCTAGTACAGGTGTCAAAACAGCCAATTCAGTACTGACTTTTACCGTAGATAAACACGGGTGGGATAACTTAAAAATAATAAAATTGAATTAATAACTTGACAATGTTTTTATATCTATTATTCTAGGTATAGTTACAAAGGTGAGTCTAATCAGGTTGTTTCAAGTACAGCCTGACTCCTTTCTGTGTGGTAGCCTACTGGCAACAGCAGGATACCAGTGCATAATAGACATGTGTAACCCGTGTTGATACCAGACTCACCTGCGTAACTATCTAGTTTACATTGGAATAATGAGGAGGAAGAGTGCACCCAAGTATGAATCCAGTAGATTTCAATTTCTTTAATAAACAAAGAAGACGTGCTAAAAGTTTAATGTTTTCTCTTGAACGAGGAGATATAGATTTAGCTCGGGATATTCTAAATGATATAAATGAATGTATAAAAGAATATGTTTCTGCTGATGATATGTTGAAGTATGAAATGGACTTCTATTCTGAAGATTGGAATTCAGTAGAAGAAAATCCGGATAATACTTGACAATCAATATAGAACTATTATACTATATCTCATAGTTAATAATGCTAAGGAGGAAAAATGAGAAAGCATAAACTACAGAAGGCGAAGACGCAGGCTGTAGGAGTCGAAATGCTTTTGAAAGATATGAATCGTCAACAAAGACGAGCACATAAAAGTAAAAAGCAAGGCAACTACATAGGGTTAGCAAAGCCAACCGATAACGGTAAGTTGAATGCTAGCCGAAAGACAGGGGGTACTGGATACTAATGGGTAATATATCAGAAATATTAGACCCCGATAATCCTATTTGGTTTAATGAAGGAGTTTCTTATACAGCTGATGGTTCAATTGTACATAATTCATGGCTAGAAAAGGAAGAGGAGGAAGAATAATGGCTAAATTTAATATCTACGAAATC
>VTLG01011698.1_pt1 | contig 15299 bp, 29 predicted proteins | sample 4694571 | NCBI WGS metagenome assembly VTLG01 (sample SAMN12604809, study PRJNA352737) | marine metagenome | biome: ENVO:00000447; feature: ENVO:00000209|ENVO:00000569|ENVO:01000036; material: ENVO:00002151; isolation source: viral sequences binned using virsorter ...
GAGATGAGTAATAGTCAGAACCAATTAGCTAATATTAGAAGAAGAGCTACAATTTAAAAATCAAATAAATAACAAATAAATACATTATATAATATGCCGTGTACTAAATGCAAAGAAGGAAAATACAAATGGGGCAAGACAGGCTCTTGCGAGTACGATACTAAAGAAGAGTGCGAAAAAGCTAATAAGGATTACTATAAAAAAAAGAATACTACTATGAAACAATATCCAACACCACTAGGAAAGACCTATGAAGAATACGCAAAAGAATTAAAAGAATATAATTTGAGTTCACAAAGAGTTGAATTAGGATTAGTTGATGATATAGAAAAATTAATAAAATCTTATGAGCAGGATAGTAAAAAATTAGATACTGCAATGGATAATTGGTATAATAAAATAGCTGCAATAAATAAAGATTTTCCGAAAGTATCTAAATTATATACCTCGTTAGATAAAAGTATAAAATCATTAAGTTCTGATTTAGATGTTTTAAATAAACAAGCTAAAGATTTAGGACTTAATGTAAATGATATACCTGCGTATAAAAACGCAAACGCAGCTATAAAAAGGTCAGAAGATATGGTAGCTGAATTTTTTGAAGCAAATAGAATAGCAAAAACTATAAAAGCAGCATTTTAAAATTATAATATGAAAGAAACTAGAATAGTAGAACTCGTAATAGCAGATGATTCTCAAGAGTTAGCAATAGACGCTATCAGCTTAGTTGAATCTCCTGCAATAGAGCAAGACTTTGTATTTTTTGGTAAAGAGAAAAACAACTTAACATTCGCTAAGGTAGATGAAGAAAAGCGTATGCTAATAAGTCCTGCGTTGATTCCTAATAAACAAATATTCAGATATGATCCTAATACTGATTCAGACTACTATGTTTACTTTAGTCGTGAGACAGTTAGAAAGGCTTCTGAATTATACTTAAAGCATAACAATCATCACAAAGCTACTCACGAGCATAACGAAAGAGTAAGTGGAGTATTGACTGTAGAATCTTGGATTAAGGAAGGAGACCAAGACAAGTCTAAATTATACGGATTTGATTTACCTAATGGTACTTGGTTTGTAAAAATGAAAATAACTAATGATGACCTTTGGCAAAAGATTAAAGCAGGAGAATTAAAAGGACTAAGTATAGAAGGCTACTTTACTAATAAATTTGAACAAATGCAAAAGAAAGAACCAACAGATGCTGAAATACTATCAGCTCTTAACGAGATAATAAAAGAAAAAACTGAACTAAAAACTAAAAGAGTTGAATTAGGATTAGTTGATGAGTTAGAAGAAATAAATAAACAATTTTTCAAACAACTTGATGTAACTACTGCACCTTTTGAAAAAGTTTTCGGAACACTAAAAACAGTTATTTCTAGTTCTAAAAAAACTATTGCTTTAGGAGAAAAGTATTTAAAATTAGAAAAAGAATTACTAAAAGCAACTAAAGAATTAGGACTAAAACCTCCTAAAACATACGGAAAAAATAAAGAGCAAGATATGAACTCTTTAAAAGGATTAGAAAAAATTATAAATAATTTTATTCAAAAAGCTAATGCAGTATAAAATCTAAAAATCAAATAAAAATTAATTAATTACATTATATAAAAAAAGAACCTATGGACATCAAAGAACAAATACTAGTAGCTCTTGGTCTAAATAAAGACGAAGAAGTTAAATTAGCTTGGCAAGCAAAAGGCGAAGATGGTACAATTTATGTATCTACTGCCGAAGAACTTGAAGCAGGCGTAGACATCTCAGTTTTAACTGAAGACGGAACGACAATACTTTTACCTGTTGGAACTTATAAGACTGATACAGGAGTATCTTTTAGAGTTGAAGAAGAAGGTATCGTAGCTGAAGTTATGGAATCAGAAACAGAAGAAGAAGTTACTGAAGAAGAAGTTGAAGCATCAGAATTAGCTGAAGACGATAAAGAAGATTATGATGAAGAAGCTGACGTAGCTGACTGGCAAGGTATGGAAAAAAGAATCCAAAACCTAGAAGATGCAGTAGCTAAATTAAAAGAAGCTAAAGTTGGTGGCGATGACGAGGTAGAAGAAATGACAGAAGAGATCAAAGAGCCTTCTACAAATCCTAGAACTAAGACAACTAAGACTACAGAAGTAGTTGAATTTTCAGTAGAAGAATTAAAAGCTGAGAATGAAAAATTAAAGGCAGAGTTAGCAGAAAGTCCTGCTGAAGCTCCATTGAACACTAACAAATTTAGTGAAGATAGAAAACCTTTAAGCAAAAGAGAAATATCTAAATTTACAAAACAAGAAAGGTATTTATACGAATTATATAAATAAAAATATTAACAAATAAAAATAATAAAAAATGGCATTAGCAACAACTAGCAATTATGCAGGGAAAGCAGCAGGATTCTACATCTCGGCTGCACTTCGTCAAGCTAACTCTATAGAGTTTTTGACAATGATAGAAAATATCAAGTTTAAAAGTAACATCCAAAAAATGGCAGGAGCAAGTATGGTTAAAGACGCTTCGTGTGACTTTTCTGAAGCAGGAACATTAACAATGACAGAAACGCAACTGATTCCAAAAAATTTACAAATCAATACAGACCTTTGTAAGTCTACATTATTAGATTCTTGGGAAGCAGCACAAATGAGAGCAGGAGCAGGAGCTCCACCTCCAGCATCTTTTGATGATTACGTAATTTCTTACTTAGGTGAGATTATTGCAAACGCAACAGAACAATCTATATGGACAGGTAACGATGCAACAGCAGGAGAGTTTACAGGTTTTGTAGGTGGTGGTGTAGGACACTTAGTAACAGACGCTACAGTAGTTGATGTTGCTAAAACAGGTGCTACTTTTGATACATCAAATATTATAACAAACTTAACAGCAACTGTTGCAGCAGTACCAACAGCAGTATATACTAAAGAAGACTTACATATATATATGTCTCCTAAGTCTTACAGATTATACATAGCAAAAATCTCTGAGCTTGGATATGTAAACGCTTACTCTATGAATAGAGATTATGATGCAGTATTTGAAGGGATAAAATTAGCTGTTTGTAACGGAATGAAAGATAATGTATTAGTTGCAGCAGAAAGGTCAAATCTTTTCTTTGGAACTGATTTACTTTCAGACCAAACAAGAATCCAAATGTTAGATATGGCTAACTTAGATGGTTCAGATAATATGAGAGTTGTAGCAAGATATTCAGGAGGTACGCAAGTAGGTATTGGAGCTGACGTTGTCTTAACTTCGTAATAAATAAATAAATGAAAGTAGGGGGGTAATACCCTCTACTTCCTTAACCTTAAAAAAAATAAAATTATGGCGTGTACAGCACTTAGTAAAGGTAGGGGTCTTGATTGTAATAGAATATCAGGGGGTATTAAATTTGTTTATTTTTCAGTATTTGATGATTTCGCAAGAGCCGATTGGGCTTATGATTCAGCTAATCCTTTAGAAATTGATACAATAAACTTTCAAACATCTACGATATATAGATATACAATGCCTCTTGGCGTTGCAAGTCTTACAGATACAATTACAGGTTCTAGAGAAAATGGAACGATTTTCTATACTCCTACTTTAAATGTAATATTAAACAGACTTACAAAAGAGGATCAGAATCAGATTAAGCTTTTAGCTGCGACAAAATTAAGAATTTTTGTTCAGCTTAATGCTACTCATACTGCTACAGGTAATGATGTAATAGTTTGTATGGGAATGATAAACGGAATGGAATTAAATGCAGGTACTATGGATTCAGGTGCAGCATTTGGAGATAGAAACGGATATACTTTAACCTTTGATGGTTTAGAGCCTGAGCCTTTCGCTATGTTAGAAGATGTAGCAGCAGGAAACGCTCCATTTTCTAATGCAGGAATTTCAGGACTTACTATAGATAGTGACTAAACAATACAATTTGTAGTCTTTATATAGCTTGATGAAGGTGGTATGGTTCGACCATATATAGATTCGTCTAGCGTTCATCATAAGAAAGAGTAGCTTCGGCTACTCTTTTTTTTGTATAAGCAAATAAATACAGAGTTTTTACATTATATAATATGATACAAGCTAAAACCAAGTCTCCAATACTTTCAAGTGCAGATGGATATATCGTTACAGAGGACAATAGAATATACAATTATTATACTGCTCCTGCTTCAGTTAGCTTAATAGGAAAGCCTGTACCAACATCACAAATTAGACATTTATTTAAGTTTACAAATGAAATGGATAAGTCAGTTCAATATGCTTATAATAGAGGAACAGATAATATTACAGATAGATATACAAGTATTAGCTTTTTATATGAAGCTACTTTAGATGCTAATAGTGTTTATCTTGGAGAAACAAGTTTTAAAATGGCTGGGAGTTATACTTACGAAGTCTATGAAGTAGCTTGGAATGGTACTGTAAGTGTTGCTGTAAATAAAGCTCCTATAACTGAAACTCAAGTCCTAGAAGCTGCTGATGATGTCGGTGTAGTTATGGGGCTTTGTACTAAAGGAACAATGTATGTATCAGACAAAGATGGTACTGCACAAGTTCAATATACGCAACATCCTGAACCAAGTGGTACTAACTACATATATTACGGACAATAAAATAAATTATGAAAGACAATATTATTAATATCAACCTAGAAACTGAAACTGCTCCACAAGTAGTAGAAGAGAGAGGAAAAGATTGGATAAGTTACGGAACAGAAAATTGGGCAAACTTATACCCTCAGTTTTTAATTGATTTATACTATAATTCAAGTACCCAGGCAGCGATTATTAATGCTACAGCAGAGATGGTAGCTGCTGAAAACCTAGTAATAGAAAACGAAGAAGATAGAAATATAGAAGCTAGAGTTAAGCTACAGCACTTTATGGATAGAGCTAACTCAAATGAAAGCCTACACGAAGTAATAAAAAAGATAGCCTTTGATTTTAAACTACAAGGGGCGTTTGCACTCAATATAGTGTGGTCTAAGGACAGAACGCAGATAGCAGAGATATACCATATACCTGTAGAAAAGATAAGGGCAGAGAAGCCAAATAAAATGGGTAGAGTAGAAGCGTATTATATTTCTGCTGATTGGGCAAATACAAGAACAAACAAACCTCATAGAGTACCTGTCTTTAATCCTAATGACAGAACTTGTGCAAATCAGATATTATATTCAGGTCTTTATAGTCCTAATATGAATGTATATCATACTCCAGACTATACAGCAGCTAATAATTGGGCGATGATAGACCAAAAGGTAGCAGAGTATCACTTATCTAATATATCTAATGGCTTTGCAGGTTCGTACTTCATCAGTTTCGCAAATGGAATTCCAACGGCTGATGAGAGAAGGCAAATAGAAAATAGTATTGCTCAAAAATTTACAGGAGAAAAAGCAGCAGGTAGATTCGTACTTACATTCTCAGATGATAGAACTAGAACTCCTGAGATTGTTCCTATTAGTATGTCAGATGCTGATAAGCAATATTTAGCGTTACAAGAATTACTGACTCAGAATATACTTACAGGACACCGAGTTACTTCTCCTATGCTTATGGGAATCAAAAATGATACAGGATTAGGTTCTAATGTAGATGAATTGAATGCAGCAGCAAACTTTTACCTTAATACAGTTGTAAAACCATACCAGGATCATATAGTCAAAGAACTTAGAAAAATATTCAAAGTAAATGATATGGATATGCCTGTGAACTTTGTTCAGCTTAAACCAATCACTTTAGAATTTACAAGCGAAGACTTGAAGGCCGTGATGAGTGAGACTGAGATAAGAAATGAATTGGGGTTAGCTCCGTTAGATGTGGAAATAAGAGAAGATTTTGCAAAGGTAGGAACAATGATTACAGATGGCGTAGAATTACCTTTATTTGAAACAAAAGAAGAAGCTGAAGCAGAAGCTAAAAGAATTGGTTGTAAAGGACATCACGAACACAAGCAAGATGGCAAGACTTACTATATGCCTTGCGAGAATCACGAACAAATCACAAGTCTAAAAAAAGAATGTAATTGTAAATTAAGCAATGTTACAGAATTAGACAAATGGATTCAAGAAGTTGGAGAGGATATGCCTGAAGATTGGGAATTAGTAGATGAAGAAATAGTAGACGGAGAGCATAATGATTTTGATTTTGAAGCAGAGATTAATAAGATAGCTAATGAGAAAATAGAGTTAGCTTCAGCAGTCAAATCAACTCCAAATAAAAGAAGTGAGCAAGATGGTGTAAATAAGTCTTATAATGATTATTATAAAGTAAGATATGTTTATGCAACGGATAATTTTTTAAAAAACAAATCAGGAACAAGTAGAGATTTTTGTAGAAAAATGGTTGGGGCTAACCGATTATATACTAAAGAGAATTTAGTAAATGCAAATAGTCAAGTAGTAAATAAAGGATTTGGTCATTACGGAACAGAAAAATATAATATCTTTTTATACAAAGGAGGACCTCAATGTAGGCATTTTTTCTTGCGTAGAATTTTCAAGACATCACTAAGAAACGCAAAGCAACCAATTAAAGATAGTCAAATAATTGGATATACAAAAGCAGTATCTGAAGGATTTACTGCTGAGAAAAACGATAAGTTGGTAGCAATAGCACCACAAAGAATGAAAAATAACGGATATTACAATTAACTATGGCATACGTATTATTTATATCAGAAGCAAAGCTAAAAGATAGCACAGCAGTAAACCTTAATGTTAGTAGCGAGCTGTTACTCCCTTTTATCCGAGAAGCTCAAAAGCTTTATGTTGAAACATCGCTAGGAACTGACTTAACACAAAAATTGAAAGACTTAATTACAGCAGGTACTTTAGGTAATATAGGTAATGAAGCGTATAAGACTTTAGTAGACGAGTATATAGGCGATATGCTCCCTGGGTATGCTCTTGCTCACGCTTTAGTATACCTGCGATTCAAAATCGAGGCAGGCAATATTTATTCTAAAACATCAGAAACAGGCACATCTCTTACTACTGAAGAAGCTCAGCATTTAAAGGAAGAAATTTTAAACACTAGTTCGTACTATCGTGAGAGAATGATAGAGTATGTAAGAAACAATACAAGTAGCTTTCCTGAATTTTCGACAAATAGTGGGGCTGATGTGCAGCCTGACCCTAATGCCTATTATAATGGTATGAATATAGAAAGACCTTTAAGGCAAGGTAGTAAACTAACTTTACAAGACTTTTTAAACGCTAGCGATTATAGATGATAAAGAAATACTACAAACCGAAAACAATTAATATAACTAAACTAAAGACATACTTAAAAGATGCCATTCAAACAGATAACAAAAGAAGTGGGCGAAGTGTTAGGAGTGAACGGAGCAATCCTAAGCATAACAACCTTCACTAACTTAGAGATTTTTTTAAAGATAATTCTATTATTAGTATCAATAGTTTATACTGTAGATAAATGGTGGCATCATAAAAAAAATAGATAATGCCTAAAAAAAGAAAGCTTAACTCAACCAATCCTAAATACTTAAAGACTAATGAAAAAGATCTTAAAATTCGTAGAGAGTTGGCTTGCGAAACTGCTAATGGGGTTAAAGTCTACAAAGTCTATTACATCTAATTTGGAATTAAAATACTTTAAACTTAGCGAATTTGATAGCCCTGACGAAGTTGGCTCTGGCTACAGAATGGATATGGACTTTTTAAGAAGATTAGATACAGCAAGAGGTATTGCAGGTATCCCTTTTAAAATCAATTCAGGATATAGAACAGCAGCTCATAATACCTTAGTAGGAGGTAGAGTAGGTAGTAGCCACAAAAAAGGCTTAGCAGTTGATATAGGATATACAGGTAGTAGAGAAAGATACATAATACTAAAAGCATTAATGGAAGTAGGAATAACTAGATTTGGAATCGCAAAGACTTTTATACATTGCGATGTTGATAATAACAAAGATGAAGATGTAATATGGCTATATTAAGCCACTAAATTTGAATATTAATTAAAAACAAAAACGATGAAACAATTTATTTTATTGAAACTTTTAAAGTCTAAAAAAGTATGGCTAGGTATATCATCTATTGTCATTCCTTTAATTGCAGGAGCAATTGGAGCTGATGAAGATGCAGTATCTAAAATATGGTATTCTTGCCTAGCGATGTTGTTAGGACAATCTGCTGCTGACTTTGGAAAAGAGTCAAAGTAATAGATTTAGATTAAAGCCTCACGAAATTGATGTAATCAAAAGACTGAGGTCTAAAAATGAGAGGAGAGTGTTGGTCATACCTGACCTTCACGCTCCTTTTATAGAACCTGGATTCTTTGAGCATTGCAAAGAAATCTATCACAAATATAATTGTAATACTGTTCATTTTACAGGGGATTGTTTAGATAACTCATTTTCGAGTTTCCACGAGATATGTCCTGACGGAAAAAGTGCAGGAGATGAGCTTGCTTTAGCTATTAAACAAATAGAGCCATTTTGGAGGGAGTGGCCAAAAGCTACTGTATGTATAGGTAATCACGATGCTATCATCTCTCGAAAGCTAGTAGCTTCAGGACTCTCTAAAGCGTGGCTAAAAGACTTTAACGATGTTTTGAATACTCCAGGGTGGATATGGGCAGATAAGTTCAATATAGATGGCGTTATGTACTTACACGGAACAGGAAGCTCAGGAAGGAATGGAGCAATCAATAGAGCTATCAATTGGAATACTAGAATTTGTCAAGGCCATATACATACAGAAACGAGCATAATCTATCACGCAAATCAAGATAGTTTATTATGGTCTATGCAGTTAGGAGCTGCATTCGATGCTAATTCCTACGCTGCAAATTATGCAAAGAATTTCACAAAGAAACCTATTATCGCAGTAGGCGTTATTTTGGACAATGGTCGTTTGCCTATTTTAGAACCAATGTCATTATGACAAAAAAGGACACATCTTGGCAATTATTTGTCTTATATATGCTCATAATCTTGAGTATTTTACTATTTAATATATAAATTTTTAAATTATTTTACTAGAGTAAAAGCATCTTTTTGTGAAAAAAAGTGTTAAAAAGTTTGTGAGTAATTAAAAAGTATGTATCTTTGTACCATCAAAATAATTAAAAAACTAAACAAAATGAAAACAATTAAGACAGTAAAAAACGAAACAACTAACAAAGTTTACAGAGCAAGAAAAATTAACAACTTAAATCACTACATAGTTGACACATTTGAAACTAGATTAAATGCTGCTAAAATAGAAACTGAAGGCTATTACTATGTTGCTTGTGCAGATTCAATACAAGAGTTAGAAAGCACATTGACTTTCCTAACTAAATAAATAAAAATAAATTAATCAGGGGGCGTAACAGCCCCCTCTAAAACTTTAAGAAATGAAGATAAAAAGTAAAAAATTCGGACACTTATTAAATATGACCAATAAGCAATATGCAGATTTTATTTATGCTAAAGCTTATAATCAAGATGGTAAATTCAAATCATTAAATACTTCAGAAGATTATAGTGTAGTAAATGAAAGTAAAGTTAGTGATACTAAATTTTATTTAACTTGCATAGGTCTTACAGTATTATCAATAGCTTCTATACTGCTACATATACAATGGAACTACTAATGGAGTTTAAAGATAGAATAATAATAGAAGGTTATCCCCTTGCTAAAATTTCAACTACGACTCCTAAGGCTATATGTATAGAATTTATAGATAGGAATAAAAAGTGGAATACTTGGATTCCCAAAAAGATAATAACAATAAATAGTTCAAAAGACATAAATGTCTATTCTGAAGATGTTAAAGAAATAAATATATCTTTGCCTGAATGGTTTTTACAAACAGAAAATATGAGGTTAATACTAATACCTAGAAATTAGTAAACAAATAAATAAACTAAAATGATTAAAAAAAGTAAAGTAACATCAGCACAACCTAACGGAACTTGGGAAGGTAAGTTCGGATTAATGTATAAAAGTGAAATATCTTTTGAAAACGGAGATGCAGGAGAATACTCTTCTAAAAATAGAGAGCAAGATAAGTTTGTAGTAGGTAAAGAAACTGAATACGAATTTATAGGAGGTAATTTTCCAAAAGTAAAACCTGTATATCAAAAGCCTCAATCTTTTGGAGGAGGTGGATTTAAAAAAGATGATAATGTACAGAAAATGATTGTAAAGCAGTCTAGCTTAAAATCAGCAGTTGATTTCTGTAATGAGGGTTGTAGTGTAGAAGATGTTATAAAAGTTGCTCAGAAGTTTACAGATTGGGTAATGCAAGAAGCTCCAAAACAATCAAATAAAGTATCTGAAATCACTAACGGATCAGCAGACAATTTACCTTTCTAATATGGAGCAAGAACTAAACTTCAAGACTCTTTGTCAAATGACTACAAATATGTTAGAATTGCCTGAAGGCTCTTTAGCTTATAAAAGTCGAAGACAAGAATTACAGATACCTAGAATGGTCGTAAGCGTAGTTTCAAAAATGGTAGACAATACGCATTTTGATATAATATCTTCAGGAATAAACAGAGATAGGACTCTTATCAATTATTATATGAAGATGCACAAATCTAATTATAGGTCTTTTCCAAAATATAGAGATATATTTAATAAGATATATAACGCATATAACGACATCCAGGGAGCTAAAAGAACTTTTATAGACAAGTATCATCTAAGAGAATTTTTAAGGCTAGCAGGAGTCAGTCATAGTGCAAATCCTCAAACAACTATAAGAGTAAAATCAGGAAAAGTTAAAGTAGATATAAAAGTATCTTATAGAGATTTTTCTAATCAATTAGATTTATGTAAGTTAGCCCTCACAGATTGTAACTATAATATTAATGTTTTATGACAGATAAGCCTAACTACTATGCTATAATACCTGCTAATGTAAGATACTCTAGTTTAAAACCAAATGCTAAACTTTTATATGGAGAGATTACAGCATTAAGTAGTAAGTTAGGGTATTGTTTTGCTAGTAATAATTACTTCGCTGAATTATATGGAGTAAGTAAAAACACAGTATCAAGATGGCTATCAGATTTAAAAAAATTAGGATTTATAACAATAAAAATAGAACGCAATACAAATAAAGAAATTGTAAAAAGGATTATAGGTATTGACAAAAAAGTAGATAACCCTATTGACAAAATAGTCAAAGAGAATAATACAAGTAATAATACTACAAGTAATAATATAACTATAAAGGAAAAATTTATTTCTGAGGTTATGAATTTTGATTATCCTAAAAGTATGTTAGAGGACTTTATTAACTATTGGACTGAAGGAAAAAAGAAAATGAGATACCAAAAACAATCTACATTTGAAATAAAATTACGATTATTGCGTTGGGCGAAAAATGAAACGAAATGGAACAAACCAAAACCAACAATGTCAAAGCTAGATGCACAATTAAGTCAATATGAACAAGCAAAAAAATTAATATGAAAGAAGAAAAAGGATTTTTAAATAGGGTAGTAGATTTATTAGAAGTAATGAAATCAGAACTACAAGTTAAAGAAGCTAAAAATAATGATATGAAAATGGGTATAAGAATAGGACATAGAATATCAGCAGTACAAAAAGTAAAACACTATGTTAAACAAAGAATTAAAGGTGAAGAGATTCCGAAGATAACAGGAAAAGGAAATAGCAATCCATCTTTATATTCTATAAAATCTGATTACTAATGAAACCACTATACCAAGAAGATATAAAAGAATTAACTGAGAAAGTATTAGACTTAGTAGCATTAACATCTGTAGAAATAGGTCATAGAACTGATGCAAAAACTATGGCAAGTCTTAGTAAAATATTTGCAACCGATCTAATACAAGAAAGAAGATTCGGTAAAATGACTTTTAATCAAATAAAAGATGCCTTTCGCATTGGTGTAAGATTTGGAAAAGACGAACCATTTTTAAATATTAGAACTTTCTACAAATGGGTATATTCCCATAAAAAAACAATAGATGATGCTACTTATCAAACAGAAACTTTAAAGATAAAAAATGTACCTTATTATCAAGAACCAAAAAAACTACTAAAATGATAGGGTGGGTAATTATAACTGCATTAATTATGTGGATAATACGAGAGCTAAAATGAAGATATTAACAACCATATATTTAATACTTGTTTTATTATGTGTATTAGAAGCTTATTTTTGTACTAAATTTGAAGACGAACTATAAAATATAAGAAATGAAAACAAAAGAAGTAATCAAAAACCTACTACTAAAATATCCTACTTTAAAAGATAGCGATAGTAGACTGATGGCTAATTATTGGTCTGAAGAATTAAACAGGAAGAATAAAGATATTGATGAAATGTCTGCTAGAGATTTACTTGGAATGTTTGCTCAAAGTCAATTAACGAATCCTGAGACTATTAGAAGAATGAGGGCAAAGATACAAGAAGAAAGTCCTGAATTTAGAGGGCAAGTATATAATTCTCGTAAAGGAGTTATTCAAGACAAATGGAGATCAGAGCTAGGTTATGAAATCAATCAGTAAACTAAAGAAGGAACTAGATAAGTTTTTTAGTCTTTACATAAGGCTTCGTTCTAGCAATGAATATGGAATAACACAATGCTATACTTGTAGTAAGGCTGCTCATTATAAGACAGGAGGTATGCAATGTGGACACTTTCAAAGTCGTTCATATTTAGCGACAAGATTTGATGAAGTAAATTGTCAAGTTCAATGTGTTGGTTGTAATATGTTTAAGCAAGGAGAACAATATAAATTTGCTCTAGCCTTAGATGCTAATTATGGAGAAGGTACTGCTGATGAATTGCTTTATTTAGCAAAGACAACAATTAAAATAAGTAGGGCAGATTATGAAGAGAAGATAAGTTATTACAAAGAGATTGTTAATAAATTAAAAAAAGAAAAAGGATTAGAGTAACTTTTTTATTAACTTTGGCGTATGACAGAACCGATATATGCTAACGAAGAACACAGGCAAGCAGTAGAGAAGTATTTATTAATGTGTACCGAGTTTGCAAAAGAAGTAAGTACAAAGTCAAGATACAATAATTATTTAGAAGTATTAGAAATAGTTTTGGAATACCATAACAATTACGGAAAAGGATTAAAGGAAAATAACTATTGGGATTGGTTAATGATTATACCTATTAACCTTTCTGTAATGACTAACGGATTTTTTGCAGGAATAGAAACAAAGACTAATGGTGCTACAGTAAGAGCTTATAGAGTTCTTTTAGCTGATATGTTAGCAGAATTAGTAGAGAAAATTGAAACTTTAGAGCCTGTAAATGACTGATATTTACTGTGAAATATCAAAGCTATCAGATAAGTTTAAGAAAATGACTTATGGCTTGACCACAGATAAGAACGAAGTTGATGAGGTAGTTCAAGAGTTACTCTATTATTTCCTTAGTATGAATCCAAAAGTACTTAAAAAAATATGGACAAAAGATGGCGAAAAAGGAATCGTTAGATATGGTGCTGTATATATTAGAAGAGCTTTAACTTGTAAAAATAATGCGTACTATTATAAGTATAGAAAATATTATACTCATATTGACAGCTCTATTTATAGTGGTGGCTGTACTTATAGTGATGACAATAAATACTTTGATACTAATATTAATAAGACTATTCAGAATATTCCTAATGAAGAAATAGATAATAGATGGCAAAAATTAGAACTTATAGACCATACTTTAGATAAGAATTTTAATTGGTACGATCAGAAAATTTTTGAGTTGTATTATTACGAGTCGAATACACTCGACTCACTCGCTGAGAAAACAAAGATAAGTAGGAATAGCTTGTTTAGCACTATAGACAAAGTAAGGGAACTACTAAAAAAGAAGTTGAATGAAGAAAGCTAAGAGTAAAAAGAAGATATATGATCCTGACAAAAAGAACTCGTTTTTTATGCAGTTCGGTTTTGAACAACCTATGCCTATTAAATATAAAACTAAAAGACAATGAAGTTCTTTGTCAAAGAAGAAGTATATCAGGATAGGATAAAGATATGTAAAGAGTGTATTTATTATTCAAAAACTTTAGGGCAATGTAAGGTATGTAAGTGTTTTATGAAGATTAAAGCAAGATTAGCCCCTCTCGCTTGCCCTCAGAAGTATTGGGATAAAACAACTGAGATAGAAACTCCTGAAGATTTGCCTCAAGATATAATAGATGAAATAATCAATTTATGGCCAGACTTAAAAACAGGAAGGGCAAAAGATGTAAAAGCAAAAAAGAAAATGATAGAGATATATAATACAATACATCATACTAATTATAATACAGGAACTAATTGTGGTTCTTGTATTGCAGCGTGTTTTGATGGAATAAAAAAACTATATAAAAAATATACTAATTACTATGACAATTAAAAGAACTTACAAAGGGATTAAGTCTATACTAAGACATCATATTAAAAATAATGTCAGGTCTTTATGGACTTACGAAGATGATAACTTTACAAGCGTTTACGACAACTATGATGGAGATTCAAGAATATATACTCCTCAACAATTGCTTAAATTTATAGATAAGTTATGAATGTAATATTTTTAACTATATCTATATTTGCAATATTATTAACAATATGCTTGACAATAGTGGAAAGTAAAAGGCGTAAGTATGAAAACAATAACTTAAAAAACAATATAAAAAACTTTGATAATGACTCCAATAGACTTAGATGAAATACCTGCATACTATAAAGGTAAAAATGGATATATGGCAAAAGATGTAGTAACAAACTTTGATCTTAGCTACAATGTAGGAACTGCAGTTACATATTTATTAAGAAGTAAAAACAAACACAAAGACGGAGGAGTTGAAGATATAAGGAAGGCGATTAACCACTTACATTTTGAACTTGATAAACTGCACGATGGCACTATATAAATGTGAATGCGGAAAAGAACGAGAACTACCTAAAGCTACAATTGTTCTAAGAGATGGGAAGTGGGTGGCTAAGGAGGGGCTTTGTGAATGTGGCAAGTATATGGATAGCGAACCAACAGAAGGAATGCCTAATTTAAAAAGAACAGAACCATCATTAAGTAAGAATAGAGATAAGCTATGGGCAGGAGCAAAAGAGAAACTAATAGGAGAAAGAGGTATTAACGAATCATTTGATTAATGAAGTTTGTAATAAAGGACAATAAAGATAAACAAAGCCTGATAAACTATTTAAAAGAGTTAGGTAATGATTATATAGTAGATGTAAAGAAACAACGTAATAATAGGTCTATGATGCAAAATAATTATTATTGGAAATGTATAGTACAAATGTTAGCAGACGAATTAGGGTACTATCCAAATGAAATGC
>VTLG01013461.1_pt1 | contig 15299 bp, 26 predicted proteins | sample 4694571 | NCBI WGS metagenome assembly VTLG01 (sample SAMN12604809, study PRJNA352737) | marine metagenome | biome: ENVO:00000447; feature: ENVO:00000209|ENVO:00000569|ENVO:01000036; material: ENVO:00002151; isolation source: viral sequences binned using virsorter ...
AATAGATGTTCCACTTGAAGAGCCACTTGTCACATACATAATCTCTTGTTCAATCTGTATTATAGAGCCAGTAGCAATTGTTCCGCTTTCAGTTGTTAATATTACATCATTTTTTTCTATTACTGCATCTGTATCAATATTAACATCGCTAGTTAAGAAATTTGAATCACATACTCTTAAAGCTCCATCAACATTATAATATTCAGGCTTAACTGCTCCAGTTCTTGAGCCTAGTTTAAACTTATCGTTTTGCCATTCATCAGATGTTTGATTTGCATCATATATATCAATGCCAACATCATCATTAATTACAACAAAGTCAGTATCAGTTTCTGTAGGCGTTGACTCCATACTGTAGTCATGAGAGAATGAAAACAAACCATATCCTATTTCAAATCCTCCCGATGCTGTTGTTATATCTGTTATAGTAGCACCGTTAATATCAGTCTTATTATATAAATTTTTAGCATCCCCTTCTTTCGTAAGCCTTCCAGGATTTCTTACTGACAAACTGCTAAAGACATTTTGATTGTCACCAATATCCCTTGGGTCAAACTTAGTATTTGAGCCGCCATGAAACTCTAATATTTTGTACTCTTGTTTAGGCATTTATAATAATTTATCTTTACAAACTGCCCATACTTTATCGTCTAATTTATTCTTAGAAGATGATACTAAATAGTCTCCAACTTTAACAAAAACTGATTTAAGAACATTTTCACTGAATAAGTTTTTTACTATTATTGCAACAACTTTCTTCATTTACTTCTCCTTGGTTATTTTTTAAAATTTTTCTTTTTGCCGCCATGATACTCATAAGCATGACCATTATCTTTTAATAATTCATTTAAAGACTTATCTTCGCCTTCAATAAAAAGCTCTCCAAGAACTCTACCATATTTGCCTACTCCATGCGATTTTATAATAAATTCACCTTCATTTTTAGAAAGCATTTCTTTAGTATATTCTTTTGCAGCTAAGCCTTTCTTTTTTTCTTCAAGGTCTCTTGTTCTGCTTTCCCATGTATCAACACCCATAAATCGTATTCTTTTTTTAACTGATACATCAAAACCTAAATCAATATAGGCATCACATGTGTCTCCATCTACAACTCTTTTTAGCTTTGCTTTGTATTTATACATTTTTTACATTCAACTTTTTTTTCTAATTGCTCATATCTTAATCCTAATTGAAACAATCTTATTTCAAGTTCAGATATACGGTTATCAGCATCATTAGGTTCTTCAACATATTTCATTATTTTATACAAATTAAATTGCTTTGCTATGAGGCTTACAATTTTATTTATTACCATTTTTTTTAACATTATTTTTCTTCCCATTTGCTTAAATCCAACATTTGCAACGGTCTTTCTATTGTGTGGTCTTTAAGCTTATCGTTTTGTATTTGTATCTTTGTTCCACCTTTAACAAAAGGTTTTCCATTCGCAGTTCCAATATCATAAGCAAAAAATGTTGTTTTCCAAAAACCTACTCTTATAACTCTTGCTGGCCTACCATCTAATATAACTACATCATCAGTGTTAATATCTTTACCAAGAAAAACTTTTAACCCTTCAACGACGGTTTCTATGGTAGACTTAAATAATAAAAGAGCAACGCCAGATACAAACAGCCATACCCAGTTTCCCAAAAACCCTTCTGCTTGTTTCTTTAATTCCTCTTCGTTCATATTTATTTCCCATCAATCAATTCACCCCATAATGAGGTCCTTCCATCTATTATCTGTATTACGTGTACAGTAAAATGTCCTTTAGTAAAAAAATCTACAATTGCAAATGCATGTGCCCAGTTAATTGGTCTTCCACCAAGCCATGTGTTTTGTTCATTTCTCATGTCCTTTAGGCATCCAATGCTCCAGGCTGACTTTTGACCATCCATATGAGTCACTGAACTCTGCTGTATGTCGTGATGGTGACCATACATTACATTGGTTCCAAGTCGAACTAGATGATTCCTTGTATGCTGAACCCCCGCAAAGTGATGGCCATGGTAAAAGTGTAACTTTCCAATCTTGAGGTACTTGCCTGCTTGATAATAATTGTATCCTCTTTCTTTTAGTTTTACGCATTCTTTAAACCTGTATTTAGTTAAATATGGATTTTCATCAACAAATCGATTCATCCAATCGTCATGATTACCCTCAATCATGTATTTTTCTTTGCAATTAGCCTTATCCAAAGACTCATCAATTAAATCCATGCCTTTATTTACATCTTTAACGTCTTTTTCTATAAAAGGCAACTGATACTCTAGCGGTGGTCTTTTTCGCTTTTTCCATTGCCAGTGAGAGCAACCATGCCACTCACCTACATCACCTAAGTCTACATAGACATCAGGCTTTACTATCTCTATTGCTTTTTTCACCACATTAATAGCTTTTCTATCATGTAGTGGAAAATGTTTGTCAGGCGTTACAAATACTCTTTTAACTACGCCTTTACTTTCTTTTGTATATTTCATTATAAATTTTTACGCAAATATAAGCAAACGATGCTAGCCCAACAGCAACTCTTACAACTACTGGCAACCATTCAATCCAGGTAACACTCATGCCTGTTGCACTTACAGCTACTGTTTTCAGGGAATCTACCATTTTACTTTATTAGCCCAATATGCTGCAGACATTTTGCCTTTTGCAATATTTTTTGCATGCCTAGCTTTAAAAGATTTACGTCTATTTTTTTGTTTTTGAGATTCTCCAGCCTTAGGCTTACCAGCAGTCTTAACTCCTTGCTGCCCAAAACGTATTGTTTTAACCTTATCTCCTTCTTTTGCAACAACAATATGACTTTTCTTTGGATGTCCTGGAGTTCTTTTAGGTTTATTGTATCCTGATACCCCAGCTCTTCTTAATCTTGCATCTTTTTTTTGCATTAACGATTCCTCATTTTTTTAAGAACTGCCTTACCATACTTTGCATGTGTCTTTCCTTTGCGCGTAGCAGCTCTTTTTTTACGGTTTTCTGAGGCTTTTTGCGATGAACTTAAACTTTGCCTTACAGACTTAGGTAAATACCTGCCACGCTCTGCTTTTGGCTTTCTTCTATCACTAGCACTTACATAGTCCCAATCTTCACCTGTCCATTTATTTAATGATTTTTGTGATTTCTTAAGAGCCATTTATGAAGTGTAGCCTCCTCCCTTAGCTTTATATTTTTTAGCTAGCATTTGTGCTTTACGAGCACTCCAAACACCTGCAGGGCCGCCTTTTGAGCCAGCTTTAATACTTTGAAATAATCTTTTACGCATTGAAGGCTTAGTGTAGTTGCCTGCTTCATTAACCTTTGACTTTCTTCTGTCTTTTGCGTTTTTACTTTTCATTAGTTTTTTTTGCTTCACTTAAATCTTGCAACAATTCAATTTTGCCAACTATTTTTAACATTTCTTTAGTTATTCCTGCAATTTTGTTTTCTAGTTGAGCTTTTTCTTTGTTTAAAGCATTGTATGATTCAACTTCTTTTTCTAATCTACTGTTTATTTTTTTACTCATTATTTTTCCTTATTATACTGGGTCTAAATATAAATAATATTCAGTTCCATTAACCCATACTGACATTCTATGAGATAAAGTCCCTACTGCATCTAAAGCTGTGTTTTGAACAGTTCCTTCTACAAACAGAGATAGTGTAGCTCCATCAGTCGCAAGACCTGTTGAATCTTTTGACCCAATATATATTTGATTATCAGTGTGTGCGCTTGGTTCGGTTCCATTTGCTATAGCTAAATAATAAAGCGTACTACTATCAAATGTTTCAGTTCCAATTCCAACACTTCCATCTCTATTGCACACTAAAATTCTTTCTACATCATAAGACAGCCCATCATCAGCAAGAGACTGTACTACAAAATTTTCACGATAATTAGCAATTGCCATTAATTTATCATTAGTTCCTTCACCAGTATCTTCAAAATAAACTCTTGGAATCCCGTCGTCTGTAATAACAATTTCTGCCTCATTTCCCATGCTCATACTTGATGCGCTTCCATCACTTACATGTATTGAATGCACAGAAGATGAGGTTCCGCTTGTTATCCCTCCAGAAACAATAAGGTCACCGCTTACGTTTAAATCACTTGATATGGTTCCCCCTGAAGAACTTCCTGACGTTAGAGTATCTGTTGACCATGATGTTGATGTTGAGCTCATATATTCCTCCTATATCCTTGGAACTGCTAAAGTTCTTACGCCTGATTTCCTTGATGGATATTGTTTTATTGCTCTTTCATACATTCTTCTAAAATACATTGCTCTTTCAATATCTCCAGAATCTTCAAACATTCTTGCTTTCATATAACATAAAAGAGCGTTCTGCATTCCTGTATCTAATCCATGAGCAGAGCTTAATTCACTAGTTAAATTTGAAGTGGTTACAGTTTCATATTTTGAATGAAAAGTAATTCTTAAACCATTGTCTACAAACAAAGATATAAAGTTTCCTGTTTCATTAGTTGCAGAACTTGAAGAAGAGCGAGTCATTGTAAAAGTATTGGCACCTGTTCTTGTAATGCTTTGACTTGCAAGATTATCATCATTAAAATTAGTTGTGCCTGATATAGAAACTCTGTCTCCAGTAACTAAGCCATGAGCTGCACTTGTAAATGTTATAGTTGTTCCGCTGCAATCTGCATCTGTAATTGAACCACTTAAGTTACCATTGCCTTGAAACGTATCATATTTTTCTACAGTACGTTCGCCAGTAACAGTTGTTGTGTCAGTGCAAAGTATTGCTAGCCTTTTGTCGTCATTGTACCATGTAAAATATGAGTTAGGATGTCTTCTTTTAGCCATTATGTTAAAGAGTCCTCCGAGCTGTCTGTATCTCCTCTTAACAATCTGTGTGGGTCTGAAAGCTTAGGAATCATTACATATCTGTCATTAGTATCAAGTATTTCAACTCTTACAATATCAATAACCTTATCATCTAACTCATACCATCTTTTTTTCTTTTCTAAATCTGTAGTTGCTGACACTAAATACTCTTGCTTCATTGATGAAATTTCAGTTAATCCATCATTCATCATCTGAATTATATATGCTTCAGATTGCCTTCCAAACATTTTTTCTATTTGTTCTATAATTCTTTTAGGAGTCATTAAGCCTCTCTCCCTTGAGGTAGACCTTGAGATATAAGCATCTGAACTCCTTTATCATAATCTTGCTGTAATTTTGCTTGTTGTCCTTGATACCATTGATATTTTTGATTGTCTCTTTGCATTCTTGTATTTGCTTCAGCAATATATCCCTGAGAAATGTTAATTTTAGCCTGAATTTCAGACGCATATCCTTGTGCTGTTTGAATATATGCACTAGCAGTCGATATATATGCTTGCACAGCTCGACTTTTAGCCCCTGTAAAAGCTGCTCTTGATTGCACTTCTGTCGCAAACCCATTAATTTCTGCTTGCAGTGCTTGGACTGTTGCACTCCACTCAGCTATATGTGCCTGTGCTCTTTGAATTTCAGATTGCGCTGTCGCTAATGTGGCTTGAACCATTTCAGTATCTTCATCATTAAGCCAATATTGAACACTTTCAGGTTCTGTATCTCCACTCATAGTAGCTCCATCAATTAAATTTCGAGCTTTATCTAAAGCATCCTTAACTCTTGTCATTTCGCTATCAGAAGTATTATAAGTGCTATCATCTCCAAACAATGCGGGGTCTCCACCATCAGCCCTAAATTTATCTACCGCTGTGTTTATAGCGTCTAATGCAGTTTCAAAGTCTCCAGCATTATTGGTTTGAGTTGCTATTTCAAAAGCCGCAGATTTTGCCAAAGCAACCTCTTCAAACGCCTTATCAACTTCTCCATTTATTAAGTCACACACTGCTTGAGTTTCATCAAGCTCATCATTTACTGCTGTGAAGGCTGTATCAATATCGCTATTAGAGTTTAAATTATTCATTAATCTTTGCAAAGCTTTAACAGATGCATATAGTGTTACTAAGTACTCAGCTTCATTTGGAAAATTATCAATTGATGTGCTTCCATGTGCAACCGTAGGGTTAGCTATAACATAATAAATTCCTGACGAAGATGCGGGAAGTATGTTTAGTTTATTACCCTCAACATAATATACTGGGTCTGTAGCTGTTGCAAATTCAATACTTGTAGAGGTCGATGCTTTATGTTTATCCATTGGTCGTATTTGTCTGCATTCAACGCTACCTGCATAAACGCTTCCAAGTTGACCTGTAATCATTGTTTCTGCTTCAGAATTAGCTGCCGCAGATGTAAATGTTTGTTTTGAATAACAATATTGCTTTAAGTTTGGAGGCAATATATTTATAATTTCTCTAGCTCCAGCTTGCAACCAATCAGTCAAAGCATCATCTTCAGTGCCTGCAAATCCTGTTAAAGCATCAACTTGATTTTTAAAAGATTCAGCCATTATCTAGCATTCCTGTCAGCAATATCCTGTGACATTGTTTTTGATGAAAACTCAATTTTTGTTTGTCCGCTCCAAGTAGTTCTCATATTAACATGGTCTTTAGTGTTATTAAAGTTTACAGGAGGATGTTTGGCTTCAACAACCTTTCCTTTATTTTTGTCGTATATAAATATTTTAGATGGCATTATTTTTTTTCTTTTTGGTCTTTAGTTTTTGTGTTATATTTTTTACCTTTATAGGTAAACTCTTTTGCCCCTGCACTTTTTGCTAAATTAAAGGCTTTTCCAAAAGACTGTTTGTCTAAATATTTTTGGTAACCTGGATTATGCTTTGAAGGGAACTTTTTACTTTTAACTCGGCCTCCTGCATCATATGTTGGATAATTATCTTTTTTCATTACTATTAACCTTTTTTCTTACTCTTCATAGCTAGTTTAACTTTACTTTTAATAGCTTTTTTAGATTCGTGAACTCTTTTTCTAGCTTCTTTTATATTAGCATCATGGTCTTTAATAGTGCCTTGTATCATCCACTCAGGTGCTGCCCTTCTGCCAGATTCTGTTTTAGCATCACGATACTTTGGCACTTTCTTTCTAAACTCTGTTGATTTTTTAACTGCTTTTTTTAAAGATTTTTCTTCTAAAGGGATGTTTTGCTTTATAACTTCTTTTACTACATCCGTAACATCAACCTTTCCACCTTCTTTATATTTCTCAACCCTTCCACCAGCATCGTATGTTGGGTAATCAAATTCTTTTGCCATTACTTCTCCTTTTTATTTTTAATTTTTCCACCATGCATCATTTTAGCAATTCTATTAGCTATTGCCATTCTTTGAGCTGGACTCATAACTTTTCCACCATGACCATAAAGGTTGGGCCTTAGTGGTGGCCTCATTCCTGCCCCAGGAGGCAAAGGGCTTGTTTCCCCAGGCTCAAGTTCATTAGATATTGATGGGGAAATTGGATACCCTCTATGTGGGCCATAATGAGGGGCATCTTGCCAATTAATAGCTCCAAATCCTTGAGGGGCAAATTGCCCAGGAGGTCTAGGCGCTACTCTTCGTAATGGAACATTAGGGCCTCCTCCCATAGGATTTGGTCTGTTTGGAACCATTCCACCATGTTTATATTTTGAAACCATTTCACCCATTTCTATTTTATCTAATTTAACTTTTCCACCAGATTGCATTGAATAAGACTTAGCTTGAGCAATTCCTTTTTCTGTATATGGAAACTTCATTCCGCCAGCATTTCTATTTTTCTTTACGTTTGGCATTATTTTTTCCCCCTTTTGCGTGCATCTTGCACTGGTAATTTACCAAATTTGTTAATATATTCCAAAGCAGCCTCCGTCTCAGGATTTACTGAACTTTTTCTTATGACATATTCGCCACCTTCAACTTCTATAGGCACACCACCTTTTGCATGTGAGGGTCCATTTATAGGTCCACCCATCTGTTTTTTTGTGTGGCCATAACCTTGCTTTCCTAATGATAAATGTTTTTCGTATGTATCAGCTTTTACAGCTTTGCCATCTTTATACATCATATGTGGTTTAAAATCTTTTTTCTTAGCCATTATGAGTTTTTAGTTGCAATAATAAAAAGTCTGTCGCCAGCTAATCTAGTAACAGAAATTTGACAATCATCCTCACTGCCCATAAATGTTGCAAGTGCGTCATAAGGTGCATCAGACTCAGTTTTGTCAGGCGCTGCGTCTACAATAAAAGTTTTTACTGTTGTTGCCATATTTTCTCCAATTTAAGTGTTATAAAATTCTTAGTAGATTTGGAGTGAGCCCTTTATACGACCCACTCCATAGTTCTACAAAACTATTAAACCTTATTGGTTTGGTTTATGTAGCGGTTACGCCTCCATCAGCTTTAGTTTGTCCTGATACATAGTAATTAGTACCATCACACCAGATGTCAATAAAATCGCCTTTAATGGCAACGCCATCAGCAAAAGTTATTGTTGTACATCCAGCACTAAAAACTCCGTCATCACTTGTGTCTACTTCAAGCTCATTAATACCATTGCATATAATAACATCAGTATCATCTGCTGCTTTTTCAACAATAGTATATGATGCGCTAGAAGGAGCAGCCTTAACTACAAACTTGCAATACCAACCTATACCTGCATCAGCAACTGATGGCAAAGTTGTTGCAAACTCTGTAGCAGAGTTCAATAAAAATATTGAACCTGAGTCTGTTTCCGATAACGATGAAGCTGCGCTTAACTCTTTCACTTTAAGTTTATGAGAACCTGTAAAGTTACTATTTTCGTTTAAAAAATCACTTCTCATATTATACGCCCTCCAAGTGTAGTAGTGCGTGAGTTTCAGGAAGAGATACTTCAAGACCAGCCTCAGTTAAGATTAGGTCTTTTCTTAAATCTTCATCCGCTTGCTGCACGTTTGTTGTTATTGATGTGTCTCGGTTGTAACCATTTCCAACAAGTGGTCTGTAAGCTACGTGGTCTAAGTCAACCAAAGCCATATATCCAGAATAATTTGCTCTGAATAATGGTTCTTTAACTAGCGTCATATCACCATGTATTGTGTCAACTTTTAACACTCTATGCCCAAATGTTCCTTGAGATTTTTCAAGATTATATTGTGCTTGAGTGCTTGCTGTTGAGCCATCAATAAAACCATCGGCCCCCAACTTATTGAATTGAGACATTACAGGTAATGAAGCTAACGCTAATTTAGAGCTTGCTCCGCCTCTTGCAGGGTCAAAAATCACTTCAAAATCACCAAGCAAAGAATCATATGTTAATTGCGCTGCTGTGTATGATTTAATAAATGATTTTTTTTCTGAGTAAGATAAAGATGCATTACCCTCAGTAACTTGGCTTCCACCAACTGCTACTGCTGCATTTTTTACAATGCTACCTGTAATACCATCAGTATACTGAATTCCACCTTGAGAACCTTTCATACCAAAAAGCATTGCTCTTTCAATATCAATTTTATGCTCTCTAAGTTTTAAGTTCCAGATTCTTGCCCACTCATCAGCGTATCCGCGATAAATTGTAGCAAGAGCAGTATTACTCATTTCACATGCTGTTTTAAAGATTTGAGTATATCCAAATCCATCATCAAGCTTTTGTGAAAATACGTCTGGAGCTCCTGAACCCTCACCAAAACCAGTACCTATTACAGTAACTAGAGCGTTATCGTCAACAGCAGTTGTTGATGAGTCTCCAGTTGAAGCTTGTATAGTTTTTACTGATAATGTTGAAACAGCGGAATCATGAGAAACAGATTCAACTCGTACAGTTGCTTGTGCAAGCTCATCTGCTTCAGCGCCTGCTGCTGCATTATGCCTTACATTTAAAACCATTCCTTTAATTAAATAGTCAACTGAAGAAGGGCTTGAAGCACCATCATCAACAGTAATTGTTGTTAGTCCTCCTGGAGCAGCGATTGTTGCGCTTGCAGCCATTGAAAAACTTCTATCAGTCATAGCTATTTGTGTCCTGTCTTCCAAATATCTGAATTGTGAATCAGATGTTGGAACTTTTGCGACTTGTGATAAATACACAAAAAATGGAGATTCTTCTGGTGACAGTTCTGCGACTCTATCGCTAAAATCGTACAGTCGTCTTGTTGACATACTTGCGCTATCAACAACACCTTGCCCAGGAGTAATTCCACTTACTGCATTTATCGGCCCTTTATTATATGTAGCCATTTTAGTTATTCTCCTTAGTTATTTATTATAGTACACCTTTTCGGCTTCCAGCAGCAGATATTGCGTCCCATAATCCATCTTTTTCAGATTTAACTTGAGGTTGCTGTCCTTGGAGTATTCCTCCAGGAGTTGGTGCAGCCTGTGTTTGTCTGACATTGTCAAGAGGACTTGCAGACGGGTCAACTGTGCCTTGGCCATCGTTCATAACAGCACGCCACATTTTGATTGCACCTTCAACGCCATATTCCCCAGGATTTTTTGCGGCAAAACTCATAAATGAATCAACTTCTTGTGGTGTTAAACCTTGTTGAGTTAAATTAGACTTCAACTGTTGTACACCTTGTTGCTTTACTACTCCTGCCATCCTTTGGTTTACAGCCTCTCCAATACTATCTTGTAGCTCTTGCTGTCTGAACTTATACGATTTAGATTTAGGGTCATTATAGGCTTCCCATGGGTCAAACTCATCTTTTCCTAATTCAACTCGTTGCGGTCCTACGGGTTGACCTGAACCACCTTGAGCCATTGCAGTTATTGTATTTGCAATATCTGGTCTTTGTTGCAGCAGATTCCCAATTGCTTCGAATTTTTTAAGATTTTCAACTTTACCTGCGAGTTTATCCTTTTCTGACTGAAAGTATTTTGCTTGTTCTTCCCAGTTTTGATTTGAACTCTCTTCGGTTGTTTGACTGTTATCTTGCCCTACATTATCGACGGGTTGACCTTCTTGTGGAAGATTCTCGTTTTCATATGCGTCTGTCATTACTTTTTCTCCTTTTGCGATTTCTCTTGTCGTAATTGAGCTTGACTACTTAAACGTAATTTCTCTGACTCAAGTTTGACCGCATCTTTTAGTCTATCAACTGACAGCTTAGTTTCAGCCTTTGAATTTGAAGACTCTCTACTAAGTTCTGCCTTGAATTTTTCTACCTCAGTGCGCTTACGTGCCTGTATAGATTCCCTGTGTGCAGTTTGTAAGTCGCCTGAAACTTTTTTAATTTGTTGCTGTGCTCCAGCTAATGCTTGTTGTAATTGTTGTATTTGGTCTGTTCTAGACAATACACCCTCCTTATCAAATATATCTGTTTTCTTTAATGCCTCAACTTTATCAATAAGTCCAGACTGATAAGCTTGCATATAAACTTCCCATTCACCCCATTTATTAGATGGCATAGTAGAGTTTCCAATAACCCTTATATCAAACTGCCCAACAGACAAATCATTTTCTATTGATAACAATTCTTTTGATTTATCATCATACAATCTTTTATTAACAGTATATTCATTTATATCATTGTTTGGTTGAGATATTCTAAACATTTTTTGAAAGCTGTAATGTGATTTAGCTAAATTATATACAACTTTACCAATTCTTTTTAATGAACCTTCAACATCTCTAAGCTTAGACTTAGAGCGTCTTTGCCCAAAATCTTCTAGCATCATAGTTGCAGATGATGTTCTTGGCGCAACTTCTGCATTACCCTGCATCATTTCAAAGATACCCATATTTAAATCTATATATTTTTCTATTAATGCTGGCAACTGCATTATTGAAGAAGATAATGGTTGAGGTGATGGAAAATGTGGTTCCCCAAACGATGCATCATATTCGAGGGTAGCATTTGGGTTAGCCCAATCTCTTTCGAGTTCTTCTATATCTTGTACGCTTCCTTGAGGTATAAGAAGCTTGAGTCCAGAACTTGCTTGTGCGTGAGAGGTAATTAATGACACAACTTTATTGAGGAACCTTTGAAAATCTTTATTTTTTCTTACATCACTCATTGGGTATGGAGTATTGGTCCATATGTTTGGCACAGGAACTATAGGATATATATCTGTATCAAGAATAGAATCATATAAGACTATTTGACCTAAACTTCCTGTTTGCCTGATTCTTGTTTGCTGAACTTCAACAAAATCAATTAAACCTTTATCAATTGCATTCAAAAATTGCGCATCTTGCTGCATTATGTCAAACTGTTCTTTTGAAACAATTTTTTCCTGATTGTTTCTTCTATCAAGCAATCTGTAGTATGGAACCTTAACTTTAGTATAGTATTCAATAAGTCTGTACTTTTCACTTGAACCTTGATAATCATAATCTTTTACAACATCAGGAGTAAACGATGCCATGGTTCGTTTGTTTTGATTGCTTGGATAGTCTTCTTCTGAAACAGTTTCTATTTGGTCAATTAACATTACATCGCTGTCTTCTTCAATTGGCTCGCTTAATTGTGGGTAAACATCTAATACCTGCATTTTACTCATTATGTTAGATACCATAATACCTGAAGCATCACCAAAATATCTTTCCCTAGAGTTTGGGTCCACATAAACTTTAAAAGGGCTGAGGTGTTTAAACTTAACTTCACCTCTTCCATAGTCTGCCTCTTTATCAATATAGGCATAAAAATATCCTAAACCAGTTACAGTATAATCATGTATTGCCTGTTTAAATTGTTCATTACCTTCTGATATGTCCCATATGTATTCAAGTATTACTTTCCACACATTAGCCATTTTAGTATCAGAATCTTCTCTAGCAACTGCTGAAAACTTTGGCGGTTTTGATGTTATTATAGCTTTAAACTGTTCAATAGCAGAATACAATCTATCCATAGGCACAGCTGATTGGTTGCGTGATGCTAATTCATCTGCTTCTTCATCTGAAAAATGGTTGCCTAAATAAAAATCTATATCTTCTCTAGCAGCAACATCCCAGTCCTCACGTGCATTGTGCCAACGGTCAAAAGTTTCTTTAATTTCCTTTGCTCTAAAATCTTCTTTAATCACAGTAGATAATATACTAATAAATCGTTATAATTAACAAATCGGCTCATATTCGTCTTCCAGTCATCCAGTCATACATTTTTTTAGGTTTATACCAAGAACCATCTTTTGCTTTTTCTTTTTTAATTGAACTTGCTTTTGCATTTCCTTTTGCCCACTGAGTTGCTAAATAAAAAGCATCGATAATATCATCATGAGAGCCTTTTGGAAAGTCAATTAATTCGTCAATAAATTCATGGTGTTGTTTTTTAAGGTGTACCGCACCTGCTTTAAACATTGGTTGCAAACCTTCAAACAATCTATCTTTCTTTTTAGAATTGTAATTCTTAATACCTTTTTCAATTCCAGGTAAAAACAATCCTTCAGACTTGCTTCTTTTCATAATATAGTCTCTAAGCATTTCCTGATATGCAATTGTTTCTATATTTATTCTTCGTATTGGCGTGTATTGTTTAGCGATTTTAAATATTTCATCGGCACATTCCATTGGCAATACTCTTTTGCGCCAATATTCAATAACATAATAATCATATTCAGCAGTAACACCAAGAACCATAATAACAGAATAATCACTGCGAGAAGTAACTGTGGAAGCTGGGTCAACGCCAATATATATATTAATGTATTCTTTATCTCCATTTGCAAACTGTATATACCAGGAATCAGCCGCTTCATCAAATCTTGCATTACCTTGATAAATTCCATCATTTATATCATCCTCACTAAATATTTGGTCCTCTGGGGACTTTGCCTGATTCATATACTCTTGATAAAATTTAGCAGGAGTTCCTGAATCAATATAAAATTGTTTACGCTCTTCTAATTTTTTTATTGGCCATCTTGAAGGCCATATTGGCTTACCGTCTTCTATGGCTTTACGGGTATATACATCCCAAGTATATTCTTCGCCTGTTTTATCTGCTTCGTGTTTGTTTCTTACTAAAACATTTAAAAAGGCATCATAATGCACTATTGTTCCATTACACCATAAAAATCCATTTTTATCAAAATCAATAGCAGGATAAACTGCTGCAGTCACCCATTCTTTAATTTGTCTACGAGAATCAGGTGTTTTGGTATTTAACTCTGATTCAAAGTCATCAAGTATAATTCCTGTATATCTTGAAGATAATTGTTTTTTACCACGCAATCTTTGAGAAGTACCTTTGCCAATCATTCTGCATCCATTACTTAATGTAAATTCATCTTTAGTCCACTTATCTCCTTGCAAGTCTCCAAAGTAATAATGTATAGCAGGGTTAGAGTATATATGATTAGCAATCCAGTTTAAATTATCTCTTGCCTGGTCTTGTGCTTCACCTACCCATGCAATAAACTCTGGCTTATCTTTTTTTGCAAATAAAAAACGATGCAATACTGCGCAAGCAGCCAAAGTAGATTTTGCGTGGTCACGCGGCAATACAAGCGCTAACTGCTGTATGGAAGTGTCCAGCAACATTTTTCCAACTTCAATATGAAAGTCAGGAGTTGCAGATGCTAAAAAATCTTGGGGTGAAAAAAGTTTGCCAAATGTAATTAGGTTTTTATGTGCTAATTGCAATGCCTCTTCGTTTTTAGAAACATTACCATTAAGATTGAGATTTGCCATTATATATTGGTTAGTTCAAAATGAGGTAAGTCATCAAAACCATTGTCTTCTAAATCTGTGTTTTGGTTCCAATCTCCTCCCCACCTAAGGCCAATGCCTTTTGATTTTGCTATACCCATTACCATTCCTGCAAAATAAGTCATTCGCTCTCTATCTTCCCAGTTTATAGGGTATGGAGCAACATCAACAGCTATAGATGGGTTGTGGTTATGACGACCTTTTGGCCATTTAACCTTTGAATTTCCGTTTTCAAATGCTTTGTTTTGAGCTTCTTCTCCGCGATGTCCACATAATACAGAACAATCAAAGTATTTAATTACTTCATTAAATATTTCTTGCAAATCTTCATGGCATGTTCCAAGTCTACGTTTAGATGTTTTTCCAAATTTTGGCATTTTAATCTCCAATTACTTCATTTATGTCTATAAAATTTTCTTTTAAGTATTTTTCAATACTACCGTCGTCCATATTTTTTAATTGCCTAAAAGCGTTAACATTAAAAGTAGGCGAATTTATTAATGAATCAACTCTATTTTTAATCCCTGGCTTATCTAAAGCAGTGCTAACCTTTTCTGTAGTATCAATTTTTACGTTATAAACTCCTGGTTTTTTATCAGGCTTTATATCTACAATAGGCTCCTTTTGCGTTTCTGTAGATTCAGATTGAAATAAACTGCTTATATCATCAACCATTTTATAAAAACCTTTGCCAGCTTGCACTGGATAATTTAACACCCTACTACCACCAACAGGAGAAATATTTGCATAGCCTGAAGGTTCTTCAG
>VTLG01016898.1_pt1 | contig 15297 bp, 18 predicted proteins | sample 4694571 | NCBI WGS metagenome assembly VTLG01 (sample SAMN12604809, study PRJNA352737) | marine metagenome | biome: ENVO:00000447; feature: ENVO:00000209|ENVO:00000569|ENVO:01000036; material: ENVO:00002151; isolation source: viral sequences binned using virsorter ...
AATGTCCTTCTGGTAATTCATCAAATGTAAATGGCATACCATTGATAAAGTACATCTTGACGATCATACTACCGCCACGAAACCAACAAAAGTTGGTGGTTATCTTGTATTTCATTTATTTATCTGTGGTTAATGCTAATTCTGCATATTTAATCATATGTGGTTCAAGCATTTGGTCACATACTTCTAAAACTCTCATAAACTCTGCAGAATCCTCACAAGCAATTATCTTATTATCTCCATCACTACTTCTAAGTTTGAAAGTTCTAGCACAGATGTCTACAATAACTTCGTATACAAAATCTTCCATATGAAATAATTTTTTTTCTTATTATAGCATATGTATAAAAATCGTCAAGAGAGTGTAAGACTTGTGCTGCCAATACCAGCAACAGTAAAGGTTAGTGTTGATCCGACTACACTTATCTCTACATTATTAAATGATGATGCATAGACATCACCATATACAAAAATATCCTCAGTAAATTCTGATTTTTTATAAACATAATTTATATCTTCACTATCGTAATCTGGGGATGGAACTCCACCGTTTTTAAAATCTGTCATTATATTGAATTAAGTGCTGAAGAAGGAACAGATGTATTTGCAAAAACTGATGCTGCCCAATCTACATCTCTTCCTGTAATTCTCTTAACTTTGATTGGTCCTTTTGGTGTAGTTAAAATAATGTTTGTTTTACCAGCTACGTCAAGATTTCTACCACTTATTCTAGTTTTCTTTGCATTTATTCTTGTTGTAGTTTGATTTGTAGCAATAAGTTCACGAGAGTTTATTTGTACTTTACCATTTGCAGTGAGTTCTATGTTTTCTTTTGCATCAAAGATAATATTTTTACCACTAACTCGCACGTCACCATTTTTTTCTGCGTTGATTATAACATCCCCATTTAATCCAACAATTTTAACACACACTCCACCATTATCTACTTTTGCTCCTCCTGCAACTGTTATCGTCTGATCACCATAAACGTGAACTTTACCATCACCAGTCATTCCAATATTACTAATGTCACCTGAATCTGCGTATCCATACAAATTATATGCTATATTTCCACACATTCCCAACTCAGGATTAGATGTCTCTATCCTAAAATGAGGACCATAAGAGTCATATGATCTTTTTTGCCAATTTTGTTCGTTTACTGGATACGTCATATTTTTATTTAGTACCCTCCTCCATATCCACCGCCTCCTGACGATCCACCACCTGATCCCGAAGACCCGCCACCACTAGGAGGACTAGAAGGAGGAGGAGTGTAACTCTGTCCAGACGTTTGTTGACTTGATGTGTCAACTGGGTCAGTTTGAGGGATACTACTTGTATCAGACTGACTCGTTGTAGTGGTGTTGGAAACATTTGTTTGTACCTGTGCTGAAGAAACCGTGGTGATTGGAGTTGTAGTAGACATCGTGCCTCTTGATGTCCGACTTTCTTGTGGTGTATCATATATTATCATATCACTACCACTGTGTTTTACACCAGTCATTTTAGTGCCATTTGGCATAATATGGAAGGCACCATAATATGGTTCACCATTAATAAATCCTACAATACCTGCATTGCGAGGAGAAATGCAATCTATGACTTGTTTGACTTTACCTTGATATTCAGGTCTTGGTGTTAATTGTGCTTTTAAAAGTGCTCCTGTTCCTGTATTTGATATAACTTCCATTACAGGAAGAGTTGTGTATGGTTCTAAATTATTTGTGCTTGGATCAGGTGGAATTACATTTAATATTCTGCCTTGTTCATCAAGGAACATATCATAAACATTTCCTTTATCATCAACCACTGTGTCACTCTGTGTATAATTTTGACCTGCATCTACAACAACGACATGATCAACTGTATATACTCCATCATCTCCTTCCTCTCGTTCTATAACTGGATAGTTTGTACCTGAACTAACAACATACACATCAGTAACTTGTTGGAAAGTTGGAGACGATGGATCATAATCAACCACTGCCCTAGCGACTGCACCATATCCATTACGACAAGTATCTGTAATCTCAACAAATGGTGCTGATGTATATCCTGAACCTCCACTTTGTAAATTAATTCCAATTAAACTCGCAGTTTGAACAGCAAATGTATCACTTATAATAGCCCCTAATATAGGTGAACCAGTCGCACCAGATCCTCCTCCACCAAAGAGATTAATTTTAATGCCAGAACAATTAAGAGGAGGTCCAGTATAACAATCACTTAAAGTACTACTAAAACCAGGTGTGCTCACGTCAGGTCTCATAAAATCAAATAATCCAAGATTCCCGATAACTCCACCAGGACTTGCTGCTGCCTCTTTTAATTCCTGTGCTGCATTTGCAATGTTAAGAATATCACCTGCAATGTTCTCAAGATTTATATTAAGAGGTCCTATTCCTAATAGAAAACCATTTGTTTTTCCACTAAAATCTGCATTCTGTACATCACAATCATCAAATATTTCAGCTATTCCTAATATACCTTCTGCCTTATCTCTCAATAAATTCTCAATATTACCGTCAGGAAATATAGCAGATACACCTTTTAATCCATCTTCAAGTTCTGTGTTAATACCTTTAATAATGTCATTAAATAGTGCACCTATAAATTGATCTCCTATACAGTCTGTAAAATTTTCAACATTGTTAACAAAATCTGTGAGTAAACTTGCAACATCAAGTTTTAATTTATCCGTGATATTTTTTACAATACAAGGTATACTATCCTGTATTTTTAAAACTGGTTCAACCATTGATAATTGTGCTTCTTGTGCAGCTTTTTTTGCAAGCATTATATTTCCAGTCTTGTTCAATACATCACCAAATACATCTTTATATTGTTTATGTAAGTTGTTATTTAATTCAGGTGCCAAACTATCAAGAGAAGAACCTACCATATCCTTAATCATTCCCTTTGATGCTGAAACTATTTCATCTGCACCATCAAATATACCCTTAAATGTGTTTTTAAATGTCGCTGAATTGACAGTTTGTAACGTATTTTCAAGAGTTGTTTTTATATTATTAAATGCCTTTGAATTTGTATCATTTCCTTGTCCACCACCAGCAAACATAATTTTTGTACCTATGGCACTATATGCTTGAGTAGTTGGGAATCCATATTTTCTTTTTAATCCCTCTACTATATCTTTCGTCTCAGATAGTCCAGTTTGTAATTTACCTGAATCTAATATTTGTTTTGCTTCACCGACTGCCCTGTCTAATCTTTGTTGTAATGTTTCTGAATTTATAACTTGTTTTAATTGTGCTTCACCTTTTTTTAATTTTTCATTTAATTTTTCTTCAAGTTCTTTAGTTATAAATGTAGGTGATTTTTGACTATGTTCTGATGATACACCACCCTCATTTTTTACAATAAAGGTTGGATTTGGTTTTATTTTACTTGTATAACCAGTAAACGGTTCAAAGGGAGAAGTATATTCACCAGAACCACCATAATACTCAGGATTATTTCCAAATATACCCATAATAACAGGTAGTTGTGCATCATCACCATCAAGAAAAAATCCCATAACAATATCACCAGGTGAGATACGAAGTGACCTTGCACGATTTGCCTTTCCAGAACCACCTTGAGGTGACAATAATACTTGTGCCCAAGGTAAATCATCATTTGCGAGTTCAGTTTCATTCGGAGGATGATAACCATATATTCTAACCTTAAGTCTACAACCCCAAGCATTACCTATCTCATTTAATTGATCTCCTTGAGCATCTTCAGGTGCAATCTGACCTATCCACCATCGGAATCCATCCTTTCCTAAAAAATTTGTTTTAAGTAAATTATTTTCTATCATTTTCTTCCAGATGAATCTCTAAGTAGTTTTAATTTTGTGTAAGAACCTTTTCCGTCAAAATAGTGAGCTAGTTCACTAATCATATATAGACCACTTGATTGAGCGTCAGGACTTTTTTTCTTTTCTCTGTCAATACTTGGAAAAATACATCTTATTATCACACCTGCAAACAAATTAGTATTAAGTGGAACGGTGATTTCAACTATTTGTGATAATAGTTGATTATACCTCATCGTTGCTTGAGCTTGTGATTTTGCTGGATCTGCATTTCTTTCAGCAGGATCGTTCCATCCCTTATCAGTTGTCGTTTTTTCAATTGTACCAACATCTAACATTCCAACAAATATACGGGTGGGTGCATCGCCCAATGATTTACTATCATCATCACTTATAGATGGTAATACTATTTGTTCTTGTCCCAAATTATTAATACCGTCCTGTCCCATATAATCACTAGATTTGAAATGTCTTATATCTGGTTTAAATGATACTGGATTGATGTAATATCTTTCACTACTATATGCACCTCTTCTCAATTTTCCTAATAAATCCTGATTACGATCAATATTATATTTCAAAATTTTAAAATCTTTATTTGGATCATCATTTTTTACAACACCTGGACTATAAGAATAATCTTTAGTAAATGGAGACTGTTCAATTAAATTGTCAACTGATCTAAAATTAAATCCTTCTTGTGTTTCATAAAATAAAAATCCTGCGGTGCTATCTTTACCAGGACCATGATAAGCAACAGATTTTGATGCTAACCAAGTTATTATTGCGAATGGTTTTTTTAAATTACCTATAAACCCATACTTATTTTGTGTTTGATCTATTGTGCCTATTTTATCTGATTTAAGATATTGTTTGATTATATCTTTAACAGATTCAGAAATATTTTGTGAAGTTGGAAATTTTTTACCAACTCTTGCTGTTTGATTTGTAATAGATTCTCTTGATACTAAATTTAAAGTAAATATTTCTTTTTCAGCGTCTACAGTCACATTTGTTATAGAACCAACGTAAAAATATTGAGTTGATTCTCTTGAAAAATCTAAACCTTTATTACTTTTTGAATTACCTGCAATTTTTATTATAACTCTCTCTCCACCTCTTAATGGTAAACCGTTGTATATACCTTGCTTCTTTCCATCTTTACCTGCTATAGTTCCACCAGTATTAACAACAATCGCAGTCGCTGTTAATGAGGGTGCTAAAATATTTTCATAATATACAAAAGCGACAACACCCTGACGTATATCAACAGTTCTGTTACCATCTGTAGATTCAACTATAAATTTTTCGTAGACTGATGCGTCGATTGCTGCCATTTTAGATACCGTCTAATAGTAATGTGTGAAATTTAATTAATGAATTATCTTTTTTAGGCATAAAATTGAAATCTATAGCATTAGAGCCAGAAAAATCAGGCATTTGAACGTTAGGATTCTGTAAACCTAGATCTTTAAATATAATGGTTGGTCTATCTTTTTTAAAAATTTCCTCTAGATTATAACTCATTTTACTCTTACTGTCAATAAAAATGTTATCATCTTCACCCTCACTATGAACTTTTAAAGATATTATTTCCAATCTATCATCAATAGGTGCACCTTTAACGTTCTGTGCTTTTATATTATTTGCAGCTGCTACAATCTCACTTCTTGAAAATTGGCTTCCACCATCAGGTCTTTTATTTTTACCTAATCGTTTTATTTTTCCATTAGGTTGTAATACACTATAGAATTTTTGTTTGTTTCCCTGTCCACCCGTTGTCACAAAAAAGTCACCTGGTTGTGGTGTTCCCATTGAAGTATCATCTGTTGGAGTATCATCATCATCAAATGCACTTGCTTCAAATTGTCTTCTTTTTTCCTTATTCTTTTCTGATTCTGCAAACGCACCCGCTTCATATCCTGTACCACCTAAATCTCCACCACCACTAGGTCCAAAATCTGCCATATTATTATCTACTTTCGCAGTTAATGGATCTTTTTTATCATTAATTATATTTTTTATTTTATTTGACTGTTCATCTATTTTTTTAAGTGATGCTATAACTTGTTGTTGTTCTTGATCCTCCTGTATTTTTACTCTTTCATCTTGATTATCAACTTTAAATGCTGTTATTTGTTCTTTGCCAGATGTATCGTCATTCTCTCCACCCTCTTCCGTACCTGATTGTGAATCATCATCCATTACTACACTACCTTGTTCTTCTTCATTAGGAATGATTACCTCTCCACCCTCTACAACACCAGGTCTATCAGCAATACTTTCACCAATATCTCTTCCAAAATTAAAAAATCCAAATCTAAATTCTTCTTCTAACTTTCTTGCCCTATTCTCCGTATCTTTTAATGTTTTTTCAGACTCTTTTTGAAAATTAAGAAAATCAAATTTTGGAAAAGAATCTATAGCTGCTTTAATACCATCACCAATACCAGTTAGAAATTCTTTTACACCATCAAGAAAGTTGGTTAAAAATCTCACTGCCTTGTTAATAAAACCTATTATCTTACGTATTGCCTTTAATATATCAGGTAATTTTGTTACAAACCATCCAATAAGTATAATACCAAAGAAATCTAGTATTCTACCTAAAAATCCTCTAGTGCTTCTTGAAACTATGTTTCCCTCTTTTTTTGTAACACCAGTAATACTTGATGACTCTAATTCATCTTCCCTCTGTTTTCTTCTTATATTTTCTCTTCTTTTTCTAAAATATTCATTGTCCTTTGATATACTTCTCTCATTAAAAATATTCCTTTGTCTTGTAGTTTTTTCTATTTGAGATGCGATTACACTAGTTCTACTTAAAGATTTAGAAAATTGCGTAGCAGAACGACGAATCGAATTAATGCTAATCGATGATTTAAAAAGTGAATTTCTTGTTTCTCTTTGTTCTGACATTATACTACGTTAAGATTAAACTCTCTTATAGCAATGAGTTGAGCATCACTATTTTTATTGGATGAATCGATAACTGGTACATCAATACCACCCTTATCATCACTTCCACCAGCGATATTTTGATCAGCAAAACCTTGTTTCATTGTTGCATCAATTATATTTGCTGTGTTATCATTGAGAACTAAATTATTTTTTTCTCTCTTAAATGCCACAATAGAATTATCAATAGATTCTGATTTATCAACAGTTATTGAAGATATCTCCATTTGTTCAGTATTATCAGAACTAACGTTATCATTATTATCGAAGACTGCTCCTCTTACTTTCTTTTGTGTTTTTTCATCTACACCAGATACCCTCATACCAACATCTGTTGCAAATTCGTCAGTTTTTTGTTGGAATTTCTGTATGTCAATTAGTCCACCTGTCAATTTTTTCATCGTTTCAGGGAAGAAGAATCCTAAAACACCTAATGCAAGTCCAACTTTTTTACCAACCATGAATCCTTTAGCAGCACCTATTGCGGTTCCAATGCCTGGAAAAGCACTACCAATTAATGCACCAAGTCCAGCAAATATACCACCAACTGAAAAAGAGACAGTATTTACGAAAGCATTAAATAGTGCAAATTGAGCAAATGCTCTTGAGAAAGATGTTATAAACGCTTGTAATGGTTTTAATCCTGCTTGTTGAAGTTCAGCTTTTCCAGTAAAAGTCTCAAGGGCTAAGTATAAAGCCATAAAAGAATTGTTTAATAACTTATTAAATCCACCAGCCTTACTAAACTTATCTAATCCTTTTCCCATTCCCGTTTTACCAAATCTATCCATCATATTTTTGAAGAAAGGCATTCGCATTAAATCATCACCTGCTCCGCTAAAAAAGTTTTTTATTGATCTTGCAATTCTATTCTCAAAGAGAAATCCAAACGGTAATAAATTTCTTAATTTAAAACCTCTACCCAATCCACCAACACCAACTCTCCTTATAAAATTAATAAATCTGGAAACATTATTTAATATGAACTGACCCAACCCTCCAAATGCTTTAAATATAAACCCACCAAAAGTTACTCTTGTTAATAAGAAACCTAATCCTTTTACAAGTGCGAATATTTTACCAAATCCCACAGTTGTTGCTAAAAATATACCACCGATTACTAATAAATCTTTTATAAATCTATCTTTAAATTTCTTGAGTGCCTTTATATTACCTTCTGAATTTAATTGTAAAAATGAAAGTGCTTGACTTGTCAACCACCCACCAGCAAGATATAACAAAGCTTCACCTAATCTTCCTAAAATTCCTCTTGCTACATTTGCTACTCTTCTAACTGGGGTTAATAATGCAAACTGTATTTTCTTTTCTAATTCACTTTCCTTACCCTCTCTTAATCCTTCCTCTGCTAATTGTGCTTCTCTCTTTCTAGCAGCGAGTTCTTTTCTCCTCTGTATATCATCACTTAATGATAAATTATCCTTTATTGTAGTAAGTGATGAATTAATTAGTTTTACTTGTTCTGAAATTCCACCTAATTGTGAAGATACATTTGATAATGCTAATGAATTTTTTTGAATAAGATTTGATGAGATACTGTCACCCTGCATCTGAGGAGACTGACGACCACCAAAAATACTAGAGGATATACTTCTCCTAATACCTCTAATACCTCTTCCTATTGGTGATGATAGTCCTTGTTCCTCATCCATTACGTTCTTGTTGTGCTTTTAGATTTTCTTCCTCAACATATTGTTGTAAGAGTGCAACATAAATTTCTCTCTCCCACGGAATCATATTCTCAAGTTCAGTTAAACTATATTTATGGTGCTGCATCAAAGCAAAATTTAATTTAAAGTATGACACTAAATCTTCATGTGCCATACTTATCCGAAAAAATTCTGCAGCCCCTCTATTTTAATTTCACTTTCTACATTTGTATTTGGGTTAGTTACTTTAACTGTATGTGATAATTTTGGCATTGTCTCAAAAAACTTTTCAACTTTTTTAAATTGATTTGAATTTAAAGACTCAACGAATGTTGTCAACTCTTTTTTTGTACACTCTTCAGATGCCCAAGATTCTTCCTCAGAATAAACCTGATCTATACAAGATGCTATCAAGTCAAAAGTATCATCAACACTCATATCTTCAAGAGCACTAAAGTTATTCTTAATAAATTCAGTTAACGATGGATATTTCATTCTCAATGTATATACATCATCTAATTTTATATCTATTGAATGATCATCATCCTTCTGGACTTTGATACTATCAATATTAATTGACATAGGTACTTGAGTTTTTTCATCATCGGGACAAGTGACCATCACCTCAATTTGTTCACCGACTGATTTACCACGAATATTTAAAAACAAATACTCAATATCAAATGTTGAAAGTCTATCAACTTTTATACCCTTTGATAATATACATTTTGAAATGACATCTTTAACAGCTCTTGCGATCTGTTTTGTGTCCTGTGATTCCATTGCTAAAATAAGAATCTTTTCTTCTTTAACAAGGAAAGGTCTGTATTTAATTTTTCTATTTGACGAAGGAAGAGTCAACTCATAAGTAGGAGTTGAAATGGTTGGTAAAGGCATGATAATTACTACACTTCAGTAAAATTATTTATAGGGGTTTTCAAAACTTATATTAGCGATTTAATACCTCATATGCTGATGTTGCACCATTATTATAAAGTGTGGAATTTGTACCAGTTATTATTTGACCATTTACATTTGCAAATAGAGATCCTTGATTTAATAAAGATAATCCACCAGTCTCTGGACTTATTATATCATTTAATGAATTAGCATTGTTGTAATCAATATTTGTGTTTCCTGTTCTACCTCTTTTATTATTTAAATCTAATCCTAGTGCTCTTGCAAGTGAATTTGATTCACCACAAACATAGCGGTCAAATGAGAAAGTTGCAGTTGCTTTTAAAACTTGAGAGTTTTGATATGAAACTCTTGTTGAATTGAGTGCAAGTGGGAACAAACCAATAAATCTATATTCTAAAAATTGAAAATGGTTTCTTTCAAACTTAACAACTCTTGTGTCATTTGATTTGTAGTCAGTTGGATATGCCATTTTAAAATGGTAAGTATCACTACTTGGATCTCCATTAGATTGACCCGATATAAATTCCATCCAATGCTCTAAAAATTTTAAAGACTTATACTCATTATCAACCATAAAGTCAAAATTTACTTGAGTAAAGTTGCGTGTATGTGCAAATTTTTCAATTAACCCTTGAGAATCTCCAGCAGTATTCAATGCAGCCATAGCACTACCAGGTAGAACAGCATCACTACAAAGTAAACCTACATTATCTGAAATGAAACGATCATTTATTCCCTTTTTTCTCAAATACGTTCGACAATTACCTCTAGGTAGAACAAATTTAACAAGAAATTGCGATGTTTGTGCTACATTCTGAATCTTTGGTAATATGTCTGATATGCTTCTTGGTCTTGGTGCTGGCACTCTAAATACTTCTATAGTATAGTTATTTAGATGGCTTATAGGGGAAAATACTATCCATCCTTTCCTAGAAAGTACAAAGGTGATCCAACTAATATTATTTACAGGTCACTTTGGGAGAGAAAGTTTATGGTGTATTGTGATAAGAATGCAAAAATTTTAGAGTGGGGAAGTGAAGAAATAGCGTTACCTTACATATCTCCTCACGATAGTCGTGTTCACCGTTATTTCCCAGATTTTTATATCAAGGTGCAAGAGAACACAGGTAAAATAAAAAGATACCTGATTGAAGTTAAACCATTGAAACAAACAACGAAACCTAAAAAACCAAAAAGACAGACAAAGGGTTACATTCGTGAAGCATTTGAATATGCAAGAAACCAAGCAAAATGGAAAGCAGCAAGAGAATATTGTGCTGACAGAATGTGGGAGTTTAAAGTAATCACAGAAAAAGAGTTAGACATATGAGTCGTATAGATCCTATTATGAAAAATCTAATCGGTACAGAAAGTCCCGATGATTTAGCAACAGAAATATTAGATGTGTTAACTGAGGGAAGTAATGTTCCTCAAGCAGGTAATTTTTATGTTTTTGTTTATCGTGCAAAAACACCTGGCATTGCATATGACTCACATCCACTTGTTGCAGTCACTGAAGTTTATCAATGGGGATTCAAGGGATTGAATTATCATTGGGGAGAAATGAGACAATATACATTTCCAGAAGTAGTCGGTGGTCTATATCAAGTTGACGAAATGGAATTAAGAGATTTAAGAACTCTTCCTTTTGTCAAAATCATACTAAATAGTTAAAAAAAGAGGTCGATATGATACCAGGTAATGGAGATAAAGAGTTTTACGACACTATTCCAAAAGGAGAAGAAATAAAAATTAACGGTAAATCCAAGAAAAAAAGTGGATCTGAAACTCTTAGAAAGGATCCAGCATTTTTTGGTGCAAATGCATATATGTCATATCCTATCGCAAGATCAAATTCTGAAAAAACTGGCGATACTTTAAGAATAACTTGTGTAGAATATACTCCCCCGAAGGATGGTGCACATTTTGGTTTTGATCTTTTAAATTCAACTGCAGAAATACAATATAAAACTAAAGATGGTGATACAAAAACTAAAACAATATTAGCGACAAATGAAATTTTATCAGAATATAAAATTAGTGATGGAAATGGAAAATTTAAAACACCTACTAGAGAGGATTACTTTGATATAGATGAGGATACAGGAAAAGCTGTTCCTATGAGTTTTAGTGCAAACTTTACGGATGCTAATACAAGAGTGAATGCAAATAAAAAAACAAAATATAATATTGAATTGCCAATGCCACAAGAGGTGAATGATTCAAACCAAGTTACTTGGGGTGATGACAGCATGAATGCACTCGAACTCGCTGGTTTGGCAGTTGCACAAAAATTTATGAAGAATGGTGCGGTAGAAGGAATACAACAATCTCAACAAGCAATAAGAGCATTTTTATCTGGGGTAAATTTACCTGATATTAAAGAAAGTACTCAAAATGCAATGAGAGCAGCGATATCTGGGGCAGCGGTTGGTGCGTTAGGTTCAAATATATCTGCACAAAGTGTGATTGCTAGATCAACTGGTCAGATACTAAACAGCAACCTTGAATTATTATTTCAAGGGGTAAATTTAAGATCATTTCCATATAGTATAACATTTTCACCTCGTAGTCCAAAAGAGTCTGACGTTGTAAAAGCAATCATTCGTTCCCTAAAAATGTCTATGGCACCGAAAGCTGGTGAATACAATGGAAGTGCTCAAGGTATTTTTCTTCAGTCCCCCGATTTATTTCAATTAAAATATTTGAAAGATGGTGAGGAGCATCCTTTTTTGAATAAAATGAAATTAACTGCTCTTACAGGTATGAACGTAAACTATACAAACGCTGGAACATATGCATCATACGAAGATGGTACACCCGTTAATATCAGAATGGATTTAACTTTTAAAGAAATAAATCCAATATACTTTGAAGATTACTTGCCAGGACACGGTGCAGGTCAGGGAGTTGGATACTAATGGGATACTTTAGAGAACTTCCAAATATAGCATATCAATCACCTTTATCACATAAAAATTCATCAGGTGATTATATACTCGTAAAAAATCTTTTTCGTAGAACAAAACTAGCAGATTATGTTAAAAGTTCTTCTGTAGCATTTGATAAATTTGTAATTGGAGAAGGTGATCGTCCTGATACAGTTGCTCAAGCATTGTACGGTGAAGCAAGACTTGACTATGTTGTAATTTTAGTTGCAGGTATTACAAATATTAATCATGAATGGCCACTTCAAGATTATCAGGTATATGATTATGCTTTAAGTAAGTATGGCGATGAAGCAACAATGAACCAAATTCGTTATTATAAAACTTTTGAAATAAGAGATGAAAAAAATCGTCAGATTTTACCTCCTAATTTAATAGTTGATGAGAATTTCAAAATAGATGGAACAATACACAAATTTCCAAATACAACTAGATATACTCTAAGATCACAGGCAGGATATACTCAACTTGATGATAAAGATGAATTTACTGTCACAACCGATAATATTGCTCGTGCTGTGACTAATTTAGAATTTGAATATAGTGAAAATGAAAAGAAGAGAGAAATAAATGTATTGAAGGGTGGTTATTTAAATATATTCATTAATGATTTAAGAACTATCGTAAATTATAGCAAAAGTAAGGGTTTTGTTAATACTAAATTAGCAATCACTGAAAATACTGAATTAGTTAATCCATAAAAAAAGGAGTCCGAAGACTCCTACTTAAATATAAGATTAATCCAAGCTGCAATTACTAAAAGAGTAAGGCAGAGTTGATTATATTTCATTACTCCTCTGCAAGTTTAGCGAAGTATGATAGTGCATCATCCTCTTCTTCTGCAACTGCAGGAGTTGGTTTTGATACAGCAGCAGTTACTAACTCTTCTGCTTCTCCACGATCATTATCTTCCTCTTCAAACTGTGGTGCAGCAGACTTCTTATTTCCAAGAACATAGTCTAGACGAGTCTTTAACTCATCATATGTCTTGAACTGGTCTGGTGCAACAATCTCAGCGAGAGAGAATTGTTTCTTCCAGAGTGATTCCATTGCATCATCATCGTTAAGTAAAGGACTTGGTGCAGCAAATTCAGAACTATCATAGTTTCTGTATCCTGCGACGTTCTTTGCTTTTAACTTGAAGTTTGCACCTTGCCAGAAATCAAATGGATCGATTGCTTCTTCATCCTCAAACTCAGGTTGCATTGCTGCAGTAAGTTTGTCAAAGATTTTCTTTCCATACTTGTATAGAAATACTTTACCTTCGTTCTCAGGATTTGCAGGGTCTTTCACAACATAGATGTTACTAACGTAAGTTAACTTACGCTTCTGCTTTCTTGCAGTTTCTTTTCCTGCATCAGTACCATTGTTCCAGAGTAATGAGTTATACTCAGAAACTGGGTCTTTCTGTCCAAGAGTAGTGAGTGAGTTCTCAATGAACCATCCACCAGGACCTTGGAATGCGTGTGAATATAGTTTTACAAATGGTAAATCTTCACCTTCGGGTGCAGGTAGGAATCTGATAACAGCATAACCGTTACCTCCTTTGTCTACATCTAACTTCCAGATACGGTCATCAGCGTTACCGCCCGTGTTGTTCATCTTCTCGACTTCTTTTACTAACTTTGCAGTAAGTGAGCCAAGTTTAGATTGTTTTTTTAGGTCTTTAAAAGACATTTGGATACCTCGGATAAATTGGATATTTTAGATAATTGGATTATAGCAGATGAATAATCAGTTGTCAATAGACTTCTTAAGATTCTCAATAGTATTTGACATACCTGAGAATAACAATAACATATCTGTTCCCTCTGGGAAACCCATCAGTTCTACAGATTTTTGTAAATGGTTCTTAAGGTCAATCGCTTCTGGGTCATTAGATAGACTAATGCGAGTGTACATTACTTTTTGTCTTTCTAATAGTTCAGTAAGTCTTTCAATGTGGTCAACTTTATCTTCACGACTAAAAGTTCCAAACTTCATTGCATTCTTGTAAATAGACATTTGCAATTCGTTTATCTCTTGTAGTTCTTCACGAACTATGTCGGAATCAAAAAAATCACTCATTTACGATTTCCCGTAGTATTTTTTTAAAGTTGAATACATTAATATTTAGGAAAGGTTTATATTTCCTAATTTTCATACTAACCGTCTCCCAAACGGGATCAAGTAGTTTCTCATCAAACTTTTCTGAGAATGAGAATATTATATCATAAATTACAAAAGTTTCAAGTGAGATATCCCCACCTAAAAATCTTTTTAATATAATTGGATGTCCTTTGCCACACTCAAATAATTGTTCTAAATTATTTTCTTCTAATAACTTTTCTGATTCATCTTTAAATAAGTAAGAGATACTCTGTTTTCTTCTCATCCAATCTGCATAGGTTCTTTCTCCAGAATTAATAATCTCACCTATCCATAGATTCTTTGGATTATCTGTAGTCACAAAATTTGCGAGTAAAAAGTCAACTATTTCACCATCAGAGTATTTTCTTGATGTTTTTTCAAACCAATACTTATCCTTTCTCTTATTAAAGGATGTCATTGTTGCACGAGATTTACCACCATATCGAAAAAAGTCATACTTACGGTTAGTAAAATGACTTTTCATTGATAGATATGACTGGTAGGTTTCAAATGGAGTCACTTTCATCATCTTCCTCTTCACTATCTAATTCTGTAATTGAGTCCACAGGTACTTCTGCTTCTCCGATTCGATACCAATGTTGGTCAACACCAATACTATCAGGTCTGACACCTAAGTATTGTAAGTCACGGAAAGTATGCTCACGAAGCATCGCTTGCAATCTCCAATGAATTAATTCTGATTTTTTCATTATAAAGGCAGTTTAGCTCTTGATGTAGGTTTCATAAAATTAAGACGGGTTGCATCCCATTTTAATCTTTCTTTTAAAGGTTTGGATATTAACTTCGATACTGATTCTACCTCAATATTGTTAGTTTCGCAATAGTAACA
>VTLG01006414.1_pt1 | contig 15295 bp, 31 predicted proteins | sample 4694571 | NCBI WGS metagenome assembly VTLG01 (sample SAMN12604809, study PRJNA352737) | marine metagenome | biome: ENVO:00000447; feature: ENVO:00000209|ENVO:00000569|ENVO:01000036; material: ENVO:00002151; isolation source: viral sequences binned using virsorter ...
TTTGGTCTTGCCATCCTATTTTTACCCTATGGATAGATGGTGTGGCATAGCTTCTCAAGGTTCAACCACTAATCATTGTACTACTGACCTACAACAAACAGTCCTTAACTATGTCGACTAATGCCACCAATAACATTTAGCAATAAATTATTTCTTTTTAAAGTTTTTTCTTTTTTTGTTTTCTTTGTTTTTCTGCAATTTTTTTCCATTTCTCCACTGTTTCCTTTTTGAAAACCCTAGTATTTCTTTGGTTTGTATCTGGAACTATAGGCTTTAATGCAAATATTTTTTCGTAATCTTTATCCATTATATCCATCCTATTGTTGGTGATTCAATATTACCTTTTGACCATACAAACCATGCTAGTGCTAACATACCACCGCTATACGCTTCACCATTCTTCATTAGTGCCTGTCTTTGGCTGAATACCCATACTTTTTCTGGGGGGTATCGCTTGAAGAAATCTCGCCTTGCTACACCTTCCAGAAAGCTGAGTTTGAGAAGTAAAGCCACCTTATACCTTGATAGTTCCACAGCCTTTTCAGCAAACTCTAATGCGTTCTTAAATGGTGGATTTGTAATAATGTTATCGTGCTTTTGTGTTTCCATAAGAAAATCAATGCGTGGTGTTCCATATCCTCTATCTACTAAGTCACTTGAAAAAACATTATAACCATTTTTTATAAGAACTTTTGAGATATGGCCTTGACCGCAACAGGGTTCATAAATGTCACCTCTAAATGTTGTAACTCTCATAAGGCTTTCGGTTGACTCTTTTGGTGTTGCATAGAAATCATTTTTTTCCCTGCTATCACCATACCCTATTATTTTTTGTGCTTTACTGATGGTACAGATCTTTCATTTTTGTTTTCTTTCGGTTGAAACACTTGAGCAAAACTATGGCATCTTGGACAAGAGAGATTTGTAACCATTTTATATTCTTCACTGTTTTGAATATCATGGTCACCACCCCATGTTAATTCGCTATTGCAATGATAACACCTCATTTTTTTTCCTTTATTATTGACACATTTCAGTAATTCTTTTTTTAGCTATTTCTATATATTCTTTGTTGAGTTCAATTATAGTTGCATTTCTCTTTAAATGTTTTGCTACTACTCCTGTCGTTCCAGAACCACCAAAAGGGTCTAAAATATTTCCATTTTTCGGACATCCTGCTAATACACAAGGTTCTATAAGTTCGATAGGGAAAACAGCAAAATGTGAGTCTTTGAAAGGCTTTACATTAATTGTCCAAACTGATCTTTTATTTTTTCCTAATGGATTGTTACATATAGCTTCCTCATTTCTCCATTGTGGCGGTTCTTTTTTATCTATAAACGTTAGTCCAAAATCAATCTCGTCAAATTCTTCTGTAGACTCCTCAAATAATTTAGGCATATTTTGGTCTAAAATATATTGCTTTGCTATTTCCCAATCTTCTGGTGTTGGGTATGAAAAACCACTACTGTCGTATCGATACCAATGGCATACAGTGTCTTTGCTTATTTTCGTTTCTTCAATAAGTTCATTCATACCTACTCTTGATCTTATAAAATCTACAAATTTTTTTTGCGGAGGAAGGTTAGGTCTAAAAAATACAATTTTTTTACCATTTTTATAGATAGGGTCTAAAACACTTTTTTTCTTAGGCATTTTATTTTGGCTTTCCCTTGAGGTATTTTTTTCTCTTATCGCATCATTATCAAAATAATATTTAGGATTTTTACTGAAAAGAAAAATGTACTCATGTGCTTTGGTGCATCTATCCTTTACAGATTCTGGCATTGGATTAGGTTTGTGCCAAATAATATCTTGTCGTAAATACCACCCATCTGATTGTAGTGCAAAAGCTACTCGCCACGGAATACCAAGCAAATTTTTATTTTTAGTAGAATATGTATCACCCAAGTTAAGCCAAACTGTTCCATCATCTCGTAACACTCGTTTAACTTCTCTAAACACATTAACTAAGTTTTTAACAAATTCTTCTGGGGTTTCCTCTTGTCCAAGTTGTTCCAAATTTCCGTAATCTCTTAAACCCCAATAAGGGGGCGATGTAATTACAGTGTTAAAATATTTCTTTGGCAAATCTTTCATTACATCAACGCAATTGCCATTTATAATATCTATCATGGCAAATCCCAATAATAAGAATGAACACTTCTACAATTCTTTTTATTGACTATAGGGTCACGAATTTGGTTAATAGCTGTAGCTAACGCTAAACATTCAGCATGGTTATCAAAAACAAGGCGGTGAACTTCCACATTAGCCGTTTCTATATCTGTAATGGTTATTAGATACATGGTAAAGGTTATGACCTCTAGCACTATAACCACCCTCTCAAGTCTAGATATAATTCAGCATCATCTTTGGAAAACTCACCCTCTTTTATAGCTCTCTGTACTTCGTCAATATGTTGTAAAGCTTGTTGAGAAACATAATTCCTAGACATTTTTTCTGCTACGACCTTTTTAAATTCTTTTAATCTTAAGGGGTACAAATCGACCTTTTCTGTGCTTTGTGCCTTAGGTTTTTCATCTTCATACTTCTTAGCGGATAGCCAATATGCAGGTTGTTTAGCAAACTTCTTATCTTCTACTGATTTATAATACTTATTATACATCTCTGCTAGTTCTTCTGGCTTTTCTATCCATTCGTCTTCTAGCTTCATGTAATTCTTTTCGGCTGTTCCCTTACTGACTTTATTCGCTACTTTTTCCCAAAATTTTAAAAAGGAGGGTGCGTAACTTACTTTGGTTTGTTTAGCGGTAGGGGTAGGGGTAAGGGGTAGGGGGGTTTTATCTAGGTTAGCTTTAGGTTCTGTGCTAGGTTTTTTTGGTCTACCACCAAGCTTACCATTCTGCTTAGATGCTTCCATTCGCCTTGATATATAAAGATATTCTTGAAGTTGCCTTTCGTTTTGGTAGTGGTCATTTACTAACACAAAAAACTCTTTGATAATTTTATCACAGCTAGTTTTTTCATTATCAGTGAAACAATTAGCTATTCTGTATTGCTTATAAGCATCATTTGGTATCCCGGCACAACGTTTATTCCAGTTAAAGCATAAAAGCCTTATGTATATTCCGACTTCTTCATTACTAAGGTGTTGCGTACCTGCGATAAAGTCTTCTGTGAATAGATACCACGCTTTCATTTTCTGCGTTGGTTTTGAATTTTCGTGTATAATCATTTTTTCGAACTCCAATTTAGTTTATTGTAACCCCTCTAGATGAAAACCTAAAGGGGTTTTTTGGTTAATACCCCCAAACTTCCTTTCTAGCATTTAAAACTGTCTGCTCTTTCCATATCCAGTTATCAGGATTTGGCACTAGAGTATCTCTTACATCATCTGGGGTATCTACTGTTTTAAGATAATTACCCATTACCTTTAGAATATGCTTACATATCCGCATAGGTTCACCATAATCATCTAAAGACATAGCAATAAATTCAGCATCCTTAGTCTTTGTAGGGTTTTTCAGATACCACAAGATTTGCTTTGCATTTGTCGCTTTCTGGTAGATGGATTGTTGCATTGCATGGGAAATACTAACCCTCTGCGGTAGACTTTTAGACGTTTTCAAATCAATATAAAAATCCTCTTTGGTCTTTTTATCCTCAAAATGAAAATCGGTATATCCCACAAAAGGTATGGTATTTATTTCTATTTCTACCTTTTTCTGGTAGGTCAATAGATTCCATGAGTAAGCGTATTTCTGAAACTCCTTAGTTCCTAACTGTAAAAGTGGCACTAAGTTATTTCGTTCATCCTCTATCTTTGGGTCATTTATCCTAGAGCAGTTTGCATCATACTCAGACACCATCTTTTCTGTGGCTTCTTCTAGCGGTAATCCATTTAGAAACATATTAATACCAGACTCCACAGATTGCCCTCTAACGGCTGATGCACTTGTTGGGAACTCATACCCAAATATGCGCCTTAACGCCCATCGTTCACGATAAAAAGCGAACTCATTCAAATGTGAGAAGGATAAAGGCAACAAATTAAACTTTTCAAAATGCTCTCTCATAGCAAATCCATATACTCTTTAGTTTTCTTTTTATTCTTATTGATCTGAGCATAAAGAAGAACGCAATCTGCATACACATTACTTTCTTTTCCAAACCTAGTTATATATTCATTGAGAGCATCTAGAAGGTTATCCATTACCTTTATTTCGTTTGAATGTATTGATAAACCTTGTTCTTTTTGCTTATCAATTTTTCTTTCCATTTCGAACTCCAGAAACGTTTTTGAATTATCATATTCAGCCATTGATTCCCCCCTTTTTAAGTGAGTATTCAGCAAAGGTTTTCCCATCTACTTTCTTTTTTTCAGTAATGATGTTATGACCCTTTTGCCTTAAATCGAATATTCTTGAACTAAGTCTGAAACAACCAAAATTGTTCAAAGCTTCAAGGGGGGTTATTTTGTTACCTATTTCAAGGTACTCTAAGATTTGTTTGTTTTGTGATTCTGACATTGTAACTCCTTTCTATAAGTTATGTTTTGCCATTTCCCTCTCGTTGACAACCTTTGTTCTAAGGTCATCCCGAAAGGCTTTGAAGGATTCGAACCTAATTTTGGCTCTGTTCCTTTTTTTTAAGGTTTCACTAAATCTGTTAGTAAAATCCCTAAACTTGTCATGGGTGAATATTAACCCATCCAACTCTTTCATATTTTTATACATTTTTTGTCTGGAAAACTGAAGCGTTAGTTCCGCTATTATCATTTTTTCTTCTTTTTTCATTAGTTCACAAGCGGTATCTAAATCCGCAAATATCATCCCTAATTCTTCCTGTTGATGGGATATTTTATGGGGGTCAAATTGTAGTGAATAAATATCGGTCATTTTATACACTCCGAATACGTTATCATATACCCCATTTTATCTTTGTAGCTGTCGTGATGCTTTGGGTTAGCCTTTAGCCTAACTGTCTTCTGCCAATCATTACATAGGGCAACATGATAAGGCTTTACCTCTATTCCTAGAATGACTGACCAACCTTTAGCAATTTCCTCATGATTTGTTTTTATATCGCCATAATCTAAGCCACGACTTTCAACGATACTTACCACCTCTTTACATAATTTTTCACCAACCATCTGGATTTTCCTTTTTCCACTCTATTCGTTCTAATAAATCTTTTTTCCACTGCTCATTAAGTTCCTTGTCAGAATGTCCTAATGTGTGGCACTTGCGACATAGGGCATAAAGATTGTCTATACGATTAAGCCTGTTGTTTTTGACTCCACCCATTCCCTTTGGAATCAAGTGATGTATATCAACTGCTACGGCTTTATGACAATTCCAACAAAGGGGGATATCGTTTTCATGATACCCCCAAAAGTCGGCAAAGAGCTTCTTATAGTTCTTTGAGGTTTTCATTAAATGCCCTTACTGCATTTTTAGTAAGTTCCTCAATGTCGTTTATAGAAAAATGTCCAGATTGCATTGACCTTCCTACGATTCCTGTGACAAACATCATAAGAGATTGCGTATCGCTCTTATTAAAGCCACCAGTAGGCTGTTTAGGTGTATAGCTATTATTAGCCTGTGGCATTGGTTGTGGCGGTTGTGGTGCTTGTGTAGGCGTATACACTGGCTGTCCGTTATCGGGCATTGATGCTATTTCAACATCTTTAATATTAGTGTATTGATTACCATTAGCTGACGTTTTCGTGTTAATAACTGTGTAATTTATCGCATCGCCCTTCTGTGGCATGGGGTTCATAACTGTTCCCCTGTAATAAAGCCTAGTGCCATCTATTAAATCAATAGAGTAGTTTGGTACTCCATCTTTCGTATTATCAAAAATTTTATCTATTATCATTTAGTTATTCCTTATTATTTATTGATTACATTATAGCCACGACCCTCTAAACACCTATTAACAAAATCCTTTCTGGTATTTGCTTTAGGTGAAAGCCATAGCACCCTCCACCTTAGACCATTATAAACTGCTTTGCTTTTATCCCAAACGTAACTTGTCTGGTCTTCTACCAAGCTTTTACAGGTATAATAATCATCGTGAAATCGGTTCATATCTCCTTGAATATTTGCCGATGATTTTCCTCTTGAATCCACAATTGGCATTGTCGAGCAACCACCAATAAAAGCAATGGACAAAAGAGTGAAAATTAGTTTTGATTTTTCCATGTGAACTCCAATTCAATTTAAAACCTATTCTATATTTTTGGTTATGTCTACGCAAAACCTATAATTAGAAAAATCATAATTAAAAATGCACTATCAAAAACAATTTCTAAAAATTTATTCATCTTTTACTTGCTCCAAACTTTTGTATTTTATTTTTCATTAATTTTTGCAACACCAACTGATCTAGATGTTTTTTGACTGAGAAGTACAGGGTGAGTTCTGCTTGCACCCCATTCTTCTCTAAATCGTCTTTGTTGGTTTCCCTAGCTTTGGTGACGATCTCGCAATATTCTTTCACTAAGCCATAATATTTAGCCACCGACATATTGAGAACCCTAGCTGTATACAGCGTTGTGTTTACTATTTTCGTTGGTTGTTCCATCATGTTTCCATCCTGTTTAAGTGTTCCATAAACCAACTCATAAACCAGTAACAGTTTACGTTACTGTCAACTGCACCAGAACGAAAGTTAGTTTCTCCATCATCATATTGAAAACGAAATTCATATCGCCAGTTTGTGTTTTGAGTTTTGTAAAAATACAAATCACCATACCCATAATCGTAATCCCTAATTTCATTCGTTCTTCTGTTAATAGTTCTATGTTTCCAATGAACATGAGAAAAAAATGAACCCTTTGGAAGTGGGTCATACAAATCATCATCACCCCTTGAATACTTAGGCTCATAAGATATAACCATCCTAGTTAAATCAACGTACCTCATTAGTATCCCCCACATTGGTCAGAGAAAGGATATTTTTGTGGTGGTAGTTTCATAAATTTATCCCTTCGGTCAAAGTCAACAACCTTGTTTCTTTTCATTTTGTTTAGGCGGTTGTTAAGTATCTCAAGAGTGCTTGAGTATTTAGTTTCTTCATCAAGTGATATTATTTCACTATCAAAATTGTCTATGATACACCAACCTCTATCACTTTTGTCTAAGAAAAATTCTCTCTTTGACCACTCATCTGATAGGTAAGCTTTGTTTTTGATAAATTCGATATTGTTCAAACGATTTCTAATTGATTTTCTCATTATTTCTGCTCCCTTATTTTTGTAAATAAATCATAAACGTGTGTGATGTTTTGCTTTACTCCCTCAAGCTTTATCCATTCGCTTTTCTGAAGAGGGGTTTCCCCCTCATCAGTACAATCCATCCAGTAGTCGGTGTATAAATTTTCAGTTACGTCTTCAATGCTGATTGGTGTAAGTTTCATTAGCTTACCTCCTCAATTTTTTCTTTGAGTTTTTCCCAAGACAAACCATCGTTCTCATGTGGCTCACATTTGTTTTCCCACTTTGCTATAAATCTTTTCAACTGACCCTCATCCCTTTTCCAACTTTTGTAATCTGGTTCTGAGTAGTGTAGTTCCCTAAGTTGTGCTACAGCAATTTCTAAACGCCACCTTGCTTCATTTACAATATATTTGTCTGGATAAAAGCTATCGACAGTTTCCCAATCCATCATATCAATTACCTCAAATTGATTTGAAAGCTCGTCTACTCTCATTGCATTTTTTACGATTAATCTCATTTTGAACTCCAATTATTATTATTATTAGTCTTTATAACCTAGATTGTAAGCTAGGTTTATTCAATAGTCAACCCCCATATAGTAAAAAATATTGTGATTTGGTTTTTTTATTGGTATTTTTATGATATTCCTCCTAAGTTAGCGGAATATACAAATGAACTCCAATTCGATTTGTATAGCGTAGGGGGTGGTTTTTATAACTTAAATGGGTGCAATCTCATTAGAATTTAGAACTTACCCCCTATGATAAAAGAATCAGACATACAAATAGCCTGTAATGACTACCTAAATTATCTGTGTAAATACTACCATTTTCGCCACTTTCATGTTCCAAATGAAGGTCAAAAGTCTATTGGGTATCATTTAAAGATGAAAAAGATGGGTTTAAAGTCTGGTTGTCCAGATATTATTGTAGAATATCCAGAAGGAAGGGTTTTGTATATTGAGTTGAAGAATGAAAAAGGTAGGTTGTCGGATGCTCAAAAGCTTTGGGCGGTGCAATCAAAAGCTATGGGTACACCTCATTTTATTGTGAAAGGCGGTGTAACTGAATGTTTAGACCAGATAAAAGAGATTATTGAAATAAACGTGCCTGTGCGGTCTTAACTATTTCAGCGTTACTTTACCCTTTTTACACGCAACAGGCGTTGTACAGCCTTTAAATTGCCTTTGAAGGGCATTTTATTCTTTCTGGTGCGTTTCCGCTTACGTCCTATAGGTCTTTTACCTATGAGTTCGGAAATAGTAGCTGTGGTGGTAAAACCTATCATTTGCCGACTTTCCGCATTGCTCTAGTATGTGCTTGTGCGAATGTTTTGCCAGACTCTAAGTCTTTTGCCATTTCTTTCATATGTTTCAATGAATGATGCCTAGCATGGCGGTTCATAGCTTTCTTTTGCGTCTTGTTAAGCTTTGTTGTGAACTTTTTGATAGATTTTACTAAAACCATCTAACGCTTTTTTCTTTTCATCTTTTTGGTTTTTTTCTTCTTCTTTTTCATTCCCATTGAATGAGAACCTTTACCTGTGTGATACGGCATTACTTCTTTCCTTTCTTTTTCTTTTTACCCTTTTTTTGACTTTTTAGAATTGCTTCCTGTAGTCCTTTTGGTAGTTTTTTTTGTTTTGGTGTTAGTGCCATGATAACCCCCTTTGGTTTTGTGGTTCAATGATTTTTTAAGAAAATAACTGGCAATCTTTGAGAAGAAATCATAAAGCTTCAAATATAGTTTTTTCATGTCTTTATATCCTGGGATTTATTCAATAAAATCAAACACTTACCTCGAAATGAGGACAGTCTAAAAAATATTTCCTTGATTGGCTTTTTCTAAGGTCAATGTACGATTCCCTTGCTTCTTCGGCTGTACCTTCCCAATCTCGTAGGTCTGGTACAGACCAAGCACCACCCCATTTAATCGGTACACCTTCTTTTATTGATGCTTCCTTGAACGCATCTGCTATTTCATCATACAAATTTAGTTCCCAAGAAATTCGTGAACCAATATACGCAACTACATCAACCGCATCCCCTGTTAAATGTTTACTTTTCATCGTTTGTGAAGCACCTCTAGCCACCAATTCCTCTTGCTCTTTTTCGGTTCTTAGTCCACAGGTGACTCCAAAATCGCAATTCGTCAGTGTGATGGCGGTGGTTACTACCGAATGTAATTTGTTATTTACTCCATCTAATCGTCCTAAACTTCTTTGTGATAATGTGAAAGCCATATTATTTCCCCTTTGTATCTGTTTTGAACGCTTTATCTACGCTTCTCATTCCTGCTATTCCTAACATACCAAGTAATAAAGGCATCATTACCGCCATGTCAGCTTGTGGAATAAGTATACCAAATCCTGCACAGATTGGCGATATAAGATAATTAATTGCTAAAGATAATCCACAAATCCAACCAATAAGCGGTCTCCATGAAGATTGAAACCAATTCCCTTTAGCTTCTTCTTGATTTACCTTTATTTGTGCTAACGCAAGTGCTTGAGCGTGTTTATCTGCCATTGTAGCCAACTCATGTGCAAGTTTAGCCTTTTGGTCTTTGTCTTCTATAAACTTGTCTAACAACCCTGTTACTGGTTCTACAAGTGACCCTAATAAACTCATTTTTTTACTCCTGTTCTATCTAAGACCGAAAACCCCATGAAAGCACCAACTATCCCTGCTTGTGCTAGATAAAATAGATTTGATAGGTCTGTAAGTAATTTTATCCGTGAATCTGGTATCAAGGGGGTAAACATTATTATTGTAAATACCAACATAGACCCTAGAGAAACCCAAGCCATGTTTCTTTGGTGCATTTGCTTTCTGTTTATTCTTTTGACTTCTTCTGTTTGTTGCCAACTATCAATTTCAATATCAGAAATAACACCATCTTTATTAGCGTCCATTTCGTTATATTTTGAATCTTTTTCTAGTTTCTTCTGTGTCATTTTTTAAAACTGTCATTTAATGAGTCTAAAACTTGGTCAATATTGGGCGGTTTACCATAGGGATCATAACGGCAAGAATACTCGATTGGGCAACTCCCTTCAACCACTAGCGTATAGGTATCGTTTGCACCTTTATATAAACAAACTTGTTGTCCATTCTTTGCTTTCACTCTTTTATATCTCCTACAGGTTATATACTTTGGGTCTTCTCTTATGCCTTTTCTTATTTCTTGTTCCCAAGTCCAGTCACTAAACTTTTTTAGAAAACAACTAAAACATTGTATTATATTTTCTGATTTTGCTAAATATATGATTTGCCCATCGACACACAGCCATTCAAACGTTTCTTGCCCACCTTCTTTTCTTACACAATTATCCGAACCAACCCCTGTCCAACCCCATGAGTGAGTAAATGAGAAGACCCAAAAAACCGACCCCAACACTAAGAACGATAACGAGTACCACAATAGTGATAACTTTTTCTCTGAATTTCTGCTTATCGTAAACCTCCTTTTGTCTTCTCTTTCTTATATCCCCTTCCATCCTAAGTAATTCGTCCCATTTTGACTGTCCATAGCTGTATTGGATATAGGTGCGCAAATCATTCCTTTGTGATTCTAACGCTTGTTTAGCACTAAATGCTTCAATGGCTTCTTGTTCAATAGTTTTGCCACTTACAACTTTTCTAAACAACGATGGGTTTTTTGCTGACTTGTGTGCATTATCAATATCGGATACCGCACCCATCCACCTAGATAGATCTTGCGACATAGACTCAAGCTCTCGACCTGCGTGAAATGCCCTTTTTAAGCCATTAAAAGCGGTGCTTGCGACTGCTAGACTCGCACTTATACTAACAGGGTCAAACATTAACAAACCCCCCTGTGGTCAATTTATAGCACTATCGTGTTAAAAATTACACCAAAAGAACTGAGAACATAAAAGGCGGTTATTGATATAACTATTCTTTCAAGTCGTGAAACTCTGCGTTCCATATCTTGTCTAAAATGGTACATATCGTTTTTAAGAACGCTGAGTTCCATTAATATTGCATTTATGTCTGATTTGGTCATTATCCTGCTTGTGAGTCCTCTATGTTTTTTAGTGTTTCATCCGTTTGTAGAGATGTTGAAAGTTTTTTAACATAATCATTTTTGGCTATTTGAAAAATGTCTATTTGTCTAACCAATGCACTTAGTTCATTTATTTTGTTTTGGCATAAAGTAATTTGATCTATTAATACTTTTTGGTCATTTTTAAGATTGTCTATAGGGTACTCTTTCCCATCAATATTTATTACATTGCTCATTTAACTGCTCCAAGGTTGTCCACTGCCTGTCTTGGGTGTTTTGCTTTCTGCAATTTGATTAGACACAGCTGTTTCTATTCTTGCCACTTCTTCAGAACCAAGCAAAGCCTTTGCCCATGTTATGCAATTTTCTTCAGTGACTTTTGCGTATTCAATAAATTTTCCTGTGGGGTCTGGGCATGCAATGCTACCATACATACGTCCACTGTGTGTTACACCATCGACTGTTTCTGTATCGCTACAATCCCAATGCAATGTGCTTATTTGATTTGTACCTTTTGCACCATTTACAGTGTAATCAGTGTTTACTATTTTCCATGTTACTGCCATTGTTTATTCTCCTTTTAATGTTTTAACTTCAGCTTCAAGTGTTTCTATACGTTTAGTTGCTTCTTGAAGTCCTTTTAGAAGCATCATGGGTATAACAGATGCTTTCAAGCTCTTTGGGTCAGTTACACCATTAAGGTCTAAATCATCATCTGTTCTAATTAAATTTGGAAATACTTTTTCAACTTCTTGAGCAATCAATCCTAATTCTTTAGGTGTACCCTCTTCGTGATTATGCCAATTATATTTTACAACACGCAGTTTTGCTAAATCTTCAAGATAGCCATCTCTTGTTGTTTCAATATTTTTCTTTAACCTTTCATCTGAAGTAAATGTTTGTGTGCCATTTCCTAAAAGACCTGCTGTTAAAACACCTTGCGTAACAGACCTAACGTGAAAAGAGCTAGTATTATTTCCATTTGAGTTAATAGACGTACCAACACAAAACACATTGCCACTACTAGTGGTGTTAGTAAATTGAACTACATTACTACCTGTTGACTGTGCTTTAGTTACAAAAAGACGCAATCCCCCCGGTGTTGTGCTGCCTATACCAACATCACCATTACTATCAATCCTCATGCGTTCTGTAGTACCATTGTGAAAAACGAATTGTGTTGCCCTTTGCTCCATCTCAGCAAAAGCACCAAAACCATCTGTTGTTGCCCCAAGTGTAACACCAGTAGAGAATACATTTGGGCCGAACACATTAAAATTTTGGTTAGTGCCAGCTTTCACATGGAACTTGGTTGAGGGTGTAGCCCCAATACCCACATTACCGCCTGCCGACATATCAATACGCATGGCTTCTATTATTGAGCCATTATCGTTACCTTGAAATATTAAATCTTTGTCATTTTGAAGACTTGTTAAAACAGCGTCATTTGAGGAATTTGATATTTGTAAATGACCAACACCTCCATCTCTAAATGCTACAATCCCATCATCTGCATCAAGGATAATATCCCCTGCTACATCAAGCGTAAAATCTCCTGATGATAGGTCTAATTCAGTTCCATTTAGTGTGAAGTTGTCTACTGCTAGTGAATCCGCGGTTAACACTCCGTTTACTGTAAGACTTTCAATATTGTCATTAGCTTGGTCTAGGGTGAAAAGAGAAATAAAAGCGTCATTATCTTCATTTCTTATTTTAAGAATGTTGTTTGTAGTGTCGTAAAATAACTGGTTAGCGTATGTGGTAGAGGGTGCTGACGTTCCAGAATTTGTTGACCCTAATGCTTGTAAAGCTGAGTTTAAATCTGACCGAAACGATGCAAACCCTTGATTGGCTATTGATAAATCATTTTGCGACATTTAGCACTCCTAACTTGCTTTTTCCCCATACCCCCTTGCAACGTAATCAAACGTTCTGCTTACTGTTGCATTGGAACTATCAAAAAATTCTATTGTAAATCCTGTTTCACTTTTATTGGTTATAGCATAGAAATCTCCACTCGCCAAGTTTGAAGCGGAAATTCCTACACCTTGTAAAACTTTAAATGCAGGTGCATAGGTTATGGTTTTACCGCTTGTACTCGTACCGCTTACAACATCAGATTCTGCTATAACTCTATCGGGCATATCCACAGTAACCGATAATGCTGATACTTGTTGTGTTGCTGTACCCTTTTGACTTGTCATCTGTAGTTTAAATTTAAACGCTCTTGCTTTGTAATCTCCTACAAAAAACTTTCGAAAATCTGTATAAGTAATATCGGGCGCAGTTGGATCACCTTCTGTTGTTGCTACCAATAATTCTGTGTTTGTATCGTCAAACTCCTGTGGATCACCATCAAATAAACCTGCTCTATCGTCAAAGTTTCCAGTAGCATCGTCAAAAGAATTCACAAAGCTTATTCTTGCAACATTCATATTTGCTGTAACTCTACTTGTAAACACACCACCCAAGTCTATATGCGTATCAAATTCATACGTTCCAGAACTTGCAACATTTCCTGAACCACCATCAAATAACCCCCCTGCATCGTCAAAATTTCCTGCAACATCATCAAAATTATTAGCTGTTCCTAATTGAAGTAAATTACCATCCACCACCACCATATTTGTTTTCGTGCCTGTAAAATTAGGACTCTGAGTAGATGTTTCCACTAAATTCAATCCCTTGATGCTTTCAATTATTGCCACATTAGACACCGCATTTTCCGAACTATTACCGACTTTATCCACCGCCTTAATAAAATATGTTCCTGTCATTGCAGGTACTATCACAGTGTTAGCAGGTCTTGAAACCTTGTCGGCTATGTCTATTGAATTAGCGTATGTTGCTCCACTTGTTTCTTTTGCGTGTCTTATTCTGTAGTGTGAAAGGTCTAAGTCTGACACTGGAGTCCATCCTAAATGTGCTTCTGTACCTATGATATTCACACTAAAATTTGTTACATCTTCGGGTGGTAATGTTTTACCCACTACTTGGTGGGTAGTGCTTACAAATACTGAACGACTTATTGAACTGACTGACCGTGCCCGAACATCATACACCACATTATCTTCTACATTGACTAATTCAAACTGTGCTGAACTACCCCGACCTAGATTAATAAAAACTGAATCTGTAGATTTTTTGGCTTGCACTTCAAAATCAGTAATAAATAAATCGGTAGCTGTTACATTTACCAATAACACCGCTATAGCTTCCTCGTTTCGTGAACGTAATTCATCCGTGACTGAAATAGTAGGTGCTTGAACAAAGAAAGGGTTTGGTAGTGTGGTATCGGGTATAGTTGGTAGTGCTTGTTGTGTGCCGAATGTGTAAAAACTATCTTGATGCTCCGAACACTGAATACTTACTGTATGGTCAGCATTTACTGATATTCTTTGTACTCTAAAGGGTTTTGCAGAAAATCCCGGGGTTGCATGAGTTACGTTTACTATATCTCCTACGGCTAAATCCAAGGCTGTTCCATCGGCTCTGAGCGATATATCTAAACTTGAACGTGACCGCCTTAGAATTATTTCTGCCATTTCTTGTGCTTGATGGGCATTTGTAAGCATAGTGTAATCAAAGCGACCTTCTAAAAGTAATTCACCATCTTCTGTTTTCATGGTTGCGTGTTGGTCTGCCGAATCCAAGCCTGTTTCATCTACTGGTGGAAACTGAACTGTATCGGTCTGAAAGTTTTTATCTGGGTTTATAAAGGTTACAATAACCCTGTTATATCGAGAGTTCTTGTTTTTGCTTTGAATACTTATACCACCAATAATATTATCCTCTGTAAGTGTTATTGATGCTGAACCTGTGCTTTCTACTAGGATATTATATTTACCACTTGAAAAGTTAAGATAAGAGCGTGAACCTTTTACAAATTCTTTTACGTTGTTTATAGCTTTTCTGGATGTATCCACCACTATATGACTATCTAAAAGGTCAATAGCACTTGCTCCAGTAAAAGGGGTTATATCAGCATCACAAACATCGGTAGCGGTCTGCCAATCTGCAAAGTTACTATCAAAATAACTATTCGTAATCCCCATCCCAAACCTGTCATTTCTGAGATAGT
>VTLG01008211.1_pt1 | contig 15294 bp, 9 predicted proteins | sample 4694571 | NCBI WGS metagenome assembly VTLG01 (sample SAMN12604809, study PRJNA352737) | marine metagenome | biome: ENVO:00000447; feature: ENVO:00000209|ENVO:00000569|ENVO:01000036; material: ENVO:00002151; isolation source: viral sequences binned using virsorter ...
TTCTTTCCGACTACTTTATCGAGTTTATGTCCGAGGCCTAGCATACCTAAACCACCAACAACAAACCCTGCGGCCACATCAACACCATGCGTGGTACCAATATAGCCTCCAACTCCCCATATGATGCTGCTAATCGCAGCGATCCATGTTTTCCATCCGTGCATAATATCCTCCATACTTTATAGTTTCACTTGCACTACTTTAGTGCTTGCCCCAAAACAACCAAGCAATAAACCCAAAAGAAATCAAACCGGCAAGACCGGCGTTTCCGAGGGTCGACACAACGTTGACAATGTTGCTCACGACATCTACGCCATAGAAGGGTACACCCTTCGTCCCGAACACCACTTGTAATACGATTCCAAGGGCGACGAGTACAACGCCGACATCAACAACAGAGCCTAACCATTTCTTAACTGCGTCCATGGTATTCCTCCATTATAGGTGAATAATTTCACAAACCACTAATTATATTTATATTCTGTTTATTCTTCTATAAGCCACACTATACTTGAACATTCTGTTGGAGTAAGAGTTACACCATTCAGATCATCAAGTTTAAGTGTTGGTGCTTCACAATTAATTTTTTCTTGCATTAATTCTTTAAGTTCATCTGCAAAATTTTGTTTTGATTCTGGTGTGTCCAACGTCCATGAACCATCTTCTTGTGAAGATCCCAATGATTGTACTAGTTTTATTCTTGCATCTTCATATGCTGTTAACGCTGGTTGTACATCATTGATAAATTTAGCAAGTCTAAATGATATTTTCACCGGCAACGAACATTCTAAAATTTTCTTCAAAGGCTCCGTTGCCGAAATCAGTTGTCCTACTGTCATGTCACTCCTCCATAATTAGTTAATGATTTATTATGATAATACTGTGTGTACTTGTACCACACCAGAAATATCTAATGAAGCAGCAAGCGTTGTTCCGCCCACTACTGTATCAGAAATTGTTCCACTATTAAGTCCAATAGCAGCTGGGGTCGTTAATACATCTGTGTTACCTAATCCTCTACTTGTCGCTTCAAAGCGTTTTCTGTTTGCAGTTGAACCAGTTGCAGTATAAGTTAGTGTATGGTTACCATAACCAGCACTTGATTGGTTTCCGTTAACAACCACAATTTGTGGTGATCCTGCAATAGTAACCGCTTCATCCCAAGTAACTTCAACAAGTATTCGTTGTGTTCCATCGCCAGCAGTCATATCAGTAGTAGCAGTTGTGCCTATAATATAACGAAGATCCGTTACTGTTGGTGCTCTCAACCCAGTAGTTGAAGATGTTCCTGCTAGTCCACCAATCGCTACTAACACTTCTGGATCAGCGTTTGCATTATCGTTTCCTGAAGCTCCAGTCCCCGCTTTTCTGACCCAACCTTTTTGTGTTGCATAAATATCTTCTCTTGCATAATCAGAATCTTCATTGTCGGGTGCAAACTTTGGTTTGTTTGTTGCCGCATCGTGTGTCGTTCCCCATAAACTCATATTTGTCTCCTTTGTGTCAATCTATGATAGTACTATTTATGTATTTATGATTCTGAGTTACCCCTATGGCGCCAGCTGTCGTTCTTGTTCAGCACGATACTCTGTCCATCGCTTCTTCACGGCATCCGTATGCACCGCCTTACAGACCTCTTGCACTTCAGAGTCTTCTGCACTAATGTCTGAATCAGGATGCACCACATGACGGTGGAATTTCCGAGACAACTCTACACCATCTTCATACACCACTGTTGCTTGCCGTACTTGTACAGCTTTGTGTTCAGTAACTACTTCAATTTTATCAATTATAATATCTTTTGTGAGTGCCATTTATTTCTCCTTCTTAAAATTATCATACGGCCGACATATAGTGACAACTCATGATGAGCCAAGCGCCTGATCCTGCACTATGGGCAACTCCACTCCAATTGCCTCCACTATGAGATTGATAGAAACTTACAGAACTATTTACTACATAGGGGTTTATCTCACCAGAGTGTGTAAACCTTGATCCTGAAAACTGAACATTACCACTGGCGAAGCCACCAGGATTGCCTAGTGACATAAATGGAATTCCACCAACGTGTGGCATACCAACTGCACCAGTTGTGTCAACACCACTACCAGAACCGTTGAAGGCAACAGCAATATATACCAAATTTCCTATTTTTGTATAGTAACTAGTTACAGATACAGCAGAAGATGGATTAGAGGTCGTACCTAGTAATGTTGCTGTAAATGTTCCTTCTTCATAATCATCCAGAGTATTAGCAGCAGTTGCATCAAGTCCACTTCCAAGTTCAATACCATCATTAAACGATACCACACCACCACTATGAATCCTCATCTTTTCAGCTGCATTAACCTCAAATCGCATGGAGTTACCATTGTTATGGTAACTTAATCTTCCGATATTAGCATCATCAGAATCACCAAATGCGATATACCCGGCAGAACTTGTTGCAGTTAAAATTGACATCCCACCCGTACCATTTGATTCTAAGATAAGAATGTCCTCATCAACACTGACAGAACTTACTCCACTATCACCCCTCTTTACATGGAGATAACCCATAGGGCCAGATTCTTGAATGCCTACTTTCTCATCTGAGGTAATATGTAGTGCAAGAGCATCTGCATTGTCATCAATTCCTACTGAAGTAAATGCTCCAGTAGTAGTGAGACCTGCTGTAGTTATAGCACCTGTTACCGTAATGCCTGCTGCTGTTGTAGAAAGTTTTACCGAATTGTCAAAATACGCATGGAGCGCTCCATCAGTATTCAAGGTCAATTTTGTTTCAGTACCAGCTGAATTTTGAAAATAAATCCAATCACTTGCTCGAATGTATAAGTTACCTGTACCGTTTTCTACAATATAACTATTCGATCCATCATGGTGGATTGATAAATCAGTACCGGCACCAAAATTTGCCTTAGCACTATCTGCAAACTCTAACGCATTATCTGATTTGTCCCAGACAACGTTGTTGGCAGCACCAGTAAAGGTTACATCTTCTGAAAGAGTTGTAACACCCGTGACACCAAGCGTAGTGCTAATCGTAGCGGCACCCGTAACTGCAAGTGTTGACCCGTCAAAGGTTAGATTACCTTCACCTTGAATTAGATGAGCACCTGTAACAGTAACAACAGTATTATTGGTACTCCCTGTAAGTGCTGCAACACCAGCTTCAACAAGTGTATTGTTGATCCATGCAGACCCATTCCACTTGAGTAATTCACCAGCAGAGTTTGACGTAATCGTGACATTAGTAATATCATTCAATGCTGCGGAGACTCCAGAATCGTTATTATCAACCCACCCTGCGGTAGCAGATTCGTATACATAACTCCGAACTGCATAGTTCGTACTAAGGACAACATTTGATGTAGTACCTTTTATTTTAAGTCCGTTTCGAGCGATTGTAATATTATTCGTAGCCGCATTACCTTTTGCATCAATAATAGTAACTTCTTCTCCAGCATTTGCGGAAGATGGTAACGTGATTGTAATTGCAGCACTTGAAACATCAACAAGAAGTTTATCACCAGCGACAGCCGTATATGCAGATGTCTTGGTTAACCAACGATAAGTTCCACTATAGATTTCATTAAAATTATCATTGATCTTATCACCGCCTACACGAATTGTATCGCCTGTGCCATCGTTTGCAGAAGATCCAATATTAAGTAACTGTTTCGCCATGATTTCTCCTTATTTACTATCCTTTTAATACAGCCACTTCTTGTTCTAAAGTTTCAATTCTCGTCATGGCTTCCTGAAGTGCCTTGATCGCTTTCATGTATAGGACGCTATATTTCACCGACTTCGTGATTGTGCCAAGATCAGTGCGTGCTGTATGACGGTCAACTTCTGGATTGTTATTTTCATCAAGGACAGGATCACCGTTCCCATCAAGTACTGGAGTTTCGGTCACAACTTCTTCAGTGTCTGGTTTTTCTATGACCAGCCCTGACATTTCCGCTGCTTCCAGTTCTTGTGCCACAACACCCAGTTGACGGACATTGTTGGGATCGTCAATCTTGGTAAAATTCCGCACCCGAATCGCGTTGATGTCATCCCATTGACTAGTGGCATCCACGATGTCTTTTTTCAGTTTGCGGTCAGACAGACTGCCATAACTATTATTCGCATTTTCACAATCACCATCTGCTCCCACCGTAAATGTATCATTGTTACTACTATTTTGTGCGGCAATAGCTGGAGTTGTTCCCGTACCACCTGCTCGAAACGCAGCAACATATGCAGATGCGTTTGTATTCTTTACGAATAAAGATGTCGTATTAAGAGTCGTGTGTATATGCACATGCCCATCAGACGGGGTGACACCAACCCCCAACCTGCCATCAGTGTTAATTTGCATCCGTTCAGCCGCATTGACAGTCCACCGCAGGGAGTTCCCATTATGATGATACCTAATCATGCCGATGTCAGAATCATCAGAGTCTCCGAAAACAATATTTCCAGTATTAGCCGTTCCTGATAAAATGGACATACCGCAATCGCCATTTTCTTCTATGACAATCTCATTACCAGTTGCTTCAACGGCCGAAGCCCCTGACGTTCCACCTCTAACATGAATACGTCCAAGTGGCGTAAATGCTGACTGGTCAGTCACCATCAGCGATGATCCATCAAAGCTGAGATTGGCTTCACCTTGTATGGCATTAGCCCCTGTAACGGTCACAATCTCGTTATTGGTGCTACCTGTAAGTGCAGCTGTTCCAATACCCGCTTCAGCAAGTGTGTTATTGATCCACGCAGACCCGTTCCATTTCAGAATCTCTCCTGAAGCGATAGATGAAATTGTGACATCGGTTAATCCTGTAACAGTACTGCTTGCAGCTGCCCACGCTAACGTACCAGATCCGTTTGTTGACAACATTTGACCGTTAGTCCCATCAGCAGCAGGAAGGACCCACATCACATTAGAACTCACAGTCGCTGGAGCTTCAAACCCAACATACTGTCCACCAGCAGCGTCTTGAAATCTTAATTCTGCTCTTGCCAATAAATTTACTGCTTCTGAAAGGGTTGTTACGCCCGTCACACCAAGCGTGGTACTCACCGTTACAGCACCCGTAACTGCTAGTGTTGATCCATCAAACGTGAGGTTAGATTCAGCATCTAATTCAGTTGTCGTTGCACCAACAGTAACTAATTCATTTGCTGTTGCATTATTAAGTGCCGTTACGCCACTAGAAGGTGGTGTTACCCATCCAAGATTGCCTGATCCATCTGTTTTTAAATGTTGATTAGCCGATCCATCAGCAGCAGGAAGGACCCACATCACATTAGAACTTACTGTTGCTGGAGCTTCAAACCCAACATACTGTCCACCAGCAGCGTCTTGAAATCGTATTTCACTTCTTGCAGTTAAATTAATATTACCTGTAAATGTAGGAGTTGCTATTATTTCGTTAATCGCTGCAACAAGATTAGAAGCTGAAGTGTTTAGGTTATCACCTGAAGATGAATTAGTATGATCCCCAACAAACGTACCAATCAGATTCGCTTTTACTCGCCATTGTTCAAATGTATCAGTTGTATTAACTGTTGTTACTGCCATTAGTTACCCTCTTTAACGTTAATGAGATCCTTCACAAGCTGTTTCAGCTCGACAACCTCATTCTTAATCATATTAATTTCTTGAATAGACGCTCGTAAATCTTCGTTCATCGCTCGTTTCTTGTGATACGCTTCTAATCCATCAAGATCACTATTGATGATTGCACTAGAAGACGAATCTCGAAACAAATGCTTTTCATCTTTCACAGGAATATATGACATATCATTTCTCCTATTATTTATACAGCCAAGGCAATCGCTCGTAAATCAGTTAGGCGAGGCGGATCGGCAGTATTCGTGCCCTTCATCACGATCTTGATAGCGAAAACATTAAATGGAGACAACGAGGAGACTGAATACTTATATTCCCTCCAATCATCTCGATCTTCTGATGCAATCGGGGTATTATCTGCGGTCAATGCTGTCCATGCCACATCAGTAAATGGTGTATTACTATCCACCGTACTCACTCGATAATATAATTCAATTGTTGATGTTGATGGTCGCACTGCCGTCACAAATACTTTTAAGGCAGTTGAATCAGTTTCTAGTGTCACTTTCCGTGTAAGGTATTTGGCAGACGAACTAGTTCCTAATGATACCGTTTCTGCCACAAAGTCCCGTACTTGTGTCGTCCCAGAACTCGTAGGTGTATCAAGTCGATTGTTCACAACCGATAAACTCATTCGTTGGGTATCAATCACAGGCGACACATTATCCGATGTTGATGTTAACAATCCTTTTAACCAAAACGATTTATTCCCAGAAAGATGTTCTGTTTCATTGGCTGCTGAACAAATCATTCGTGGATAATCATAATAGTTGTTATCATTCAATTCAATATTGGTATACGCTGAATCTAATGTATACGCCGTTTCTGCTCCATGAATGGATCGACCCGTAGTTGCTTTGTGTGTCCATGTACCATTTGTTTTTGGGAAGAGCAACTGACTTACAATAGGTTGTACCACATCAACTTGACGATTGAATGTTGCTGTTGCCGCTGCTGCACCACCATGTCCTGTCGCATTAGCATTTCCTGACACCACAATTTCATAACTATCAATATCTGCATTGACCACATTATGAGTTGTGTTGAGCATCGCTGCCGTTACACCGTTGACTGCCGCTGCTCCAGCAATCGTCACTTTACTTGCTGGTGTATCAGGCATCATATGATTATCATGCGTCACTACTACAGTAGTCGAAGCGTTTGTAGTCTTAAATGGATTAGCATCCAAAGCCGTAGCTGTTGCCCACGTTGTTCCATTATTAAAGACAATTGTACTCGTCTTAGTTATATCAAACTTCGCACGATACAACGTAAACTTCAAGTCATCGATTTGTGAAGCCGTCCATGTCGTTGAGTTTTGTGATTTGAACATCACCCCCATATAGGGTTGTTCAGAAATTGTCCGTGTCGTCCCAACATCCACTTCACCCACTCGAGCATGCCACAATGTATACGCATTATCATCTGACATCACGATAATCGCATATTCTGTATTCTCTTCCAAATAGACAGGCGATTCAAAGGTAAAAGTAGTCGCCGTCGCCGCTGTACTTGAAATATTAACATCATTCGGATTCAACGTCACTTCACTAAATGGTAATATACTATTGCCAGGATACCCATTATCTGTCGTGCGTATCTGAATTGAAACAGGAACATGATCGGCTTTGGCGCCAAAGAATAAATCAAGTTTCGTTAAGAACACACCACCTGGTGTATCAATCATAATCGTTTCGGCTAATGGATCACGCCACGCTGAAACAACATTTTGACTAAGTATACGGAAATTTTGTGTTGAACTATTGCGTGTTTGTGTCACCGTTTCTCGTTGAATACGCAAACGCCGTGTTGAAAGAATCGATTCTTGTCGTGTTTCAAGCAACCCACGAGCTGTATATTCTTCTTCCCCTGCGGTCGTAACCGTAGAATCACGAGCATCACTACTCGATGAAGTCAAACGAAAGACTCGATCACCTGTACGGAATCGTTTTGTTGCTGTATTAGGAATTGCAAAAGTCCCCGTCACTTCACCATTCCCATTCGTTACTATTGCATCACCTGCCGCACCACCCGTTGGTGTACACTCTGCGGTCACAGCGACTGAATCAAAGAACGGATAGACTCTTGTATTGGGTTTAAATCGTTTACCAGTAAAGGCAACATTTCGAGCACGAATCCATCGAACAAATGCCACATTTAAGATACGATCACCTAAACTTTGTCGAACAGTGTTTGACACCATTCGAGTCCGAATCCCTGTTCGAGTTTGTTGTGTCACAGATGATTGAACCGCTGAGGTGACATCCGCCCACGCCCATGTAGCATGACCTCCAGGACGCCTCCATACTCTCTGACGGCGAGTGGCTAGCCCCGTATTTCGCACACCAGTCCATGTCGTTTGCCAATCATTCCAGACCGTCCCACCAAAGTTTTGTGTCGCTGCCAAAGCATTCATCACATCAAAGTTACCATCATTGTTAATCACCAAGGCTGGTCGGCGGTTCACATCACGCCATTCATCGCCAGGTGGGTTTAACGCAATCGATCCGATCCACGTTGAGATATTAAATGGGTTCACACTTTCGGTCCTACTCGCATACGGCTGGGTAATCAATGATTCGTGTGTATACGGCAACGTAATGATGTCGCCTGTTTTCTGATAGTCACTGCTACTACCCGTAGTCAATGTAAGTTCAACATTATCTTGAATAAACTGTGGTCGTAACTCTCCTTCTTCCATATCCATCGAACATTGATAGTCAGATGAAAGAACATCACCAATGCTATGTCCTAAGAATGGGTCAACAATAAATCCATTCTTGAACCGATCTAGCCCAGCAGAATCTTGTATCTGTAAATCAGCCGTTTCTTTTTCTAACAGATTCAATGACGTATAGTATTCTATGTGGTCAATACGAGTTTCGAGTTTCCCAATATCCCGCATCGTATAGCGTTTGTTTTCTTGAAACACCACCTCAACATCATCAGGACTAAACGTATACGCAGGAACTTTCAGATGATACAACACTAGCGCATCATCAGGTTCAGCTGGGACAGTTGGGTTAATTCCCGCTGTACCTGCTTGTACACCAAAGTTTCCTTGAATGTCAATATACAGTTTATCAGTACGAGGTAAATAGAAATCATAATCCGTCCGAACATTCGTACCAATCTCAACATATTCAATCGTTGATGCTCCTGTCCCACTAAACGCACTCGCTCCTGTCGTTGTGTTATCTCCTGCATCTCTCATACGAGGACGAAAATCGAGACAATCTCGTAACTCATATTTTATTCCACTTGCAGATGACGTATATGCAGGAATATCACCATAGGCAATACCACTATAAGAGTTTACAGAAAAATAATCTCCAGCCCCATGTGTAAAGTAGGTAAAGACTATCAGAATACGACCTACTGGCGCTCGGGCGCCTGGGAGTAATCTGATTCGACCTAACGCATAATGGGTATCTCGTTGACCCGTATCAAGTTCATAACTCGATGTAATATTCGTATCATTCGTATCCGCATTAGTACCAGCAGCACCTGAATCATAGACTGCCGTGAGAGCATAGATGTCTGCCTTCCCTAACGAATCATATGAGTTCGCCGTTGTGTTTGGTGATGTAATATGCAAACTTGTACTTGAGGAAAGCGTTTTCGTTTTTTCTGTCGCTGTACCTTTGGTCAAAGTCGCAATAATCTTGACCGCTGTTGAATTTGCCCCTGTTGCAATCGTAGCGGTTGTTCCTGTCGGCGAACCTCCTAACGTAATACCTGAAGCAATATTGATAATGTTTCCAATACTGCCACCATTCGTATACGTTAATGACCAGTTGGCCAATGAATACGTTGAAAATGTTTCGCCAGACCCTGCGGTAAGTGTAATATTTCCACTCCCATCAGATGTTCCAGTAAACTGTCGTCTAACGGCATACGTGGTATCAACGTTTCCACTTGTATCTCGAACAGTCTTAATAGGATCATCTGGGAGTCTAAAAATACTAATAGTTTCGACATCATCAACCATAAGAGATTTTTGACGAGTTATGACTTGTCCAGCAACCACCGCAGAAGCATTGGCTGATAACACTAAGACTGTATCACTGGTAATCGAAGCAATTTTTGCTTCATTTACACCAACAATCTTAACGAATTGTCCCGCTGCTAACTCAGTTGAGAATTTTGTTCCAACACCTGTAACAGTTGTTGAACTACTCGCCGTTGATGCGGTACCTGTAAGTGAAGAAGCCGTTGCAATCGTATCACAAGTAAACGCTGGTGACCCTGCCATATAAATCTGTTTAACGACTTCAAACGTATTTGATCCTGTCATCGCAATATCAAAGAGATAGAGTTTGAAAATGGCGGCGGCCCCTGTTCCCGATGGCGTCCCACTCTTATGTTCAATCGCTCTGACTTTTGCACTTCCAATCGCTGACCCAGATGCAGAACCTCTAGTCGCAGTTGCCGTATTGTACAAGGCAACAGACACATGGTCATCAATCTCAGGAAGATTATAACAGTTATCAACTTCTACATAATTGCCCATCTGAAACGATGTAGTGGCATTATTGATTGACTTGGTACTACGCCCCTTATCAACAGTAACAAACTGTGTAGAAATATTTTCAACTTCATATCCTCGTACATAGGCTTTTCCTGGTCCCATCGCCACCGCTAATTTTGCTTCAAGACCACCATTCGATGCAGTATACACTCCACGATTTGATCCTGTATCAAGATGTTCTTTGACTTCAGCATCATAAGAACGAATCGTATAATCACCCGATTCATCGTGGGTTCTTCTCGCTAACGCATCAGCAAGAATCGAGTATTCTGTTTTATGGACCTTTTCTTGAAGAGCGCCAGCATTTAATCGCATCAACTCAATAAAGTTTTGGTCACTTGTAGAGGTTAACGTCACTTTACTTAACGCCGCAGTTATCTTATAACGATCTGCACCAGGTGCTGCATAGTTTGGTGTACCTGTCGCATTATCAGTCAGTGTAGCATCATCAGTTGAGGACACAAAAGTTTCAGTAATCGATAATCCAACACGATAAGAAGGCGTATTCGTATACTTGTCGAGAATAATCGTTGAAGAAGATGAACGAATAAAGTTGCCATACACATAGTAGATACCGTCATCAATAGACGCCGTTGATCCTATTCCTGTCGCACTCGAAGCGTTTGCTGTAGCACCATAGTTCGTACCAGTAACCGATCCACTTGACATGGTCAAGGTCGCAGCACTTGATGCACCCGTCACCGTATCAGCCGTAGTAAACGTTCCACTTGTATAATCAACACCCAAGGCCTTCGTAGTACTATTCCATGCGACAACAGTTCCTACCGCACTACTTGAATTGCCAGAAACCTTTTCACCAACGATAAAGGTGCCACTTGATGCACTCCCTGTCAACGTTTGTACTGTTCCAATAATTTCACTATCAGTAAATCGTGTTGATGTTGCCAACGTGGTCAATGACGAAATCGTTTTTGCAGCGCTGCTACTTTGACCAGTCACGGTCTCTGAAGCAGAAAATCCATTCTTACTAACACCTCTGACAACTAAAGCACCCGTACCAGAAGTCCATGACGTAACATATCCAATCGCCCCACTCGTACCGCCTGTGACTTTTTCTGCTACCGTATAAGTCCCCGACCCACCAGTCAGCGTAAGTGTTTGTCCCGCAAGTTCATTCTCATATTTGACATAAAGGGTAATAGGATCAGACCCTTCAGCAGCAAGAGTGTTAATCACTTTTCCTACGACACCTGATGTCCGACCACGAATAGTACGATTGAGGAAGTTAGTATGTGTCACCGCCACACTATTATGAGTTGACTGAACTTTAATATATTCTGCCAAAGGATCATAATGTACATGACCAGGTACGATCATCGAACCTTCTTTAAAGATATGATCGCCGTGACGTTGAACTTGTCTTTGTAAGATTGTTTGGAGTTGTGTCAACTCTCTCGCTTGAATCGCCCGACCTGGACGAAACAAGATACGATGAAAGTCTTTACTCTCCACATAATCATCATAATAGGGAGTAACGTTTAGATTAACAGCCATGGTTTATCCTTTAAAATTCGATAACAAGTTTAATATCTTCAATTTGGTCAGCAGCTCGATTGATTACTCTACGATTTTCAACATAGATAAAATCACCACTATATAAATCAATCTCTCGATTTGTTTTTGCTCCAACAGTTCCCGTAGCAGAACTTGTTGCACCAGTAACCGTCTCTGTTGCAGTAAAGTCTTTGTAATAGTTGACATCAGCTGCGGTACGATCTTGATAATAGCGAAGCGATGAAGCTCCAGGAGACACAATCCTAGCTTTTGTTCCACTCGTTCCTCCCGTAATGATTTCATCAGCTTGGAATGTCCCACTCACACTTGAAATGGCAATTGCAGGATTAGCACTTAATGTCGTTGCTGTTGAAACAGTCGTTGTACCATAGTTGAAAGGATCTCGTACTAATGCAATCGTACGGAAATCATTATCAGTTGGGAAATCTCCACTTCCTGCAGCATATTCTAATCGACTATTCATCATCACATAATATGCTCCACTTTCTTCAATCGCATTGTACCCATGACCATTTTTTGGACCAATCATCGCTGTAGCGGCAGCAGCAGAACCACCCCCACCAGTAAACGCAATCTTAGCGTATGTATATCCTGATCCTGCATTAGTGACCGTAACAGACGTTAGTGCATTACTCGTCAACACCGCTGTTGCAGCTGCGCCACTTCCGTCTCCAGTAATTACAACGGTTGGAACTGACGAATAGCTTGACCCTGCCGCAGTAACTTTAATAACATCAATCGCCCCATTCGTGGCGGCCGCCGAAACCGTTGAGTTTGTTGCACAAGGAATCCAATCAGTTGATACATACTTAATCACATCCGCTTGTGACACGGTATACATATATTGCCATTTGTAAGTATCACCCGTTGTAATAACAGCTGTGCCTGTTCCCGTTGGTTCAACTGTTGAAACGACACCAGATGTAGCTGCTGGGGTTGTTCCATTAAAGAGACATTTATATACATCATAATTACTATTCATAACGAGCATCCCAGTCGCTGACGTAAACAGATTAGTCGCCGTATAGTCAAACATTGTATATATGGTACCCGTTGTCCAATTCTTTCGTGGAATCACATGAGTCACACTACTTGATGCAACTAGTTGAGCGGCAATCGCACGGTCCCAATCATCAAATCGTCCTTGAACAGTATCGGTTGGCGTATCAGGAGTATTTTCATCAGTCCACGGTGAAGACCGAGCAATAACCAAATACATCTTTGTTGATGCAGATTCGCTGAACGCCTCAACAAACTGTTCAGCATTGTGGATTCTAAATTTGTTCGTGATTATAGCAGCCATAAATTGTCCCTCATGTTCATTCTAGTTATATTTATACAAGTTTTTAAGTATTTGTACGATCCCATTTCACAGTACCATTATCATATGTGAACCATGTCGATGAATGTAACCACACGTTACCACTTGAGATTGATGGAAACCCATACATTCCACCTGTGTTTGCGGCAGCAACTGCATAATGTCGTCCTGGATTTGTCGCAAACTCTCCAATCGTAATGCCTGGGAAATCTCTAATTTGGCAACTGTGTATTTCTCCCGAAGTTAAATTTGTTGCTCTACTGAATACAGTAAACTTAAATCGATCAACTGATGCAAGTGTTGGCCCCAATGATACTTGCGTCAACGGTCCAGTCGTTGGAGTAATATATAATATTTTTGTATGCCATTTAGCAAGAGTCGGGGCATATGAATTGGAACGATATGCCCGAGCAATCATCAACCCAAGCGATGAGAGTAAGTCTGGGAACTCAATCTCAAATGTACTACTTGCAGACCCTAATGCTTTCATTGTCGCTGTTACACTTGAAACAATCAACACTTTCCCAAACATTTGCATCCCAGCAGGATGTAGTTGTCGTTTTGTTGCATAACGGTACGTGTCAAATGATTGACCTACTTGCAACTCATACGCATACATTTGCCAATAGTAACTATCTTGAATCTTTTTAATATCATTCAAGAACCCATCAGCATTAGTCCATCGACCAACCATCGTTCCTTTTGGTCCTGTTGTTACTGTTCCTGTTGCTGTTACAAGTGGCGAACTCTTTGCTGGAAAGGCAACAGTTGGTGTAGCTGTATAGTTCGATCCAAAATTCGTAATAGAAACGGTACTTACACCACCCACGTTAGTACCAACGGCAACAATTGCTGCACTACTTCCTGTTGAAGTCGATACAGTAACCGTTGGAACAGTTGAAAATAAATATCCCCCATTGATAAGCGTGACGGCCGTGATCGGACCTTGTAATACTAACTGACTCGTTGGGGCAGTAAAGTTTGCTGTATATCGTGCCGAACCTTTTGTAATACGGAAGTCATCTAGATACCCATTAAAGTAATCTGTGCCTGAACTCCCTTTACGACCAATACGAATTCCTGTCGTAGCAACATTTTGATTTGATGATCCTGTTGACCCAATCTGTGTACCATTCACAAACGCTTTAAGACTGGTTCCTGTACGAGTAACTGCAACATGATACCACGTGGTCACAGCAGGCGACCAATCAAAGACAAAGTTTTGTCCTTCAAGATCAACTTCTAATTGTGTATTAGGGTGGTCATACGACACATCAAAATGTGTGTTGTCATCTGCCGCAAGAATCCATTGAGTCGATAACGCATTGAAGTACACCCAGAACTCAACTGTGAACGCACCCGTTCCCATCCCGAAATCAGCAGAACTAGGAATACTCAGATAGTCATTCGTCCCATCAAAGAATCCTGTGGCCGTTCCATATTTAATTTGCGTAGTACTTAATCTTGCGCCACTATTTGCGGTGACAGTATGTCCTGAATTACTACTATCGGTAAATGTCGTACTCCCATCTCCTCCGTCAAAGTTAAGTAACAACTTTGTTTCAGCTTCTTCAACAGTTCCGACTTGTGCTTCAGCGTTTGCACCTTCTGTATCCGTATAATTAAATGTAATCCCATCACCTACACGATAGTTGTCACCAGCAGTCGTAATACTAAATGATGTTAACGGTCCACTTGTAACACTTTCAACTGCTGCCGTGACACCTGCAGCATCGTTTCCACCACCAGAAAATGTTAACTGGTCATTAACACTATATCCCGATCCTGCATTAGTGATCGTCACACCAGTTACAATCGAATAAACAGTTCCTGCAATCGCAACATTTGATGTACTCGTCCCTGTTACACTTTCAGCAGCTTGGAACGTTCCTGTAATACTTGAGAGTTGTAACTCATAGACATTGTTCGATCCTTCATAAAACTGTAAAACACTTTCAACCACCGCAGTTGCACCAGATGTTCCGCCAGTAATATTACGAGAGTTAAGATCAAACGGATTACCAGTCGTAGCAGTAATACGAATCACCGTGACCGCATCCCATTTCCCATCAGACACTTTCACTAGATCGTTGCCTGGATAATAAATTTCGATTTCTTCGTTGAACATGGCTCGGAACCATGTACGGAATGACGGGTCAGTTCCTTTGGCTCGATAAAACTCTCTAACGTGTTTCAGAAACTTTCGTTTATCAGTTTCTAAATCATCAGGCACATGATGGAGAAATTCGTATTGAATGAATTTCAAAAACGAATCAATCGCAT
>VTLG01009945.1_pt1 | contig 15294 bp, 37 predicted proteins | sample 4694571 | NCBI WGS metagenome assembly VTLG01 (sample SAMN12604809, study PRJNA352737) | marine metagenome | biome: ENVO:00000447; feature: ENVO:00000209|ENVO:00000569|ENVO:01000036; material: ENVO:00002151; isolation source: viral sequences binned using virsorter ...
TTCCATATATGCCTGATTCTGAATTTGAAGATGATGATTTTTATGATGCTTACCAAGTAGATACAGAAGATACAGTAAGAAAACTCAATGTTTTTAGAGAATCTAAAACATTTAACAATACTACTGCATTTGATAATTTCAAATTTGGTATTGAGCAATATGGTCGGCAAGGTGATACCCACGGTAATGATAATTCTTATGTTTCTGCACTTTTGTTTAATATTTATTTATTGCAAGATGCAATTATTGAACAACCACTTGATAAAGATTTTTTTGCTGATGTTGCAGGTAGAATGGAAAATGATGAAGTTATAGTATCGGCACAAAATATACTTAAAGACATATTAGAAGATGAACTTAATTATCAGCCGAATAATATTGAATTAATAGATGAAATAGATAGTTGGCAACATTCTTTTACTTTAAATGAACAAAAAGAAGCTAAAGAAGTATTTGAAGGATTATTTAAGTCGTCTTTAATTATACCTTCTTTTAATGCACAAGGTCAATTTAGTTTTATACCTCTGCACCAAGTTTTAGATAATGTTTCATATACTACAATAGATAATCAAGATTTACTTAAATATTCTTTTAGTTTAACAAAATTAGATGATATTAAAAACTCTGTTAATGTGAAGTATAAAAAGAATTATGGATCAGGAGAATTTGATAAAGAGACAGGATATTCTTTAATAGATGCAGATGGTAATGAATATGAAAATTTAGATGAAATTACAAGACATATACATCTTATGTTTGAGCATAAATATTATAACATTGATTATTACGGCTTAACATCAGAAGAAGCAAAATTAGAAGTAGAAACAGATTATATAAGAGATGATGATACGGCAAGAAAGCTACAAAAAAGATTACTAATGTGGTATGCTAATCAACATTTAATAGCTAAAATAGATTTACCAGCTACTTATATGAATTTAGAGGTAGGTGATTATATTGGTTTTAATGAACTTGTAGGTGGAAAAAAGGCATTCGGATTTGATTATACTATATCACAAATGAAAAATGGACAAATAGTTTATCCTGTATTTTTTATAACTAAAATTAGCAAATCATTAGATAAAGTAAATATAGAAGCAATCCAAGTACATCGTGGAGATTATGGTGAACCTGATGAAGATATAATAATTGATGAAGAAAATATCGTTGATGGTGGTGGTAATAGTGGACAAGGTAATTGGGAGTTAGGTGACCCTAACGATAATCCTAATTATGGTGAGGATACAATAGTAGAAGAAGAAGCTGAAGAAGAATATACAGAGGATCCATATCTTAATGTTACTTGGGTAGGTGGTAACAATGATTTAAATACTAACCCTCAAGCTATTATAGACACTAATATTGAAGGTGAATTTGAATATGAAACACTTATAATATATAATGATGAAATATTTGAATACGGCACAAATTATGAGATGCCAATTATAACCGAAGATGATGAACCTTATAATGCGACTGATTATATTAATGTTAATACTTATACGAATACTAATAGCGAGGGAAATATTCAAGGTGGAAATATAACATTATCTACACCATATTTAATACCTGAAGAACATAATGGTATTGTTGGTATTTTAAGAATATCCTATGAAGGAACAGAATATAGTTTTGAAGTAGATTTTGCTCAAGGTTATGTTGTGCCTCCTGTTTATGAGTTAGGTGACATAAATGGTGATGGCATTATTGATATACTTGATATGGTGCGATTAGTGCAAATAATACTTGAGACCGCAGATGAACCATCAGATGATGAATTAAGTAGAGCAGATATAAACCAAGATGGTATAGTAAATATTGGTGATATAATTTCATTAGTTCAATTATTATTGACAGAAGGAGGTGAAGTTGAAGAACAGCCTACTTAAAAAAGATAGAATAAGAAAATATAAACATAAAAAAGAAGAAAAAGCTATTATTATAGCAGATAATGGTATATGTTCTTTAGAAGCAGATGTTGGTGTTATGGGTATTCAGTTGGAGTTTAAAGGTAAGGCAGAAATAACGCCTCAGCTTCCAGAAGGGTGGATTTTACAAGGAAATCGTAATAGAATTATAATATTTACATTACAAGATACCCTTATCCAAAATCAAACATTATTTAGTTATAAGGGTTCTATAGAAATTGTTGGTGCGATAGTTTCTGATCATAAAGGCGAAAGATTATCTGAAAGATTAAAAAGGAATTATGCTAACTGGGGATCACAATCATTTGATTTTAGTGTAGACACAAGCAGTTGGGAAGATTACAAAGATACTAAAAGAGTTGGAAAAGTTAAAAAAACTATTTATAATTTACCTGATTACGATTTACCAAAAGTAAAAGGGTTACAAAAATTTTATAACATTCTAGAAGAAGAATCATCATTAGAATATGAAGGAGGAACTAGTTCTGCTACGGGTGCTATGGATTCAGGAGGAGGAGGAAAATAATGGGAAAACAAGTTAAAACGCCAAGATTTTATGTAGACATACCTACATTTTTACACGCTACAGGACAATTAGGTTGGGATGACCATAATGGTGGTGCAGAGCTATTATATATGAACCCATCTAATCCTTACACAAAAGAAATAGACCCATCAGCATCAAATGAGGTAGTTGCTATTGGTAATGCAGATAACAACACAATAAAAACATCTTTTCCTGTCAACTTTTGTGCTTTACTTAATCACAACTTAGGTTCTAATACTAATAGTTTTAAATTTTATGGTAAGCACGGACTAACATCTTCAACAACTTCTGTAATATTTTCTCCAGAAAACGAAATATTAAATTCTTATCACTCAACTACTTTTATAAACCCTACTTATAATGGAACAACTATATTTGATTTTACTTCTGATGATGAGTATTGGAGAAGTTTTAGTATATTTTATGATACAGATAACCCTATTAATGCAGGAACACACCAAATTGGTTCTTTTGTAGTCGGCAAATATTGGGATGCTCCTAATTCGCCTGATTTATCACTTACAATGTCAAGAAGATTTGATGGTATTAAAAAACAAAAAACAATAGGTGGCAAAACATTAGCTAATATTTATTATGATGGACCAACAGAATGGACTATGAATAATCCACGCGAAGAAAATCCATATAAATATCCACCATTTGAATTAGATTTAGCATCATCAATATATGTTGAAGAAGAAGGTGATATTGAAACTAAATTTAACCAAATAGCTAAAAGTGGTTTAGGTAGAAAAGGTTTAAGAAGTTGGAAATTAACTTTCTCATATATAAGTGAAGATAATATGTGGACTGATTATGAAAGTTCTACTACATCACCTTTTGATGATTCAGGATATAATGCAGAGATAGATGGAGATGCACCTATTGACCCATCACAAAGAAGTAACCCTATGCTTTCTGATGATAGTTTTAATTTTGTATGGAATTGTACTTTAGGTGGAACTTTGCCGTTTATATTTCAACCAGATAATACTAATAATAATCCAGATCAATTTTCAATATGCACATTTAGGGATAACACTTTAAGTGTGAAGCAAGTGGCTTTTAATACTTATAGTTTAAGTATTACTATTGATGAGGTTGCCTAGCGTTAGGTAAGACTATACCCATATCTGTTACTGCCCATCTTTTGATTATTTCAATAAGTTCAGTAAATTCTTCTACAGATAATTGTTTAGTAGATCCAATATCATATTTCTTTTTTATAGTTTCGTGCATTTCTTGTTCAGTATAACCTAATTCTTTTGATAATATCCTAATTATAACCCTGTAGTAAGCATTTTGTTGTGGAGAACGCACTTTTTCGGCAGGTTTTATCTCTAGGTGAACATCACCCTCAATTAGATATAAGTAGTCTCTAAATCCAAGATTATCATCAAGTGTTAATTTGCCTTGTTTTATTTTACCTGCGAATTTCATTACCATTCATCTCCAAATATAACAACTGCCGATGGAAATGGTGCAGATTGTGGCTTTTTACCATTCTCAAATTTAACCCTACCTTTTAAAAATCTTATTGTTGCGTGTGGGAAAATATAATCGTGCCAGTAACGAGTATCAGTTCTTGCAGGTATTAAACATACAACAATAGCACCTTTTTCATATTCTTCGTATGCTTTTTTTATCCATTTACCTATTTCTCTACCATAAGGTGGATTCATAAACACTCTTTCCCCCCCCCAATCTTGCAATAACCCATCATCTTCTTTTGTATAAAAGTTAGAACATTTTGCATTATCTTTCGTAGCACACGGATCAAGTGTGAATAAAAATTCTTCATCTAGAATATCAAATAAACTTTTTGGTGTCGCCCATTCATTACTATCGCTTGAAAAATGTACTTTCATTCTGCGAAATACCCCCTTAATAAATAAAATGCTTCTTTCCATAGGTTAAGGCTATGTTTGTGTTCAAATTGAAAAGAACCTATATTATGTCTTTCTGTGTGGTGTTTACGGCACAATGGTATGCAAGTAAAGTCTTTGATAGATTGTTTTTTTCTATCGCCACCCATTCCTATAGTATCTTGGTGGTCTGCATCTACCTCATTTCCACCACATACCAAACAATGTTTAGATTTTATGTACTTAATATAATCTTTAGTATTTATAGACACATCATTAACCAAGCTATAACTATACACAAGTATTTTATAATAAGCCAAGCACAAAAACCACCTATAATAAAAATACCTAAATAAACAAGGAAATTAACCCAATTAACCTTCATTTTTAAACCTCTCCTTCATAGCAAAATATTTTTCTATTGTTTCTATTATAATTCCTGATATAAGGAATATACCTATAGTTGTTAATAATGTTACAAATATAATCTCCATTTATACCACCTTTACATATAATGGATTATAAGGCGATGAACCAAGACTACCACCAAATCCAGTTAAAACCAATAATGCTATTATAATTAACATACCTATTATAAGGCTTTTAATATCTATTTTCATTTTATACTCCTTTTATTCTATCCAACCATTGTTGAGTTATATCTTTAGGTTGAATTGATTCTTCGTGTTTAACGGCTTCATCTTTAGTTAAGAATCTCTTGCCGTCACTTGTTATCCAAATCTGTGCTAATTCGTGTGTAATCATAATTCTCCAATTTTAAGAGATAGTGCATCGAAAGGGTGTGCCAAAGGCAGGGAGAATGAATAAAAAACCTACCACCTATCTCTTTTTTAAATTTTGTTTTCTAATATCTTGTATTTTATAAGTCAATGTTAATGAAGTATATTCTGTTTTCATTTCTAATGGTGTAGGCTTAGGTTTCCTATTAATAAAATCAATAAATTCTGTTACTCTACCCATTTTACTTATTATACTTTATCTTAAATGCTTTTATTTCAGAAAGTCTACAATAAATAACAGAACCATCTTTTAATGAAAATGCAAAACCTTCCCCTAAATCTGCTTGTTGGTAGTATTTTTCGTTATTACTATTATAATAACCTATTTCTAAAGCGTCATTCATACAATAAGTTTGACTTTTTACTTTATACCAATTATTATCTGATAATAAAACTTCTGTTATATTTTTATCATCTGCTTCTGTGTCTATAAATAATGTCATTTTTTCTCCTTTAAATTAACTAACCAATCATTCAATTCTTGTACTACATATATCTTGCCTCTATCTTCTTTGATAACTTGTATATCTACATTTTCATTTGGCTTGATCCATTTCGGCAAAGCCTTTCTAACTTTAGCTTGAACTTTAATATCATCATCAATTAAAATATCAACTTCTTCGTGATGCCCTAATGCTCTGCCGTTGCTCCCCCAAGCACGAACACATTTAACTTCGTGCAATTCAACGGCATCTACTATCTCCCTTTCAAATCTATTACCTTTGGCTTTACTTTTGTTCGGCATTATTCTTCCTTCCTATAGTGTCTTTGAGCATTTATACTTTGTAATAACCACCAACATTTTCCGTTATTAGTTGCTTTCATAATCTTTTCTTGTGCTTTATTTCTTTTGATTTCATTATAATATTTCTGACATTCTTTGCAGTAAGTTGTAGCAGTCCAACCACCATCTGCCCATCTACCTTTTGTTTTCGGCATTTTACATCTTGGGCATTTCTTTTTCATACTACTCCTTTTTAAAGTGGAGGGTAGGCATCTCTTAAGGAGGGAGATGAATGAGTGTGCGAAACTCGGATAGTACCTACCCTATAAGTTATTTATTTCGTCTAAAGTTTTTTCAGCTATATTTCTTGAAGGCGAATTTTCAACTGCTTCTTCTATGATCGCCTGCAATCCTTGTATAGCTATCTTTAGTTTCTCAGAATCAACATATAATTCCATATTATCCTCTTTTTGTTAAAATCTTTGAGTTGCAACATTTAGTTTCTTCCAAGTGGATAGTCTTAATCCCTCCGAAATAAGTATCTCCACATTTTGAGCAGTAACCAAATCTTGATGCTCCTCTTGTATCCATTCTATAATTCTCATAACCTTTATCATCAGATATAACTTCATCTTCCCAAGTTGCTCTTTTGAGGTATCTCACAGGATCAAGCCTATATACCTTATCCCTGTCCTTAATATAATGCTTTGTATGTTTAGTTATCTTTATAATTAAATCTTTTGTAATATGTTTCTTCCAGTAAGAAAGTGCTTGTTTTTTTGTTGTTTTTTTATTATAGAGTTTATACCATTTATCAAAATCTTTATCAGAAGAAAGAGGTAAAGCAGTCGCCTTTTTACTATTAATAAATTTGCTTATTACTTTATCAAGTTCAACCCAACGAACTTTACCCTTTTCTCTGATTGCTATTTCCATTAGAATCGTAATGCCTTAACTGGCTTTATAGTCTTTTTGCTTATAAGACATTTACGGCTTTCTGTTTCAACCACTTTGTTTTCTTTTATTAAAGAATTTACTCTACCTGCAATACCACTAACTTCAATTCCAGTTATAGCAGATAATTCTCTTCTGCTCATAGGTGTATTTTTATCTTTTAACACCCTTAAAATATGTTCTTTATGAGTGTGTTCTTTTCCACTTATTTTTAACTCATTATAAGCTATTAATGATGTGTTTCTCATTCTTTACTCTCTTTCTTAAAACGGCAAATCGTTGTCCGTTTTAGGTTTTTTTTGTTCTTCACTTGCAATTAATTTCAAATACTTCAAACCATTCTTTGATTCATTAACCCAAGCTGATAAAAAATATTTAGTATCATTTATTATAATGTTCCCATTATAATCTGGATGCTTATCTGTTTTTTTCTCTTTGTTTTTAAATAAAGCTCCAGAGTTATTTTTGTTTTTATTTTCCATTTATTCTTCCTCCAGTTTGTTTTGTATTTCAATTTCTTTAATAGCATCTTTAAGCTCATTTAAAGAATAAAAAGTTTTATGAAAGAAAACTCTCCCTCCTGCTTCTTTAAAATCATCGTGGTCTTTATCATAAGATATTGATTCTGATTTTTTATACGAAATTACTTTTTCCATTCTTTATTCTCCTTTTTGGTTATCTTTCATTGCGTCTTTAAATCTCTCATTTTCATCATAGACACTAAACTCTATCATTATACCTCTATCTTTATAAATTTCCATAACTTTATTAGCGAAATCATCGCACTCATGTTTAAGTTCAGTTATTAATAATTCATTCATTTACATATACCTCCCTAATTTATAATTCCATTTAGGTTTAGGTTTTGGTTGAGGTGGTGGTTTAGGTTGGTTTTTCTTTTGATCCATTTCCTCTTGTGCTTCTGTTAAATCCCATTGAGCCTCGCTAACGTGCAGACACCCTGTGCATTTATCTGGATCATCTATTTCACATTCTTTTTTGTGTTTTATAATCCAATCATACATTAGATTTTCCCTTTCATTTGATTATCTATTTCTTGATGAATACCTTCTGTTTTGTCCTCAAATTCTTCTATCCTTTGTTTCATCATATTAAGAACTTTTTGATAGTGAGGTTTAGATGTAGATTTTCGCAGTTCGTCTTTAACTGCTTTCTTTTTACCTTTAAAACATTCGTGTTCAATCAGTTTAGCAAACTCGGCAGTTTGTTCTTCAGTATAAAACTCCTCTTGTGGTAAGCCTTCGCCTTTATAAATATAAAAACCAAGTCCAAAGCCAGTTGCTATACACTTTACCAAACACCTCATTTTAGTATTAGATATATCTACACAACTTGGATTTTTAATTGCTTTATTATTATAATCAGTAACTGCTAACCACATTTTTTTAGTAATCTCATTTATAGTAACTACACATTCAACAGAACACGAGCCGTCAGGAGCAACAATATAATCTTTAACCATACCATTACTATCAGTATAATGTAAGAAGTCGTATGTAACATCAGGATAATGTTCCATTAAGGTAGATATAGCAAAGTTCCAACCAAGATAAGTATGCTTACCTTTTTTTTCTGTATGTTTATTAACATCTATTGTAGATAGTTTATTCCATATTTCTTGTATCATTCTTTTATTCTCCTATATATAATAATAGTTTATTCGTTTTACTTCTACATTTGGATATAAGTCTTTTATACTGACTTTTAAATATTTAGCTAAGGCTCTAAGCCTTTTTTGGTTTGGCTTTCTCTTTCCACTTATGATCAAAGACAAAACGCTTTCATTAATCTCAAGAGCCTCACATATTTCAGTCTGTCGTATTCTCTTTTCTTTTATAATTTTTTTTATATTGTTCATTTATAATCTCCGTTTATTCTTTGCATAAAGTTATAATGGATATTTCAATTATGCAACAATTTATTTATTTATTTATAATTATAAGAAAAAGTTTGTTTATAATTATAATGTTTGTTTATATTATAATCCTTGTTATTGGTTTGGCTTATCACTTTTGGCGATAACAATTTATAAAGAGCTACCAAAAGGAATCACAAAGCTCAAGGTGAGGACTAATTATAATACACCTGTGATGAAAAAAATATTATAAGCTAAATAATCCCACAATGTGAGGTTTATAATGGTAGTCATTCCTGGATCAAAAGTCTGGGAATAAGGACTACTATACCCAAATATAAGGTTTATAATATTAGTTATTAACATATAATATTAAGTTTATAATCTTTTATATTTTTTGTTCTTTCTTTTTCAGTTTTAAACCATTCTACTTCTAAAACTTCATCTTCATCACAAATATAAATTCCAAAAATATATCCATTATTATTATCTGATTTTGGATATTTGCAATCTTTTCTTACTTGTTCCCAATCTACTAATAAACAATTCATTTTATTCCTTTCTAGTTATAAAGTTTATCACATTCTTTACTTGTAACACAATATCCACATACAGATTTATTATTAGGATAATGTATTTCTTCATCTTCATTTATTTCGTCTTTACATCTATTACAAATATCTATATCTTCTTTCATTTTATTATTCCTTATTAGTTAGTTATAAAGTTTATTGTTAGTCTTAATATAAATATCGCCCAAAATATAGCCGTCAATATTATAGTGCTAAATATAATATGAAATATAGCCATTAAATATAATCGTAGTATAATTCCAAAGTTATTCATTTTTTTTAATCTCCTATTTATATTCATTATAATTTTTAACAAATTCTTTAAAATTTGATGTATTTTTATTTCTATCAAATTCAATCAATAGATTATAAATATCAAGAATTGTATTATCATTAAACCAATTAGATAATGGTTTTTTAAATTTTTCAAAAGTCCAACTCATTTTGCCGATCTCCTATGTTATTTTAATTAATAGTATTATAGTAAGTAATGTTAGTATTGTTATTAAATCAATCATATTATCCTTGTTTTAATTCATTTAATTCTTTTATTTTTTTACGAGCCATTATATGCATTTGTTCTCTATAATCCTCTATATTGTATAGACACCAACCCGTTCTTAACATTTCATTAGTATAATGTTTTATTTCTTCTTCTAATACCAAGCAATCTATTAAATAAGATATTTTAGGTTTTTTTATTTCTGTTTTCATTTTTTAACCCTCTCTTTTATAATTATAGGATTTATTTTAGTTTTCTGACGTTTATTAATCTTTGTAAATAAATATACTATCTTTTTATTATTCATTTTTATTTACCTTTCTTTATTTGTTTAAATTATAGTTTCCAACACTCTTTTTTTACTTTTTCAGATATATAATCACTTAATATAGGATTAAGTCCTTGTGTTTGTAAATAGCTATCTAATTCTTGTAAGTTGTTAAAGATACGAGTGTTTATAAGGTTTATTTTGTGAAAAGGTCCGTAACCTTGTTCAGGTTGCAATTCATATTCTTTTAATTGTACTTCAGGTGTTTTGTAATCTTGTTCAGTGATTGTTAAGTAACATTTATTTAAAGCCACAAATATAAAATTAAATTCATTTATTTTTTCAAAATGTAAGTCTTTTATTTTAATAATACCTTGTTTGTTTATTTTCTCAAAATTTGTTTCTGTTTTCATTTTATTTACCTTTCCTCTTTATTTTTGAAATCTCTTATTAACTCTATATTATATATTTTATTACATTTTGTGCATTTCCAAATTTCATAAGGAAATACTTCACCTTCATCAAACCATTCTAAATTTTTATTATTACATTTATTTTTACATTCCATTTTATTTACCTTTCTTTATTTAGTTTGTCTATGGCGGCTAATAAATAGCCGTTTCGCATTCGCTCATCAGATAGACTTTATTTATATAATTTATTTGTGTATTTTTGAAATTTAGGCTCGATCATTTTTAGATTTTTAATTTCAAGTTTTAAATTTTCCTTCCAATCTATAATGTTTGTGCCGTAAGGCTTATAATTATTTAAATATTTATCTTCTTTCCAATCTGAATTTGATTTATTAATATAATTTTCAAGTGTTTCAATGTATTCTTGAATACCTTCATTTTTATAATTCATAAAATCATTTATTAAATCAGATATAGTTAAACTTCTAATATAAGCCATTGCCTCTAATCTATTAGAATTGAAATTGCCGTGTTGTAATGCGTGTTTTTTAGCTTCTTTTAAGGTTGTAAAGCCGTCCCAATTGCTTTTTAAATCATCTATAGTAGTGCTTATTACAATATCCCCGTAATAAGTAACGTGAAATATAAAACCTTTTTTAAGTGCTTTTTTAAAGTTGGTTGATTCATTTAAGTTAGTGTTTTCCATTTTATTTGTTTCCTTATTTTTGTTTATGTTTCTGTCTGTCATGCTTTTAATTTACGAATCTTTTCATTAAAGTCAATAGCTTATTTTAATTATTTTTAATCCTCGTTATGAAAAAAGTTTTATTTAATGTGATTAATGTCATTAATTATGCAATTTAAAGCCGTAATATCGTGCCGATAATGATACATCTAACACATAGTAAGACACAATAAAAGAATCTATTATATTTGATTTTGGTTTGTGCTTTTGAGATTCAATCTCATTTAATATTATATAGATATTGAGACTAAATCTCAATTATATATTTATCTTTAAATTAAACTAATGTGATAATATCGGTTATCATTCCCCTTATTATGCATTATATATCTACTAAATACGCCATATTAAGCAATAAATTAATCAGTTGATACTTTACATAGCCTAAAGCGTATATTTGGCTAAAAAGGGGTGTATGGGGGATAGCCTCGAGCCAGCCTGCGTCGGATCCCCTACCACAAAAAATGTAAAACTTTACTACCAGAATCCCAAAACAAAAAAATAATTGGATAAAAGTACCATAAGTACTAGATTATGTACTATGGAAACAACCCCTGCACAGAGAAAACCCCACAAAGTCCTCGCAATAGAGCTTTTCGCACTAAATCCTGCTATTACGGTTAAGGAAGTTGCATCGAAAGTTGGAGTATCTGATATATGTGTTGCTAAATGGCGACAAGATCCAATGTTTATAGATAAGATTTATGAGAGGTATATGACTGAGTTCGGCTCACAGTTACCTGCTGTAATTAATGCTATGGTTAGAGAAGCTAAGCACGGCAATGTACAAGCTGCTAGGTTGGTACTAGAGCATAGTGGTAAATTGGTTAAGAATGTTAATATTACTATTGATAGTCCTTTTGAGAAGTTCTTAAAGGCTGAGGATATAGAAGACGCCGAGATTATAGAGGTATTTGATGATGTGGTTATTCCAGAGGACCTGCCAGAGAGAAAACCTCAAAAAACGGTTAAAGAGGAAAAGGTAGCCTTAAAGAAAGAGATTGATAAGGATAGACGTAAGCATACTTCGCCTAAACGTAACCAGCAACGTAGGCAGTGGTATAGATGGAAGAAAAGAGCAGAAGCTGTTGGTATAGAACCATTACCTGCTAAAAAGCCTACTAAAGGTCAAAGGAAAGAGTGGGAAGATTCTATTGTAAGGGCAGAAGAAGGTTAACGTCTTTTTATAAATCTTATAACTAAATATAAAACAAAAGATAATAATACCACAGTACCAATATCCACTAAATGATTACCTGAATCACTTTCAATAGCACCTATTGGTGTTTCTATACGCACTTTTTGAGTCTTATTCATTCTTATCTTGTTCCATAATTCTCATTATTTTGTCTGTATTTTCGTCTTTTCTTGCGTATATCTCTATTAGTGATTTGTATATTCCGTGAAATTTTTTTACTTCCATTTGTACCAGTTTTTGCTGATCAATCAGCTTAATAATAATACCTTCCAACCTCTTGAAGTCTTGGTCTAACTCTTGCATTAGTGTTTGTTGTATGAATCTGTTCTGTTTCCATATAAAAAATCCGAACGCTATCGTCATCGCCACTGGTATTCCAAATTGTTCCAATACTTGTAAAATATCCATTATTCTCCATTACGCTATCCCCATAAAAGGGATGTGTCCAGTTCCCATTAAATCACACATTGTTTCATAAGTATTTTTGTCTATATCTACTAACTTATCTTCGTCTTTGTAGAATCGTTCTACATATTGTTCTTCATTCAATTCAGTTCCCATAAATTCAATCATTATGTTTAATTTCTCGTGCATATTGATTACATTTTTAAGAAGGATTTCTATTAATTCACGTTCCGATTTTTTCATTATCTTTTCCTTATCCGTTTGTTAAGTAATCTAATGAATTTTTTCTCAAAATCCTCGTAAATTTTTGTAAGACCTGCTTTAGTTCCTCTTAATGCAACAACCCTTCTTCCTTTCGCACTATCCTTAAAATGTGGTATAAATTCTCTTTGTGGTACATCTACATAACCACCTATACCTTCACCTTTAATATTAGTGCCGTGTTTTTTAAACCATTTATAACCACCCGGCTCTCTATGTTCTTTTGCATAATCTACGCCAGTAATACCTTGTGAAGTACCTTTTAAACTATAAGCTAGTTTACCTGTATCAAATAAAGGTCTTGCTTTTTTTCCTCTTGGGTTATTGTCTGATAATTTAGGTTTCACTTTACCATCTGTTATGTAATCACGAGCTAATTTTGCAGTTTTATTAGCTAAATCAGCATTAATATATTTATCTAAATTTTGCTCTTTTAATATTTTTAAGGCTTTACCAAAATCTATATTATACTTGACTTCTATCTTCATCTACAGGCTCCACTTCTACTGGTTCTTCTTTTACAGGCTCTATTAGTGCTTTGTTCTCTTTTAATTTAGCATTTGCCTCATCTAAAGTCAAGTCTTTATTATATTCTACCATTAATTCGGCTTTATTTACAAGTCCTAGATTTAATCTATGATTATCAAGAGCTATTTGATCTTGTATCGTCATTGGATATTCAGGCTCATTAAAATCAAGTTTTAAGCCTTGTGGTAAGCCTATATTAAAAGTTCTTGCTATATTTCTCTCAATTTGGTAAATTTCGTGCTCGTATTGTGTCCATAAAGCCAAATCATCTTGATAATCTTCAAAACTTTCCAAATCTTTAATCTTTAAAGCTATTCCACTTGGTGTTTCGCCACCATCTTGAGCAAATTGAACAGATAAGTGGTTATTTTGTGCTACAAGCTCCATTTGAAACTTAACATTCTCAATAACCTTATTAATATCACCTGCTGGTGATTTAATATCATAATTAGCACCATCTGGTAGCTCTAATATAACATCTGAACCAAATCTTTGATTATTTCCTAAATCTGCTCCACTTACAACAGGTTGTCCAAACATTTGAAACCTTAAACCAAGTTGCATTTCTGTCATTGTTAAATTAATATGCTCATTGGCGTTACAAATATCATTTGCACCTTCTACATAGAAAGAATCACTTTGATGTTCTCTATGAGTGAATACAAATGGTAAAGCACCATATCCGTGTTCTTTTTCTTCTATAACCTTACCTGATTCATCAAAAATAATGTAAGTTTCTTCATTCCAATGTATATATTGGCAAGAATCAGAGTTAGAAGCATCTTCTGTGTAGTGCATTAAAGGATAAGATATTGCAATAGGTTTAAAAGGGTCAGAACCAAAGAAAGGATGAAAGTAATAAATAGGTTGATAATCAAAGTAAGGCATTTCACCATCAACATACATTACTCTTACAGCTATACTTCCAACTAAACGTGTCATTCTTTCAATATGCTTCATTTTAGCATCTTTTAATACAGAGAGATTATCATACTTTTTACTAACATTTCTATCAGCACCTACCGTGTAGATTCTTGACATTTTATTTATAAATTTCTTAGTTATGTTTGCTTCATAGGGAGGAACTTCTCTAAAAGCATCTAAATCAAATTTACTTTCTATATAGTTCTTAGTATTACTACCATTATAATAATCTAATAACTTATGTACATAACTTTCTCTTTTTCTATGATTCTCTATCTTTAAGACGTTTAAACTGTCTTTAATAGCTTGTTCTCCGTATTTATATATCATCTGTTCCTCACTTTAATTTCTCTGTTTTTAATTGGAAAATGGTTAATAAAAAAATATCTTAATTGGTCACATCCGTGGTCGTGGTAACCATCTTTTACTGGCTCTTGCTTTAATGGTTTATTGTCTTGAGCTTCAGGATACCTGTAACTTTCTAAATCTTCTGCCATACCTATGCAGTTATTGTTTAAATGAAGGTATCTTTCTCCGTTAGCGTTCTCTATGTAACTTCTAACGTGGTTGATACCTGCCGATATACTTCTTGAGGCTTTATCTGTTATTGTTCTAACGTCTATACCTTTTTTTCTAAAAATCTCTATATCTCCTACGCCTGATTGTCCTTGTGCTTGTAATCCTGCTGGATCACCATAATATCTTGAAACCATATAAGGTTTACCTTTAATCATATCTGCAAGTTCATCTGTTTTTATATTTGTTTGATGTATAACTTCATCAA
>VTLG01001956.1_pt1 | contig 15291 bp, 16 predicted proteins | sample 4694571 | NCBI WGS metagenome assembly VTLG01 (sample SAMN12604809, study PRJNA352737) | marine metagenome | biome: ENVO:00000447; feature: ENVO:00000209|ENVO:00000569|ENVO:01000036; material: ENVO:00002151; isolation source: viral sequences binned using virsorter ...
TTGCTGTGGCAAAGCCTTTACTTGCAAAACTTGCATTTGAATTTATATAAGTAGTCATATCTGTTACAGCTACTTGTTTCATTGTTCCATTATCGTTAATTACCATTCTATCAGCATCTGCTAAAGTAGTAGATGTTGCACTTGTGTTACCATCCATAATATTTAACTCTGCCGCAGTTGCCGCTACATTTGTGCCACCTATATCTAAAGTAGTTACAGATATTTCCCCTGCTACAGTTGCAACACCATCTGCTAAAGTAATTAAATCTGTGTCATCAGTATGACCAATTGTTGTTCCATTAACAATTACATTATCAACAGTAAGTGTAGTTAGTGTTCCTAAAGAAGTAATATTTGACTGAGCCGCAGTAGTTACTGTAGCCGCAGTTCCAGATACATTACCAGTTACATCACCAGTTAAAGGCCCTGCAAAAGCATCTGCTGTTACAGTACCATCAAAATATGCATCTTTAAATTCTAAAGAACTAGTACCAAGGTCAATATCATTATCTGTTACTGGAGCAAGTGCACCATTTATAAGTTTTATTTGGTCTGCTCCATCTGCTCTAAATAATATAGTATTATCAGTAGCAAAATCTATATCGTTATCAGCGTCTCTACCAACAACTAAACTTGTATTTGTTAAAGATGAAATAGCTGTTTGAGAAGAGCCTAATACAAAATCTAAAGTATTATCACCATCTTCATATGTTACGGAAATGCCTGTTTCTGTATTAGAACCTACCATAGCTCCAACAGTATCAGAAATTGTTTCTGCTAAAGTTGTACCATTAATAGTTAATGCATCTGTTTCTAATGTACCATCAATATCAACATCACCAGATATATCTAATTCAGTTGCAATAATTTTATCATTAAATGTTGCCGCACCTGCCGCACTCATATCAAGAGTTAAAGCTGTTATATCAGAACTTGAATCAGTTCCTTTAAATATAATATCAGCATCACCTGCTTGAGCATCTATTGTAATATTACCAGAAGATGTTGCAATAGTTACTGCTCCATCACCTGTAGAAATATCATCTGCCGCTATACTTGCACTTGTATAAGTATTAAGTGCTGTAACAGCAACTTGTTTCATTGTGCCGCCATCATTTAATATAATTCTGTCAGCATCAGCAATAGTTACTGAAGAAGCACTATTATCACCATCTAATATATTTATTTCTGCCGCAGTTGAAGTAATTGTTGTTCCATCTATTGATAAAGCATCTGTTTCTAATGTACCATCAATATCAGCATTACCCGATATATCTAATGATGTTGCATCAACTTCACCTGCTACTGTTAAGACACCATTTGTAAGTGTCATTAAATCAGTATCATCAGTATGTCCTATTGTTGTTCCATTAATTAAAACATCATCAATATCTAATGAACCACCAGTAATTAATCCTGTTGTTGTAATTGTTGATGAGCCAGTATCAATAGTTCCAAATCCAGAAGTTATTGAACCAGAGTTTAAAGCTCCAGTTGTTACTGTATCTGAACTACCTGCTAAAACTTGATAGATAGAACCTATTCCAGTTCCATTTATAGTTATTGCGTCTGCTTCAAGTGTACCATCAATATCTGCATCTCCAGATATATCTAAAGTAGCCGCATCTAATTCACCAGATAAAGTAATATTAGTAGCACCTGTAATAGCACCATTAAGTGCAACAGCACCATTTATATCTATAGTTGTAGCCGCTATTTGTATTTCTGTATCAGCAACTAAATCTAATTGTCCATCAGCAGATGAATTAATATATATTGCTGTATCTCTAAATTGTAATTTTTCTGTGCTTGATAAAAGTAAATCATCGGAAAATTGAAAATAGTCTTCATCTTCCATCCATGTTAAAACACCATCATTTGATTCGCCATCAAAAGTAACTGCTATATCTGTTCCTGCTGTTGCATCACCAACAGTTATAGCTGTTCCTAATAATTTAGTTATTGGGCCACCTTCTGCCGCAGTACCATCGTGTGTATGACCAGAACTTACTGCAAATGCCGCTAGTAATTGGTCAAACTCATTATTTAAATGAGATGCCTCAATGACTGCACCATCAGTAATATTACTGGAACTTTGTCTTGTATATGTTGCTCCCATTTATCTTCTTCCTCCGGGTATAAATTCTAACTCAAATCCCTTTAAGGATAGAGCTTTTTTTGTGCTTGTATCTTCAAACTTAAATGCTACTACAAATCCAGAACCTTCAACTGATTTTCTTTCTAATGGAAATCCAGATGAACCATATGCTGATGTTCCAAATAATCCAGTTCCATAAAAAGCCGCAACTTGTGCTGATGATAATTGATAAGATTCTGGTTGTGGTGTATCAGTATCATCAAAATTATATCTTAATTTAAATACTTGATTTGTTGTATCTATAGCTTCATTAACTTCATAGTTAACTAATGCTCTTTGCATAGTTTTTCTTATTCCACCATCTCCTAATGTCATATCTGGAGAACGATAAAATCCTGTTATAGTAAATGTAGAACCTGCTCTAGTAAATGAACCACCAGATTCTTGTTTATATACATAGCCATCATATCCACCATGTACTATTGTTTCTGTATTACTTATAAAAAATGAATCACAACAAGAAGGTTTTAATCCTTTTATATCTGCGTATTCAAAACCTAATCCTCCTTCTGGACTTTGTTTTAATACTGCTAGTATTCCTCTTGATGTTGATTCTACTCCACCTGTTGTTGGGTAAAATAATCTATATTGTGATTTACCTCTTATAACTGTTGATGTAATATTATCAGTTCCTATTTCTAATACTCGTTTTTGTATTTGTTTAGATACTGTACCTAATTCTACGTCACCAATTCTTTCTGTACCTGCAATTGTTCTTAAACCATCTGGTGCTAAATAAATTAAGTCACCACCAATCTCTTGAATACTTTTACCATCTACACACCCAATCTTACGAGTAACTGGTGTAACAACAAAATCAGAACTTGATGAACCAGATATTTTAAATATTCTATCTTCACCAAAGATAAATAATTCTTCACGAAATACTTTAAGACCAACGATAGTTGTATCTACTTTAATTGTTCCTGCACTTGTATCAAAATCATCTTCTGTAAAAGGCCCAGAAAATGTTACACTAGATATAGCATCTGACATACCTGCATAGAACATATGATTTTTAAATGATGATACAAACTTAGGATTTGTTGGAGCAGTTCCTCCACCTGTTGCATTTATTACATCTACATTATAACTGGTATCAATACTAAAAGCATTTGTTGTTCCAGTTGCTATCATTATTTTTTCTGTACCATTATAATTATATCTTTCAAAATCATAACGATAAGTTGTTCCTTTACCTGTAGCTACAGAAGTCCATGAACTACTTGTATCTGCACGATAAACTGTACCACCTCTAGCCGCTAATACTACATCATTAAATATAGCTACCATGTCTACAATTTCACTTGATGCTGATACTTGAGGTACAATATTTGAATTATAAGTTGTTGTACCTAATATTTTTTTATAACCACCTGCAATATCTGGTTCAAAGTTTTGTAACTGTAAGGCTTCACCCGGTTCCATATCAAAGATATCTTTATTTAAAATTAAACCACCATTACAGGTTATGACTGCAGGGGTTATTTGTGAATTATCTGGCATTATTTAAATGTATTTCTTGATAAGTTTACTCTTCCAGTTCTCATATAAGAAGACCTTTCAACTAAATCTAATCGTATTCTTTTTACTCCCTCTTCAAATTCTGCATTAGCAATATTTGCTGAAGGTATATCTGAACGTAATTTATATAAATAATATTTTGCTCTATTAACAATAATATCTTGATATCTACCTTCTAAATCTGGGCTATCTCCATGTGCAGATAAATCTGTATGTATTTTCCAATATTCATATTTTACTGAATAGCTATTATCTTTTGGTACTGGGGATAAACCAAATTTACCACTTTGGGTAAAATAAACAAAATCTGGTATACCTTGACTACCACTACTATTTCTTAAATCTCTTTCTGATAGATTATTATTCCAATCATCATATGTTATATATCTTAATTTTTTAACTCCAACATCTTCTGATATACGAATATAATCAACATCAAGATTTGTAGTTGTAACTGTATTATTTACTGTTATAAATGTTGTTTGTGATGTTGCTGTAAATGTTGTATCTAATACTGCACCTGCACCAAAATCAGTAACTGTTAAAGTTGTATTTAAATTCTGTGTTCCTTCTGCCGCAGTTCCTACTTGTACTTTTAATGCCTGTCCTACACTACCTGTATCAAATACTTTTACTTGTAATCTATACTTTGTATTAACAACTGTAGTTAATGATTGGTACGCCGCATAATCATTTAATCGTAAACGACCACTTCCTGTACTTGTATGGGCGGCACTTCCTGCACCTGCTACAGTTGACCAACTATTTATATTAGAAGTAAATTCACCATTAGTAGTTAACTCTTTTGGCACTAATACAAATGAATCCCAATCAATTCTTCTATAAGCTAAATCACCACTTTGAGGAGAATCTGTTGAAGGTAAATCATATTCTCTTGTACCACCATATGTACTCTGTTTTGTTGATTTGTATAAACTTGGTAATTCCCATACTTGATTATAAATATCATTTATAGATTTATTTATAAATCCTTTTACAGATGTTTGTACACCACGACTTGAACTAAAATTAGCTGATGTTAACTCAACCTCATTTAATTCATTAAGTACACTATTTGTTAAAGTTAAGTATGTTGCCATTATGCCCCTGTTTTATTTAATCCTGTTATAGGAAAACTTTCAAATTCTACACAATATGAATCCATAAGTGTTACTGATTTATATTCTGTAGATTTATTATTATATGCCTCATGTAGTTCATATCTTGCTACTTGACACGCCTCTTCAGTTGGATATATAAATCCATTGTATTTAATAGAAGGTGCGTTTGGTATAGATATTAAAACTAACATAAACCATAGCTTAATCATCTTTTTTATTTTCTAATAAGTTTAATATTTTATCTAATTTATTTTCTAATTGTTCTACTCTATTTTCTAATTTAACATTATTATTATCATTATTAGGAGTAGGATACATTGGAGTAAATTTTTGTCCACTAGCACCTTTTTGTGCTTTTCTTAAATCAATAGTTGCCATATTTCCTTTATTTAAAAAAGGGGGCCAAAGCCCCCTAAATATATTAGTTATTAGCCATCATGCTGAGACGCAGTATTTCTGTCAGTCTCATAAGTACCACTTACATCACATAGTAAAGCAAAAACACGGATTTTTCCCGCACTTGATGCCGCACTTAATACTAATACATCTAGTGTATCAGCACTTGCAATAATTGGTCTTGCAGTAGCTGTTAAAGCAGAATAACCTGTAGCGTTTGTGTCACCATCGACACATACGTCAACATCTCCACCAGTAATACCTAAATCCATAGTTACAGAACTTGATAGTGCAGTTAGCACTTCAATTCCTGCGTGTAGGATTAAAGTTTCAGCCGGTATATCTAATACTTGTAGTACGTCATTTTGTGCCGCACCTGCATCAGAATTAATTTGAGAAATGTCAATTACATTTTCTACTAAGTATGGAGTTCTTACTCCTGCATTCATTCTTGATGGTCGAGCACCTGCGTTACTCGGCCCTGTTACGTCATATGTAGCCATAGTATATACCCTCCTTAATCAATTAATAAATGTCTGCATTGAAGTGCATCCGAACGAAGCACTTTTCTACCAAATACATGAAGACCTCTTACTATATCAGCAAAAGACTCTTGGTCTCTAACTACTTCTGTTTTTGCAATAGCATTTGCAGTAGCAGTAGAACTCATGTGTCCAGATAACACCTTATAATAATTAGATGTTGATGAAGCGGCAAAGTTATTAGTCATGTATAGTTTAAAACCATTTACCATGCCATTGATAACTTGACCATTTCTTAATGGTGAAGAAGCATCACCAGTAACAGAAGCATCCATCAATTTTGATGAAGCATTTCCAAGTTGTTCATAGAACTCTGGAGATGCAAGAAACCATCTGTTATCTGTTGGTACATCATTACCATGATGAATTTTAGCTGAGTTAGCTAAGATGTCCATTGGGTCAACTTCGGAAGAACCGAAACCAGTATCTGAACCAGAGCCATCACTACCAGTAGTAGTTCCTGCACCAGACACCATTGCCGCAATTACATTTTCATCGTATGAATCTTTTAGAGCATATGCTCCAGAAGAAGTTGCCAAAGCTTCCCAGTTTACATGAGATTGTCTTTCTTCAATATCGTCAACTTTGAAAGCAAACGCATTAGCTTGGTCAACTACTAATTGTAGTTGGTCATCTGCTAAATTTTGCGTAGAAATTGCTCCACCTCTAGTATAAGCCGCAACTGTAATAGTTGGTTCTTTTACTATGTTGACAGTATCTCCGTAATTTTCAATTTCACCTGCATAGTCAGTATTAGTAATATCCTCTACTACTGATGCAGTTCTGAAGAACTTTTGGACTTTTTGACTGTATATTACCGGTAGCCAGTTTCCACTAGGCAAACTGTTATAACCACCTGCTTGAGTTATAGCCATTTTAATCCTCCGTTATATTAAGTTAATTTGTGATTCTACCTTCGGCTCTTGCGAGGTCGATATCTTTTTCAAACTTAGCATATTGACTTGGTTTTAATTTTGCTATTTCAGTAAGAGACCAAACTTTTTTACCTTTAACATCTTTCTCTGAACCTCTATTTGTAGATGTAACAGATTTAGATGCTTCTTTGGCACTTTCTTTTTTAGCATCAGATTTCTTTAGTCCTCTATCCATTTTATAAAGGTCTATTGCTCTTGACGCTAATTGAGAGTTATTAAAATTATCATAAAGCCAACCTTGAATTACACTATCTTGAACAGATGCCCAATCGTGAAAGTCTTGACTCTCTCTAATTTTATTAAAGTCTGGATGTAACTGTAACAGTTCTACTTCCGCTTTTTGCTTTGCAACAGTTTGTTGGTCTACTTCAAGCTTAGATAGTTTATCTGCTAGAGCCTTTGCTTTGTCATCTGCTTCCTTTTGTGCAACTGTTTTAATAACATCATACACATCTGGATATTCTTTTCTCCATTCTTCTAAAGCTTTTTCATCTTTAGGTGGTATAAAAGTAGCAGAATTTTCTAACTGTTTTTTTAAAGTTAAAACTTCTGATTTATGCTTAGTTAGGGCAGAATCATAATGACGTTTTAAGTCATCGTATCTCTTCTTAAAAACTTTATCTTCAGCATTAACAGGGCGTTCTTCTTTTTCTGGAGTAGCCTCTTGAATCTCGTCAGTTCCTTCGGTGTCCTTACTTTGAGCGGTAGCTGTTGCTTCTATATCCACATCACTTTTGTATTTATTATGATATGGTCTTTGTTCTAAAAAAGGTTTTTTAGAATCGTCTTCTTTAGTTGTAATGCCTAATTGCTCTACTTCCTTTGAAGTCTCTTCAATTTTTTTTTCTTCTTCCATGTTATCTCCTTATGGGTGCTGTTGGAAAGCAGGTCGCCCAGAGTGGGGCTGTACTATGCCATAGGTGGCTGTGGTCGAGGAACTAATCCCCCTTCATTACCACTAGGCTGTACAGGTGGCCTGTTTACTATACCTTCTCCACCACGGGCCATCATAGGAGGCTCTGGGTTAGGATTAGGTTCTTCTCCGATAGCAGATTCTAATACATCAATAAATGGATTAATCTCTGCACCGAAAATCTGTATTACCACATCTTTAAATTGTGGTGTTAAACTTTGTGCAACTACTTGTTTTTGTTCTGGAGGTAATGACATAGCTTTCTGTTGTAACTGCTCAAGAACATTTGTATCTGGTTGTTTTGGATTTGAATCTTGTGGATTAGGCATAGTTTTACCATCATCTCCTATAGGAGGTCTTTTTACCATACCTTGATTTTGCATTTGTTCTGCCATATTATCCTCTTATAAATAAACCTACTATATAACAAATAGGTTCTAATATTGTTCTATATACTCTTCCTTTTAAAGAAAATTCTGTACCATACATTATATGTTTAATATCTTTTGTTCTTTCTTGTGCCATGTGTTTACCAATAGAAGTTAAGATACTTGATTTTTGCATACCTTTAACATATGGTCTAAATAAAAAATGATAACCTTTTTGATGTGTTTCTGATAAATGTCTTTGTTGAAATAAATACCAAAGTTTTATAGTTCGTTGCCAATCATCTAATTGTGTTTGTCTATACATTTCTGTACAAATTATTTTTTTATCATCGCTTTTATTATCAGAACCACTGCTATCAGAATTACCACCACCTTGAGTTCCACTACCTGCAGGGCCATATGTAGTTCCTGTTTCTGGTTCTTCATACTCTCCATAAATATCTGTTAATGCATCATCAACATCATCAGCTATATCATCTTGTACTTGGTCTTGCTTATCTTGATTATTTTGTTTATCTTGTGAACCATCTGGTGCTGTACTTCCTACAACATTACCATTACCACCATTATCTACTATATCTCTATTTTCTAATACTACATCACCAACATAAAAACCATTAACAACATTACTGCTATCAATATAATATTCACTACTTGGGTCTGTATATAAATCTTTTAATTTACCATTTTCATCAGTCATTCGTTCTAAAACATCAGCAGGTAATACACCACCCATAGCGGATTGCATTGCTTGTTCTGCTGTACCAAAGGCATATATTTGTCCATTCTGTCCTACAAATTTTCCTTCACTATTATATGCACCACCACCATCAGCATCTACAACTAATACTTGTTCACCATTTGTATGACTACTACCTTTAGCTTCATCAAATAAACCAAATAATGTTGTACCAGAACTACCCATAACTGGATTCAATGTTGTTAATTGTATTCCAGTATTAGAAACAAAATTATTTGCTTTATCTTCTTGTAAATTCATAAACGCAGGAGAGTTACTATACTCATCTGCAATTTTTTTATTTTGTGTAATTTTATAACCAGAGTTAATTAAATCTTCACCTTTTAATATTTTTAACTTACCTTTATCATCTTGTGTTAATACTTTAAAAGCATCCTCTGTTGATAATGTCTGTCCTTGATTATTAGTTACAGTAATCATTCCACTTTTTAATAATCTATCTATTTGTGCTTTTTCAGAACGAGGCCCTGCAAAACTTGCAATTTTAGATATACCACCAATTATAGGTAATGAACCAAGAGCTTCCATTTTTGTTTTTTCATCTTTATCTTTAACAGTAGGATTTAATAGCTGTTGTAATATACCACCATCAAGTGATTGAGATAATACTTGAGCATCTGATTGACTATTATAACCACCCGGCATAACATTATATTTCATGTTATCTCTTAATGATTCTGAGTAAGAACTCACTTGACTAGGTTCATATTGTATTCCACCAGATGTTGTCATACCACTTGGCTTACTAGAATAATTTTTTTCTACTTGTTGATATCCACCTATACCTGTTGAAGGGGCTGTTATTGGGCCTATCTCTGGTTTATCTGGTAAAACTGGTAGTGAATTATCAAATGGGTCATCTACAGGTTTTACAACTGGTGCATCTTTTAAACCACTACTTATATCTTTTACTTTACCTTCTTTAGTTTTTATTCCCGGATATACCATAGGAACTAAAGGTGTCATTATTTCTTCTTGCTCCCACTGTTTTGTGGTAGCATTATATTTCATTTTATAATGAACATTTTGTTTATTATAATTTGTTGTACTACTAGCTTTTTCTAAAGCTAAACCTGTTACTGAATCTTCAGTTGCCATTATTTTTTAATTCGGTCTCTGAGTAGGAGGAGTTTGCGAAGAGAAGCTAGGCTCCCCTGTTTGCGGTACACTTCCAGTTCCGATGTTGCCACCTCCAACTCCAGTTGGGTCGTTTGGATTTGCTCCTGCAGGAACTTCTCCACCTCCACCCATAGGGGGTTGCTGACCATTGCCTTGAGCTTGTTGATTTCCATTTGTTGCTACTCCTATTATTTCTGAATATATTGCCGCTTTTTCTGGGTCATTAATTAATTGGTCTGGGTCTAAATCCAGAGTCTTTGCTATCTCCCTTAATACAGCATGATATTTTATAAATGGTGCAATCGTAGGATTTGCTCCAACTTGTAATAATGTCATTAGTCTTTGTGAACGAACTTCTTTCATCATTAATGATTGTGTTCCTTTTGCACTTACTTCTAAGTCACCTACAATAGCAGGTATATCAGAATTAAATTGCATATTCCATTGGAATAAGGATTGAGCCAAAGGCTTTAATAAATAATCATCTACATTTTTAATAACTGTTTTTATGTTTAGTGCCGCCGCACCCATTAACATTGACATTCCTGCCGCAGTTCTTGTTGTAGATTGTACACCTGTTTGTCCATGTGAATACGAAGGTATACCTGTTGATTCATCTGCAAGTTGTCTAAACTTATCAAACATTTGTAAATTTTCTTGTGCTGTGTTTGGAAACTTTAATCCATGAATAGATTGACCCGGCATACCAGATTGTCTTCTAAATATTTTACCCGGATATACTTTTAAATCTTGACCCGGTACTAACATTGTTTCATCAACGTCAAATACTAAGTTACCTGCTAAAGCTAAATTATCAATAGCCATTCTTGCATGACCATTCATAATTTGTTGTGAATCTTCCATGTTTTCTGGAACACCTACACCAAAGAATTGATATGGATTTAATTCATAAGGAACTACTAAGTATGGTAATCTAGCAGGAGTAAAAGGATTTAATACTAATCGTAATACTCTTTGTCCAGATACCCAACAATTAACTTGTACTTCATCTAAATCATCATCAAGTAAATCTATATCTAAACCTGCTTCTTCAGCAAGTTTTTTATCCATCTTACCCCAGTATTCTAAAACTTCAAATCTTTCTTTTTCAAATTCTGTTTCATTTTCTCTATCTTGTAATCTATGTTCATAACCTTTAACTTGATAGTTTGGGCCTTCTTCTAATGTTGATATTATTTCTTCTTCTCTAAAGAAAGGTCTGTTTACTAAATCTCTTAATTGTGTAGAGTTTAATTTATGTCGTTGAATAATATAATTACAATCTTCTACTTTTGTTGCTTCTGGGTCTGGATATAAATCCCAACAACTAACAGCTTCAACCATTGGTACAACTTTCTTAGAAGGTGTATATGCAGATGAACCTGTTTCTGGGTCTTGTGTCCAACGATGTAAATCTTTTTCAAATGTAAAAGGGCCTTTTAAAATACCTGTTCCTAGTAACGCCATTTCAAATAATGTATGTCGTAATTCTTTTGTTGCATTATTTTCTTCTAGTTGGTCAAGAATAAGTTTTTTCATATTGTCTGCAGATTCTTGTGCAGGTTCAATTTGAGGCATCTTTTTTAAATCGGGAGCAGGGCCTTCTGTAAACTCTGCTTCACCATTATACTTTTCGGATAACCCTCCTAGTATATCATCATAGGTTGCACCTTTAGGTAATTCTTTACCATCACCAGAAAATCCATAAGGATTTGTTTCTTCTTCTGGAGCATTTTCTCCTTCTTTAGTTTTATCTATATGGGCATACTCTGATACACCATCTGGTACTTGTGTAGGGTCAACACCAATAGGAAATTTTCCAGAGGAAAATAACACATCAGTTATTTGACCATAAGCCGCTAAAACTTTTGTCTTAGTTATTTTAACAAATACACGAGACTTTTCTGTATCAGTAAAAGACATATCATTACCATATACTCCTCGGTAATTTCTATATGCTTTTAGCCATCTCTCTTCGTCAAAAAATCGTGCATCTTCAGCAGAACTTAATCTGCCTTTAATAATGCCAACTAATAAATCGTCTTGGATAGATGTTTGATTTTTATCTCCTGTTAGAGAGATTATCTCATCTGGTTTATCAGCCATTATATTTTAACTATTGTGTGAGCCTTGAGTGTATTTTGCTTTTGCGAAAGGTTCTAATTTATCGTTTGCCTTTTTTCCTACATCAGCAGATAATTCTCCATGAGAGTATTTTTTTGTTAAATCTGCTTGTAGTTTTTCTTTTTTAGGCATTCCATATTCCATACCCATTTCGCCTTGTTTATATTTTTTCATAATTGGTTGTGGCATTTTATTCTCCTAATATGTTCTACTTCTTGGTTTTCTTTTTTTTGATTTGGCTTCGTCTGCTTTCTTTTTACGTTTAGTAGGTTTTCTTTTTGTTGAATACGCACTGTCTTGAGTCATTGCTTTTCTTGCTTTAGAATAATTCATATTAATAATCCTTCTCGTTAGCCATCTTCATAAAAGATTTTTCTACTTTATTTTCTTTTTTTGCAGGAAAGTCAGTTGGTCTATCCTCATAATTGCAATGAGGTTTTAAATCAAGCTTTTGTCCTTTAGGAGTATCCTTTGGATAATCCATACCAAGGTCTCCCTGTTTATATTTTGTTAATACTGGTTGTGGCATTAACCCTCCTTAATTTTTAATCGCAAATAATCTACTAACTGTGGATTATCTACAAATACTGTTGTTAAACCATTAGCTAAACCATTAACTACTAGTTCTTCTACTTTCTCCTCTAACTCCATACTCCATTGATATATTATACCATGCATAACTTCATGTAGTATTGTATTAGCGTGAGAAACTCCCTTCTCTTCTTCGTTGTATCCTAAGACACCTTCTTTAATAAAAAATTGACCACTTGCTTCATTAGCTGTTGCAACAGTCTGTTTCCATGCTTCTAGTTTATAATTTCTATAACCTATTTTAATTGTTTCTGGTAGTGTTGCATCACAACTACATAGTCTTTCTTTTTTACTCATATATTTTCCTTTAATAGCCAAAAGTTTTATCAGAAGGTTCAAATTTAGTTTCTCTAGGTCTTTCCCAATGCGTTTGCATTGAATGAGGATGTAGAGGTCTACTCATAACACCATATCTTAAAGCATCATAAGCATGGTCTTCTGCGTGTGTATCAACATCTTCTGGATTGTTTTTATCCGTTGGTAGTAAAGGAAGTGTTCTAATTAAATTTACACAATTTGAGAATACAAATATTCCGGGGTATTGTATATCTGGGTCAACATATAATCGTTTATGTAATTCAAGCTTACCATTTACACGACTTTTAGGCGACCTATCAGATGGTCTCCACCTACAGCCTTCAGCTATCATTGTTTCGGCTATACTTGGCCCTACATCACCTCTTTTTGCCCAAGTTGATGAATCTAACACACCATAGTGCATATGCTCACCATACTCTAATTCTAGGACTTTTCGAGCAAAGATATCTGCTGTTGTCTTTGTTGTATATAGTTCTCTATAAACATATAAATAGTTATCATGGTCAATAGCAATCCATAAACAACAAGCAGGAGAAGAATAACCCCAGTCACAAGCACGAAACTTAATCCAGTTCCTAGGTATCTCAAAAGGTTGTATAACATGAATATCTCTATTAAACTCTGGAAATGCAGAACCTTCAAAAGCTTCCCAATCTCCTTCTAAAAATTGTTTTCTTTGTACATCTGGCAATGATGATAACATAATCATATAATCATCTGTTTGCATAAGATATGGATTATCTTGTAACTTTGCCGATATAAATTTTTTTGTTATTCGCTTAACACCTACAGGTGTTTCTATCTCTACAGTAAATGGTGTATTTGGTTCTTCTGGTTCAACAAACATTTCTTTAACCCATGTTGAACCAACGTTACCCGGATTGCCTGTTGCTCTCATAAATACAGGTATCTCTGGGTCTACACTACGAAGTGATGAACGTAAAAAGTTATATATATCTGGGGTTGGAAATTGAGGTAATTCATCAATACCAATCCATGTATAAGATTGTCCTTGGTAACGAAGTACGTCTGTTAGATTTTCTGCATAACCAAATTCAATTCTAGCACCGGAAGGAAATCGCCATTCTTTTTCTTGTTCTCTCCACTTTGCTCCTATAAATGCTCTAGGATATAAGCGTTGTGAGTGTGAGATTAAATCTCTAAGTTCTGGCATTGAACGTCTAAGAAGCAATGCTCTATGGTGTTGTTTATGACAATATCGCAAAGGGTCAATAAGCATGGCGTAGGATTTACCTCCACCTCTTGCTCCACCATAAAATACTTCTTGTTCACTTGCCGCAAGAAACTGTGTTTGAGGCCCTTCATTAGGTTGAAAGATAATTTCTTTTTCTGCTACAACATCCTGTATACTAGGTGCTAAGTCTTCTAATTTATCTTCTTCAACAATTTGTGAATTTTTTCCTACAAGGACATCTTCTATTTCTTTTAAATTCTTTTTCTTTGTTTTAGCTTTTCGTTGAGCTAGTATATATTTTTCTCTAGCCTTTTCTACTTTTTTCTTTTCTGCATTTAATGTTCTTGTTGCAGATTTTTTTGCCTTAACAAATTTCTCTTTAAGAGTTTGTGTTTTAGCTGATACTGTTGTTGTTCTTTTTCTACCTACTTTTTTCTTTTTAGGAGGAGCAATATCATCTACCATTTTCTACTTAAAATTTTTCTTAGACCCATACCAGTTACTTTTCTACCAGTCTTTCTAAACATCCAATCTGCTACTTCTCTATAAGAAGAACTTTGAATATATTTTCTTGCCTGTTCAATAGCATCTATTTCATCTTGAATAGGTTCTAAAAAATCTGGGTCGTTAGATTGTTTATACCCAAAGGGTATTACTCTTGATTTTCTTTTACGAAGAAGAATCTTCTCCTGCTCCTCCTTCTTTGGGAGGGAGAATAAAGATTCCGGAGATTGATTTGAGATTGACATCTAATTTTTCCTTTTTTGTTAATCCTACTCTATCGAGTATTTGTTTAGCCGCCTCAACTCTGATACTAGCACCGGGTACACTTCCATCCTCATCCATTGCTTTAACTAATCCCATAGTTGCTTTTGGTGAGTATGAAGCCATTACCTCTTCTGCTCTTTGTAATATTTCATCCTTTAGTGACTTAACTACTTTTGGATATGAATGTTCTGAATAACCTGCTATTTCTCCTGCAAGTTTTGGACTGCCATTGGCTTCTCCAAATAATGCATTAAGAAATGTCTTTTGTTGGTCTGTTAGTTCTTTTGTTTTTTCTTGTGTTACTAGGTTCATCTTTAAATAATTTCATCCAATCAAGTCTAGGGCCATAATATATTGCTTTGCATCTTTGACCTTTCCAATCACTTTGCCAATACCATTGCCAATAGTATTTTACTTCTTTTTGTTCGCTTGACAAAA
>VTLG01004692.1_pt1 | contig 15290 bp, 19 predicted proteins | sample 4694571 | NCBI WGS metagenome assembly VTLG01 (sample SAMN12604809, study PRJNA352737) | marine metagenome | biome: ENVO:00000447; feature: ENVO:00000209|ENVO:00000569|ENVO:01000036; material: ENVO:00002151; isolation source: viral sequences binned using virsorter ...
TAGCACTGTAATAATGGCGCTGTCACTCAACCGCTCTTTTTTAGCTGCGTCAGGCTTACGTCGTCTTGCTTTGGTCGCAGACTCATACGCTTGCATGGCTCTGATGGCTTTCAATAAAGAACTAATGACCCACCTCCATTAAAGTCCCGCCTTCGACCACACGGACGGGAACGTGCTCTGAAAAGTAAGCCCAGAAGGAGTAGCGAGATTCTGGCTTACTACGGTCTGTTTTCCCGCCTTCCAGGCGAAAGCGGACGGGAGCGCTATCGGGGGGTTGTGACGACCCTCGCCTGAAAATCGTTTTGCGCTTCTAACCACTCAAAGTAGCCATCTGGGCTAATGAGTAGGGAAGGGCGGCTAGCTTGCTCTGACTGCCTACGCTCTAGGATCACCTCATGCTTACCGAAGCCGTTGCTATGCCGGTTAGTGCATTCAACCTTGAGCGCTTGCAAGCTCTTATGCAGGTGCGGGTACTTCTCGTGGAACTTCACCAGCGTCATGTAGTCGCGTCTCATAAAATTTCTACCTCGCCTTCAAATTCATCAACTAAGTGCGTCACTTCGTCCCTCTGCCAATCGTTACGACACAGCCAGGCAATCTGGCCGCTCGTGAGATGTTCTTCGCCATTGCGAAACTGAAAGCCGTTGTCGCTTTCAAACAACATCGTTTCATCATCAATAAGTTGTGCTGGCACCAGCTCTGGCACCCACTCATGGCTGCGACAGCCTCGCTGCTGTTCTGCAAAGCTGATGATTTTCCTATGCTTGCGACAGCCCCAGCGGCCTCGCAACCTTTCGTCTTTGAGATCCCTGGCAGCGTACCGACAGTTGCGACAGTTTGATTGCTTCGGGGTCAATCGCCCCAGGTAAACGCCTTGATCGTCGTCGTCCATGAAGTTTTTGACGCGATAGTCGCTCTCGTTCATCTCAGGTGGTGGTGGAGCATCAAGCGCCACCAACCACCCGATCTTTTCCTTAATTTGCTCATAAGCGTAGGGATCAAACTCAATGGATTCTTGGTACAAGCGAGAGTCGTTCTTGCACATCGCTACAAACTCAGCCGTCTGTATGTCGTACCCAGTCTTTTCTCGCATCGCACCCATGTAGCCGATGCACTGGCACCAGTACTGTTCGTCCCATTGCTTGAGGTCACCGAGTTTTACCAATCGGTTAAAACGAGTCTGGTTGACGCTTTTGATCTCTACGATGGCAAACACACCATCTGCGCTGCACGCCAAGCCATCAATATGCCAGCCGACATGACCGCCGAACATTTTGCCGCCTTCTTGCTGCTCGTTGTTTTTCGACACCAGCAAGTGACCGGGTAGGTTCTCGACTATGAGATCTTCCACCTTGTCGCCAAGGCGGAAGATCATCAGCTTGCGACCATCCAGAATCAGAGGGAAACACCACCGATCTTCTAACCACATCATGCGAGCGCACTTAACTAAGCTCGCTTGCGACAAGCCAAAGTGTTCACGTCGTCGTTGGCCCATAGCCAACGACTTGTGAATTAGCTGCTCTGCGTTAAAGATCGCCAAGGAAGTCATCATCCTCTGACTTTGCGGGTGCGGACTCTGCCGCTTCTTTTGGCAGATAGCGCTTAATGTCTTCATAGCCTTTCTGGTTTAACCCAATCTCGACTTTGCCGATTTGGTTGACCAGCGCTTTTGCTTTGGATGTCTCTACCTTGGTGTCGTTGCCATCCTTGAAGAAGTAACCAGCACCGGACGCACTTTCGCCAGTGAAACAGCGGAAGGCCGCTTGTGTTTTGCTGACGCCGATCTTGTCTGGTATGCCATCTTTATCTAGCACGTTTAACCACCCGCGAATCCGCACAGGATGGTCTACTACTTGCACCTCTAGTTGGATGCCCTGGCCGTATTGGTTAGCGTTGTTCTCGACGCTGACCACCTTCGCATCGTATGCGCCTGGCTTGAGCCGCTGACGATCACCACCGCCTGAGCCTTCCAACTCGTCAAAATCTAAACCTGATAACTTAAGTTCCATTAGCTAATCCCCTTTGCATACCTTCCATAATTGCGTTGTAGTTAAGCTCCACCACGGGCTGCCCGTTCTCTGAAAGAACGGGGATGCGTGATTTGGCGTCGAATTGAGATGCACCAGCCGTGTACAGCCATCGCTTTAACGGATCGCCTGTAGCGACAGTGCGTTTGACCATGCCTTTACTCGTTTGCTCTGTATCGATGTCGTGGGCTACGAACCACACAAAGTCAGCCCATTCGCGCAAGCGAGCGCTAACCTTGTCGTGCATCTTCAACGTGTGCTTCTGATACGGCTTGACCATTGGGTCAGCCGCGTATTCTTTGGTGTGGGTATGGCAGATAACGATGACGTTAAACCCGGCGTCAATGATGGTTTGCATACGGGCGATTAGCTGGTCGTTAAGCTGAGCTACTCTCGTAAAGCCCTTGCCATATTCAAAGTCGCCGATGCTCTTGATGCCTGGACTTTTCTTCTGGCCTTCTTTTACAACAACATCCTCAAGCAACTTTGTCACCCAATCCCAGGTGTCAACGACGCACGTTTTGTACTCGTGATCTCCTGCGGCGAAGGTCTTGAGAAAGTCGCTTAGGTCTTCGATGGTTTCGATGCTTACCCGATCAACGTCGATAAACTTGCTGCCGTTCTCGACGTCGCCGATCAATGGTTTAGACCATTGAGCGGCTAGGGTAGTTTTGCCTGTGCCGGAACCGCCACTGATGACGATCCGCTTGGGCGAGTCGGTTAACCGACCACTGGATAGGTTTGAAAATGCCAACTTTTGTCTCCTGTGTCTCAGGAGACAAAAGCTAGCTTGATTTGTTTAATGTGTCAAACAGTGTTTATGAAATGAGACAGATAAGTCACGTTTTCTTCTGTCTCTGTCTGTGCCGCTGCAAAGCTATGTATCAAATAGTCAGGAATTTTGACACAGAAGGTTTCCGTCTTAGCAGATATTATTAACATAGAGCCATAACCCTCATATCTGCGGGTGTAAACGGTGCTTCTATTCAATGGGCCAGAATTTTTTAACACTGAGTAGGCATAAAAGGCAGCGTCATGAATCGGTTGTATTCCGCCTTCCTCGTACAACTTTGTTGTGTTTGTCAGAAATTCTTCACAAAACCAAATGCTCTGCAAAACATCGTCGTCGTGCAACAACTCTGGAAGGCAATATTCTTCGCGCCCTGGGGTCAATCGCTCAGTTGTCCATATCTGAAAATTTCCGTCACCATCCAAACACCATTGAAGGTCTGGCCCTCGTTCTAAGCGAAAGGAAACCTCTGCGTGACGGTAAAACCAATCGCTCGCCTCGTCATTTAAGCGTTGTAAATCAAGACTCGTCGCCATTTTCGTTCTCTTCCTTGCTCCCGGCTATTAACAAATCAATAAGATCATCAACATGGTCGAGTTGACGATCACTCAACAATGGCAGCTTGCCAATGATGCTTTGGGTTCTCCTTTCGGTGTTGCGAGGTTTGACACCCCATTGCAGCCAAACGGCATCTTGGTTGTAAAGCTCTGCTAGTTTTACGATGTCGGCGCGGCTGGGATCACTTTCACCATTTTCCCAGCGAAGAACCGTTGCTGCGCTTTTATCAACTGCCGCTCCGACTGTGCGCAGTGAGTAGTTGTTAGCGCGACGCAAACTTGCTAATCGCTCGCCTACTGTTTTTTCTGTCATGCCACATACCTCTAATGTGTCAGTAATGTAACAATGTTTTATTTGTTCGACAAGTTTCATTTATGTAACCGTAAGAGGGCAGTCTTCGCACGCTCGTTGACAAGGTGTAAGTACCGTTCTGCCTGGCTAGTAGTCTTCCAACCGCCAACAGTCATCAGCTCGTCAAGCGTTGCGCCTGACTGAGCAAGCCTAGTTGCGAGTGCATGGCGTAAATGGTGAAACGTGATCGTTTCACCATAGATAGGATCTGGTTGAGCTAGTCCTGCGTGATGTCGCACATCATCAAAATCTTTGTAAAGCGTGCTTTCATGGAAACAATACCGATCATCGACCTTTGCATCTTCCAGAAGTGCGAGGGTAGGCTTTGTAATAAACAATCGTTTCTCTTGCTGGTTCTTAGTGGTGTCAGCGCGGAAGATCAGCTCAGCGCCCAATACTTCGTGCGGTATAGGCTCCACACAATCCCAGGTGAGTTTTAATAACTCACCTCTGCGAGCGCCGGTTTCCCAGATAACGTGCAGCCAGGCTTTTAACCGATCCATGTCAAGATCATCGCAAGCATCCGACAATCGGTTGAATTCATCTTCAGTGACTAAACGATTGCGGCGCTTTGGTTCTTTGAATCGGTTACGCGCATCACGCATCACATTCCGATCTATGAGGTTGTTGCGCACTGCGATATTGAACAGTCCACTCAGCACAGACTCGTTTCGATAACGAGTCTGTGAACCCCAGCCGTACTGCTCCTGCATTTGGTCAAAAAGGGTGTTTACCGATTCGTATGTAAGGTTGCTTAGCAGCACATACCCAAAGCCGTTGTAGGCGCATATCTTGCGCCAACGGCTAAACGAGTTTTTCAGCGTAGTTTCGCTGTAAGGCTGATATTTAGATTTACCGACCTTTTGGGGATTCTCAGCACACCACCGCACAAGAGCGTTCAACGTCATGCCTTTGGCATTGACTTGAACGGGTGTTTGATCGCCTTCTACCTTGCGGATGAAAGCTATGGCCTCGGATCGCTTGAGGAAGTATTCATCTACAAACAGACCCTTAGACTTACGCCTAATACGCACTCGATAGTAGGTTGTGCCGTTGCGTGTTTCCTTGCGGGGTTTCGTAGCCATAAACACCTTGTTTTGTTCAAGGTGTTCAATTTGGCCCAAAATTGGCCCAATATCAACCGAAACGCAGTCCCCTAAAACGACTTGCGTTTTGAAGGGGTCTTATTTATAGTAATTATATCAATGACTTAGATGGTGCCCGGAGCCGGACTCGAACCGGCACGGAGTATTACTCCGAGGGATTTTAAGTGCTAGTTTGAATGGAATACCTAGAACGCAACGAACAAAAAGAGCCTATAACACTGGGTTTTTGAGCCTAATAAGTTCGTTATGTTCTAGGTGTATCGCAGGATAAGTAAATTTTTGGCCCAAAATTGGCCCAAAATTACTTCGGTGGGAATGCTGGCTTCATCTTCTTTTTGGTAGGCGAGGTCATCGCCTTCATCATGCCTTTGCGTCCCATCTTCTTCATCTGCATTTTGCCGTAAGCCATAGCTTGCTCCTTACTTTTTACCAAACTTCTGTTTTTGCCCCTTTGGTGGGGACTTCTTGCTACCACCAGGGCCAGACCAAAAGGTCTTGTTTGCCCAATAGGCCGCACTAGTCGGCCCCTTAGCGATATTCTTTGCGTGCGCGCCTTGAAGCTCTTACGAGCTTCGGCGCTGTAGTTGTGACCCATCTTCTGGTCGCCGAATCTAATCACCTTTACCGAGTCACCATCGCGTACAGCGACCACAGCTTTCTTTGTAGGGTGACTTGGCGTGCGCTTGACCGTATTTAGCTTTGATAGACCTACGCGCTTTAGACGCGCTTTCTCGGCGTCTGTGAGCCTCATTTCTTGCGGTGCCTCCGAGTCTTCTTAGCTATCTTCTTAGGCTGCGCACTGTGTTGCTTGCCTTTCTTGAGATCCCTGCGCTTCTTACGGGTTGTCGCTTTGTACTCTTTGTCTGAGAGTGCTTTGATAGCACTCTCAGGCAGATAGCGTTCACCGCTGGCGTTTGGCCCTTGGGTGCTGTTGCGTCCACTCTTGGTACGCCAGTTTTGCGCCGTCCACTTCTTTAGACTGCGTTGCGGTGCTTTCACTTGCGCTTCTTACCCTTGGTCTTCTTTTTGTGCATCACAGCACTGCCGTACTGTTTGCGACTCATAGGTTTTTTACCGATCTTCTTGTGTGGCATTAGCTTGTATATCCTCCGCCTTTTTCTTTATAAAGTCGGGCCAACATTTGGGCCTTCCTAGCCGTCCATTGGCCTTTTTTTCCGCCCTTTGAACCAGCCTTAATACGATTAAAAAGGTTCTTACGCATCGTGGGCTTGGTGTAGTTTCCAGCCGCATTGACGGTGCTTTTCTTTTTCTTTTTACCTGATGACACCAGCCGCCTCCAATCTTCGTCTTAATTCTTCTATGTCAGGGTCATTTACCCTTGGGTCAGCTCGCTCGAGCGCAAATGCAGCGTTAGAAACTTGTGGCAAAATCCCGCCAAGAGGCACTGTGATTGGGGAAACAGCTTTGCCGATTTGACCAGCACGAAAAGCTGCTCTACCGACGTTTCTGGGGTTTACGCCAGAAGCGGCGGCAGCACTAAGAACCATTTGCGGAATAGAGGTGCCTTCTTGTCCAGCAGACAAGATGCCACCCGTTTGAGCGCCAGCCTGACCAATCCGTGACCCGCCCATCGGCTGCGTCGATTGCAGGGATAGAGCGCTCGCTACGTCTATTGGATCGTAGTCAATGTCTGGGTTGAGATTTGATAAAAGATCAACCCGACGGCCAAAGTTAGTGTTGACGTTATTGCGCGTCACACTCTGCAACTTACGAATTTTTTGGCTGGTGTTTTTCGTTCTGCCTAACGATAGCTCTGAAAAAATTTCATCTGCTAACTGATTCGCTTGGTCAAAGTCTTCTACAATTTTTTTGTACTGCGGATCTTGTTTTAGCTGAGTAGAAAGGTTTGCTCGTAAATCATTTCTAAACGCAAACTCTGGTGTGCCAGGCTTGTAATCTAGTTTGTCTAGTTTTGCCCTCAAACGAAAAGCCGCTTCCTTGTCAGGTAAAGGGGATTTGGAAAATTCAATGATTTCCGCCTCTATGCGGTCTATTGCTTGATTGGTAGTTAGTTCGTCAAATGTTTCCGCATCTGAAAAATCACCCTTAGCAGCGTCCCTTTCTTTTTTAATAGACGCTAATTTTGAAAAACTTTGGGCAAAGAATGGCCTATTCACCTGGGGTGGAACAGTAACAGTCGTCTTTACTTCGGGAGCCATATTCAATCGGGGCGTTATGGTTCTGGTCTCCTGTTGACCAAAAACATTAGTACCGCCCATATCTATCTCGCTCTTACCTTGCAAGTACTGATCCCTAATACGGTTTCGCAAGGCCGTACCAGCCGCATCAACATCACTGGCAAACTGCTCAGGACTCACGTTTAGATTGCCTTCTCCTGCTGCGGTATCTTGGAATCGTTTAGCTCTACTGCCGAAAGGCATGGATCGCCGACCAACTTCGCCAGCTCGCAAGATCGAATCAGCGGAAGCACCAGAGATAACACCGGCAGTCGTAGCTGCCGCTTGCCCCAACGCATCAGGCAGAGCTTTTGCAGCTCTGCCTACGATTGCACCTGATCCGACATCGCTTAATATCAATGCGCTTCTTGCCGCATCAGACAATTTACTGCCTTCCAGTTTCGATAAGAATTCAGCAGTTTTGGTCGCACCAGCCTTTTCAGAAACTTTCTGACTTAGCGTGATACCGGCTCTGCCTCCACCCGCCACGCCACTGAAAACTGACGCAAGATCTAGCGCTACACCCACAGGATCTGTTTTCGCAGAATTTTGGAATGCTTCTAACGATCCGTAACGATCAACGTAGTAATCGCCTAAAGCCCTTGCTATTTCTTCTTCTGGGGCGTCTCCGTCCGTAGCGAGGCTGTATAGTCCTACGCCTAAATCGTAAGTGTTTTTTGCCGTGCCGATTGGGTCTGTTATAACAGCAATAAAATCCTGCAAAGCTGCATTCGCGCTAGGGCCGATATTGGAGCGCAGTTCCTCAAAATAAGTTTGTTCCTCTGCCGGTCTTTTTAAGTTACGCAGACGTTCCCTGATTTGATCGTTTGTCAACGCAGCCATTCTAGCCCTCTGTTTCTGCTAAGATTTCGTCTATTTTCTTAAGTATAGATGTTTCAACAGTTTCACCTTTGTAGACCTGTTGTAAGGCATCGCCGCCTTTTTCTAGGTAAGTCAAAAGCTGACCTGCATCATCGCGGGTGAATTCGTCCATCAAAGAACCTAGACCGTCTTCGCCAGCACCAAGTTCTTCCAGAATTTCTGACATCTTCTTGCGCTTAAACCCGATAGGACGGCCGTTGCTGTCTCGTGGCCCGTTCTCAATATAGCCATACCTCTCCATGTGATCTTGGAGTCGGTCAATCTCAGCGCTCAAAAACGCATTGATTTTTTGAGATCGACGGATACGGGCTAGATTGAAAATAGGCGGCAAAGTCGGATCGTAGAATCTCTGTTGTAGCTGTATGTTTTCCTGTACGGCAAACTGACCGCCCAAAGTCTCTCTGAGACTTTGTTGGGCGATAGCCCCAGCTAGTGACTGGATGTCCCGACCGCTTGCGTTAATGAAGTCTCTTGCGAGTTCTGGCAAACGTCCGACAACTGCGCCAGATACGTCTTTTCGACCGCTCAGCACAGCCTCTGTAAGTTGAGGCACGATTTGCGCGTATCGCAAAGAGTTTTCAGCCCTCCTCGTTTGGTTTGCGGGGGAGTTAATGTCTTGCAGCAAAGTAAGGGTCTGAGTGCGGGAGTCTGAGTCATCGCCTGTTGGCGCAAAATTATATCGCTTCGATAAAATCCTAGTGTCCTGGTCTGGCCCTTCAATGATGTTGCCTTGAAGGTCGCGGATCTCTCTAAGCCCTTGGCCCAAATCGTTCTCAATAGCCAGATTCTTTAGTACATCAGCTTTATTGTCAGTGCTTGCTGTTGCGACTAATGCCGCTTGCTCCGGTGTGAGCCTTCCTTCTGACGCTAGCTTGTTAGCAAAATTAACAGCGTTACCGGAGTTGATAAAATCTAGCTGTGATTTGTCGTAATCGAATTGCTGCTGTGGATCGAAGTCAAGCCCTCGGCGATTGATTTCGTTTGCAAGCGCCGCCTCGTTAGATAGTCCCATTCTAGGGTCTACATCTAAGCCAGCTCTCATAGCTTGCAAGATTGCACGCTCTCTCATTTGCTGAGAGAGCGCCTGGGCTTCTTGCGCTTGCCTACCTAGTGCTGAAACCGTTTCGTCGTAACCTTGGAGATTGACCGCATTCTGTCGCGCTATATCTAAAGGATCGCGTCGCAAGCCTTTAGCTTGCAGACGCTGAGACAGTATGCCCTTCACAAAATCCATCACGCCGCCTTTACCGGACGGCGTAAGAAAGTCTTGTTGTGCAGGGATAATCGCGGGAGGCGGTAAAGTGACTGCGCGTTGTCTTGCTTCAATGGCTTGACGACCAAGCGCATCTACATCCTGCAAACGATTTTGCAGGATGACCTGTTGACGCTCTAACTCAGTCGTAGGAACAGGACTCATTTGAGCGTTAGCGCTCAATTGAGACAATGCGTTGCGCTTCATTAGTTCATCCAAGGATGCCACGGTTTTCCTCCTGCTCTCTTGCGACAAACATCTTCCCTAAGATGTCGTCTATTGCGTCTTCTGGGAAACCCTCTTTTAAGAGCTGTTGCTTGATGGCAGTCCGTGGGTTTAGCAGACCTTCTGTGCGTTCCCTCATAAACTCGCTAGGGTCTTTGGCAAGTTTCTCGGCATCCTCTTTAATTGCTTCTGCGCGACGAAGTTTTGCATCTAAACGATCTTCGGCTAACTTTCTAAAGTCGCCGTCTTTAACATCGCCTAAAGTCGCCATCTTTTCGCCTAGTTTTTCTTGCGCTCTTTTCATTGCCAGCGCAGCTAACATCTGACCCATGTTGAACCTCTATAGAATTTGGAAACCGCTGCCTCTCGTTCTTTGCGTAATCGGAGAGGGCAGAATCCCTGCACCAGCACGCAAGACATCAAAGGCACGCAACGGAGCTTCACGTTCTTCTAAGAACCGCTTGTAACGATCCTCTAGGGTTTCTTGCGCTAAGGCTCTTTGACGCTCACCGACAGCCTCTAGCGAAGCAGCATCGCCGAACGCCAAGTTACGCTGTGCCTCAGACAATCCGGCTAAGGACTGCGCGCCTCGTAAATTCAAACCCAACGCATCTAGCTCGGCTTGTTGCCGAGCTAGTGCTAGATTCGATTCAAGCTGAGCTTGCGCTAGTGCAGCCTCAAGGTTTGCTGCCTGGTTAGAACGAGCTGCATCGAATTGAAGCTGCGCGGTTGATTGTCCGGCAGCGAGTGCATTCGCTGCATTCAATCGTTGACGATCTAATTCAGAAGCCTGATTTACCTGTTGCGCACTAAGGTCTTGTGCTTGGTTTGCAAGCAGATTCCTAGCAGTTAAATCTTGTGCTGAAAGCTGGCCTTGTTGACCCAGCCGTGCGGTTTCAGTCGCCGCCTGTTGTGCTCTCTCTGCCGATCCAGTTTGAGCTTGCAGCGAGGCCATCTGATTAGCTTGCTGTCGAGCGAGTTCCGCCTGTAGGTTTTGTTGTCCAGCCGTCATACCGCGATTGAGGTCTGACTCTGCAAGAGCTGTTGCAGTATCAAAGCCTTGTCTACGCAAGTCTGCCGCTGTACGAGCCGCTTGTTGCAAAGCAGCCTCATTGGTCTGCGCTTCCAATAAAGCAGCGCCTGTGCCGCCGTAAGCACCAGCACCGACTGCACGAGCACGGTTTGCTACCTGTTGTTGCTGCCGTGCTCTCTCAATGTCGCCTAAAGCTGTATCCACCACCGAATCGGTAAACTGATTCATGTAGGGGTCTAGGTTGGTGTCTCGCAGCATCCCAGCTTGAACAGTAGGAAGGGCGCTAATGTCACGAGCTTGGACGGCTTGTGATCCAATAGTTGGCGCTTGAATCGCGTCAACCGAACCAAGTTGCATAGCATTGACATCGGGCAACGCGGAGATTGACGTTGGAGATACGCCGAGATCAGTGCTTATGTTCGCAACATTAGCGCCCGTATTCACATCAAACGTAGAAATATCCGGCCTAAAACTGGCGACATTCGCAGCCGAATCAATCGCCTGTTGTACGCCTTGCTGCCCAATGCCTGACCGAGCGATGTCAGCCGCTGCTTGCATCCCTTGTAGTTGAGCAGGGGAGGCGGGTGCGACAGTCGCATTTAGATAAGGTTGAAAGGGCTGTTGTGCGAGTTCGCGTCCAGTGTCAAAGACTTGAAGTAGCCTTGACTTAATCTCTGGATCGAAGCTCTGTTGAGACTGTTGTTTATTTCCACCGGCCATGTCGCTTACCTGACGTTGAAGCCACCAAAATTAGGCAAGATGCCTTGAAAGGTGGGCGTTGTTAGTCCAGCAGTCGAGCTAAAGGCGGTGTTGCTGTTAAGTTGTTCTCTTAGTTCTGCAATGTCTTGTTCAAGTGCAGTTGTATCATAAGTTGGTAGATCCGCCGCAGTCAAAAACTGCGACGTATCCATAGGCTGTGCTGTTGCCAACTGGTTAATCTGTGCTTGTTGACTACTCGGATCAAACTGTCTGAAGTCTGGTATCTCCAACCGATCTATTTGATTTTGCAGCTCAAACATTTGATCGCGCAAAACCGGGTCGTCGTATTGGGGAATAGACGCCTGATAGTCATCTATGAACGTCTGCATATCCATAAGCCCTGTCATTGGTGGCTGAACAACAGAATTCATCTGTGACGTACCACCGCTTACGACATCATTCATCGCTAAGTTTACAGCTACTGGATCTGCACCACCTTCCAAGACTTGCTGAAGTAGTTGAACCGCTGGCTGGTAGATCGCGGGATCTGTGTAGTCGATGCGCGTATCAACGACCTCTGTAGGGTCTGCCACATTCAGGCCAGTGCCACTACCTCCGGCACCAGAAACACCCGGCAAGGGAAACTCCTCAAAGTAGCTTGCGTCGGGTTGCGCGATGTTAAGGATGCCACCGTAAAACTCGGCAACTTCTGGCGAAACTATTTGTTGCGCTGGAATAGGCACATAACCGCTGGTTGGGTCTGACGTTGGTTCGCCCGGTGTGCCAGCGACACCACCCATGAAGTTTTGATTGAGAAAAGAGTTCAACAGCACACTCATATACTTCTGCCCATTGTGGTGTGAACATGGTGGTAACCCATGCCTTTCAATGCTCTAGTCCAGCCCTTGCGACCGCTCAGCGTGATTGCTTCGCAATCTAAATACTCGCCATACGCTCGGACTGACGGCTCCATTTCTTTAATTTCTTCTAACGATCCCGCGGCTAAGAAAACGTGTAGAAGACGCTTGCGTGGATAGTCCACAACCTCGGTCACTAGACAGCTTTTTTGTGCGGGCCAAAAAAGCATCTGGCCTGTCTCCACCATCTCGACAACATCTTCAAAGAGATGGGTGCCTCCACAGTATTCAATGGCAGATTCAAGTAGATCTCGGTAGGGCGTCATAACCTCTAATGCCGATTGTTTTGACAGAACCAAACTCATAACGCTGTCGCCGATAGGTTGCCTGAGTTATCAACGGTTACGCTGAAGCGTGAACCGTTGGGTGAACGCAGGATTAGACGCGCTTCACCGACTTCAATGTCTTGCAGCTTCTTGTGATTCAAATCGTCAGCTTGCTCAATCTGCACCGACAGTGCAGATTGATAGCTAACCTGGTAGTTCGGTGGTGGCGAAGGCAATCTCACCGTGCACTCCCTGGCACAACATCTAAACGCATCGTTCCAACACGCCAGCTCTCTGGCGCTGCACCTGTCACTCGCATCTGTATCTGCCGCCCTTGGAAACGCACCGCTGTAGGCGTGCGTGTGAGCGTAAAGGGGCCATGTGTGCTCTCGGTAGCAGTAGGGTAGTTGCGTGTTTTGAACGTCGCTGTAACAGCTCCTGCGCTCGTTTCATCGCTTATTAGTTGTCGAGCTACGGCTAAACGATCACCATTCCCAAGCTGTATCGGCCCAGTCTCTGCAAACACTTCATCGCCAGAGTCATAGGCATAACCCGCTTCATGCTCAAAGACATATCCGTCAGAGCTAACGTAGTTGGGGTAGCTAAATACACCCGCGTCAACACCCGCAGTGCGAGCTAATCTACCGATAGACCATGTGTTCTCTCGGTAGTTATAGATGACGTAACGATCATTTTCGATTGAGTCACTAGACGGGTAGAACCAGATTATCTCGTGGAATGCTGAGTTCAGTACGCCAAACACTTTTGACGATTGAGACTCGTTAATGTCTTCAAACAAGAAGTCGCCTACTGATGACCTGAGCGAGCTGGTGCTGCCGTTGTAGACGAAGAAACCTTGCTTACCCATCCAGTAGGCTGCGTTGTTCGCTACCACACAGGCATTGGCGCTGACTGCGCCACAGCCTGTGCCGACCTGTTGAAAGCCAAAGATAAACGGTGGGCCTTGAAACCTAGCGACATGAGCATCGGTGGTGGTGAGCAAGAGCGTTTCACCGCGCAGTTGCTTGCCGAGGATCAGGTTGCCGTTGGTTTGCAGAATCTGTGAACCGGCTGCATTAGTAGATGCTGGCGTCCAAACATTCGTTTGCTCTTGATCGCTGAACGCAACCTTGGCTCCTACGCCATCAGCACCCAGCGCCATGACTTGACGCGAATCTGTAACCAGCACTGCTGTGCAATTCGTCGGCGCGTTGCTTAACAACGCTGCCGCCGATGAAGCGCTGTTAGCCCACTCATACAGCTTTCCGTCACTGGTGCTGCAAGCAATTACGTTCTCACCAAAGTTGGCTAACGACCAGGTATCGACGGGTGCATACGCTTGGTCTGGCCGGGGCGTATCCCATGCAAACGTGTTCCAAGTTAAACCACCGTAACCGAGGTTCTGTGTCGCGTTAGCGTTGCCGGTGGTGAAACCAGCCGGGGTAATGTCAGTGACCGTTTGATCTTCTGCGATGAAGTAGAGATTAGAGTTGGTGCCAACTACAGTGCGTCTGTTCGCACTGTTGTCTCGGTAGTTGATGATGGCTCTTGCAACGCCAGACATCTGCGTAGTCGTTCTAGCTCTCCACCCACCTATGGGCTGTAAGCTGCCTTCGTACCAACGCACAAGGTTTGCATCATTCCAAGCGTTAGCTTGCTGAAACTCTGTGCCGTTCTTCACCACCCCTGGTGGTATTGAGATGTTAAGCAGTGCCATAAGAACCTGTCTCAATCATATCGGTCAGCGTGTCAGCTCGACCTTTTACTTGGTCAGCCCAGATTGAATCTCTAAATTCATGCGCTGCAAGAATGTAGTCTTGCGACTCCATGTAGCCGATTGCTTTGCGGAAGCCTCGGAACCGAGTAGCACCGAGATTGAAAAAGATGTCAGTGATTGCATCGCGCCGCACATCGTCCAGCTTTTCAAACCACGGGTATTCTCGGCTTAACTCTGCTGCACAACGATTAACATCGTTTTGCAGCAAGTAGTCGATTTCGTCATCTGAGAGGCCGATTCCGTTCTCGCTGATGTTCCGCCCAACGCCTATCGTTTCGTAGCCAGCACTGCACAAGTAAACGTGACTACGCACACCTTCATGCAACTTGAGCATTTCGATTAGACGGGACACGTTACTTGCCTACACCCTTGATGCGTTCAAACGATCTAGCACCACCTAAGCCCAACATACCAAGTAGCAGAGGCATCATTACTGATGCATCTGCTTGAGGGATCGTTACGCCGAATCCAGCAGCAATAGGACTAACGAGAAAGTTGATCGCCATGCCCAGCACAGTGACGTAACCGGCTAGCGGTCTCCAACTTGATTGGAACCAATTGCCTTTGGCATCCAGCTTATTTATCTCAAGCTGCCCTTGCGCAAGCTCTTGTGCGTGCCGCTCAGCCATCGTGGCAATCTCATGCGCTAGCTGTGCTTTTTGGTCTTTATCCTCAATTACTTTGTCGAGTAATTGAGTCGCTGGGCCTATGAGTGAAGTAAGCAAACTCATCGTCTACTCATCCACGCTTGCACACCCATGTGTGCACCGATAACACCGGCCATTGAGATATAGAACAAACCGACTAGATCCGAGAGCGCATCGACTCTAGTTTCTGCGACAGCCGGAGAGACCAACAAAACTGTAAGTACGAGAACCGATAAAAGGCATACCCAAGCCATACGGCGCTGTGAATCGCTTTTCTCTGAAGTGATTTCCATCTCAAGGATGCGGTCTGCCTTTTCCAATTCTTCATCGGTCACGGTTCCGTCTTGGTCGAGGTCTAACGATTCAAATCTACTCTTGTCTTGTAGCTTTTTCGGACTCATGGTTAGTAATCGTCCTCAGATACTTCTGGATCTCTGAAAAGTATCGTTGAACCCGCTTCGCTACGTTTGATTGTTCTAGGGCGGCAGTGGCATTCAAAGAATCGGTTTTGGCCGCTGACGCAAATGCCGTTCAGCTTGTTAACGTTCTGACAGTTGAGACT
>VTLG01006415.1_pt1 | contig 15290 bp, 20 predicted proteins | sample 4694571 | NCBI WGS metagenome assembly VTLG01 (sample SAMN12604809, study PRJNA352737) | marine metagenome | biome: ENVO:00000447; feature: ENVO:00000209|ENVO:00000569|ENVO:01000036; material: ENVO:00002151; isolation source: viral sequences binned using virsorter ...
ACAATGGATAGGTATAAACAAAACCTAAGAGTTAGCAATGACGCAGTGTATAGTTACAATACTAAGGTAGCAACTATAAACCACGTAGCAAGAGAGGTTAAACAACTTGGGTGGTGGTCTGTTACAACACAGAAGCATATAAACTATGTAGCACGTGAGCGAGGTTATAGTGTAGTTGAGTAATAATAGTAGTAGTAATACATAGTTATAAAGCATTAGCGCCCTCATCTTAGAGGGCGTTTGTGTATGTTGTCTTCCCTTTGAAATAAATATCACAGATTAATAAATTAATATTATAATGTTGGAAAAATAACCTAATTTTCAACGTAATTGGGGGGGTATAGGGGGCTATTAACACAAAATCGGATGTAAAACAATACCCGCACCCATTCTAATGCTATTTTTGGGGTTGAGTTACTTTTCTTTCTTTTTATTACTTTTTGTTTCTTTTGTATACTATATAGTATTACTATGTAGTATTACATATGGAGTATTAAATTTTTTATTGCGAAAAAATTTTTGTATATTTGTTTATGGAATTCAAAGAAATTAAAGGTATCAAGCATTTTTTATATGACTCTGTTAAGGAATTCAAGGCGTTTATGTCAAATGAAGAAATCAAGGGTAATTGGAGGGAATGTTACGAAGGTGACTGGGCTTTAACAGACGATATGCATGTATGTCAAATACTCAAACGAAGTCCAATATTTGATGAGGTTTCACGAAAGAACAAGACATTGATACGTACTGTATGTGGAACTTATATTGCAGAGCGTTATACCATGAAAATGTTTGGCGACCATGGAATTCCTGACAATATCTATGCATTTGCAAGGACATTTAAGTCTAAAAATAGGTACCAAAAAGATAACAAGGGTGAAATTAAGGAAGTATTGTTTGCCAAATACGTTGCAAGGGGCAGTGATGTTGTTTCAGCGTTCAAAAAGGTGTATAAGGGGGCAAATAATAAGGCTTATATTTCAAAGAAAACAAACGAACTATTAAAAAAAGAGAGTGTGGTTAATATGGTTAAAAAAGAAGTTGAGCTAATCTTAAAAAACGAGGGTGTTACCCCTGAATGGATTATTGAGCGGTATAAACAAATTGTTGACCTATCTGAAAGGGATACAGATAAGCTTCGTTCACTTGAAGCCTTATCAAAAATGTCTGGTTTGTTCGATACAGAGAAAAAAACAGAGCAAATCAGTGTTGGTTTTGCTGGATTTTTAGAACCAGGACAAAAGGAGCTATTAGATGAAGGAAAAACAAGAATCATTGAGGACGACTCACGAGAGTAGAGCCGAATTAATTGAACATGAAAAAGATTTATGTGAAGTTTGTGATTTTGACTTATATCACAATGATAGATTCACTAAAAGAGTAGGTATGGTAGGTTCAGGGAAGAAAGTTACTGGGTGGATGTGCCCTAATTGTGAGTCAGAATTTGATTTTGACAATAAAATTGTGTATATTTATGGCCAGAATTCAGTCAAAGGAAACGCATGATGTATGGTTATGCCATAATTCCTCGCAATTATTTTGACAAACAACTAAATTATATTTCAAAGGAGAGAAGATGCCACAAGGACCAGGAACGTATGGAAAAAAAGTAGGAAGACCCCCAAAGAAAAAATATCATAAAGGTGGAAAAGCAAATAAAGAAAGGCATATTGCTTCAATTGCAGCTGAAAAAACATTGGATAAGACTTCAATTTTCAATCCCTTAATCCCATTTAAATTTGTAAAAAATGTTATGAAAGAAAGGGAAGCTTCTAGAAGAAAAAAAGTGAGTGATGAGGTAAAAAAAACAACAAAACGTGCTTCTAGGCAATTAAAGCATCGTGCTGAACATGAGAGGATTAGAAGTGAAAGAGAAACAACCGCAGTAAATAAAAGAGAAGTAACAAAAGCAGATGAAAAAGTAAGACCAACATCTAATATTAATGTATCTGCAGCTGCAACTTCTGATGTTGATAATACTAATATTCAGACAACTACAATCTCAGATTTGCAATCAAATTTGCAACAAGAAATGCCCATAACTGATGCTAGAGATAGAAGTATATCTACACTAGCAGAAAAAGCAGAATCTGCAGTTGATTTAAAAACTGAAATAAAACAAGCAGAAAAAAATCCAGAGGTTCAAAAATGGGAACCTGGTCCAGTTGACCCTACTACAACAGCTAGAGATACTGGTCCTGCTGAATTTAACTTACATCCTTATCTTCAGAAATCAAAAAAAGATTTACTTAATGTAAATGAAAGAACAAGAGATGATTATCTTCAGAATTTAGAAGACATAACCTTTGATGAGAAAAAAGCAGTTAATCCTAGTATAATGGAAAAACTCTTGCAAGAAGATAGTGAAATTTATGACCGAGAAACTAAAAAAATAATACCTAGACAAAATTCAGTAACACGTGCTTACAAAGAAGGTGGACAAGTCCAAACTTATAATGCTAAAAATAGAAGTAGTAAAACAAATATATAATGCCAAATACTTTTCAGTTCGACCCACAGTCAGAAGATTATAACTTACTTACAGAAATTCTTCGTGAACTTACTGGGCCAGAAAAAACAGAATCTGGTATTGGCGGATGGAATGAAAGTCCTAGGACATTATTGGATGCTGCAACTAGAATATCATTTCACGAAACAGGTGGAACTTTAGACCCAAGTTCAAGACAAATATATGGAGGAGCACCAAGAGGAGCAGGTTCAGGATTGTTTCATTATGAATTAGGGGAAGACCAGGGAGCACATTCAGCAATAACTAGAGTTGAAAATTATTTTAAAGATTATACTGAGGAAGAAAGACCTAAGTGGTTAGATTTAGTAAATGCTTCAAATGATTATAATTTAGGTGTTTTGAGTCCAGAACAACAATATATAGTATTTTTTATAGACAAAGCTATAAAAGAAAACTCAAGTATGATGGATATTGATGAACCTGGATTTCTTGAAGATTTTTGGATTAATACTCATGCAATACCTAGTATTGAAAATAAAATAGATAGAATTAATTCTTTTAATGAATCACAGGGAATTTATAAAGATACATTATTAGACCAGATACTTCCAAAAGAATTTTTAAGGGAAGAAGGAATATGGAAACTAAAAGATACAAGTCGTAAAGTAGGAAATCAAATACGTAATAAATAAATAATGGAAAATTCAAATCTTAATGAAAAATATAATATGGAATTTTTATTAGATTTTATTAAAAATGCAAATAAGTCTCAAGAAGAGATAGAATTTGAAAATTTATTAAAAGATGCAGGGATAGCTTTAAATAGTGAAGAAGGTTCTATTTTAAAGTCGTATATGGAAAAAGCTAATATGCCTTATATAAAATCTTCTGAAGATGCATGGCCTAGTTTTGGCAAAGGAAAAAGAGAACAAGGGGAGCCAGATACTTTGAATGTTAGACCAGGAAATATTAATGATTTTATAGAAGAATTATCTCATGCTATTCAATATAATCCAAGAACAAAAGATGGAGAATATAGAGAAAATATGAGTGCTATTCGTGATAGTTTAAGGTTTTTTGCTAGACATCAATCAGAAAATATTGGAGATTATAGGTATATACAACCTGGTACTGTTGAATATCAAGCACATAGCGAGATAGCTCCTTCTATTTGGGATGAATTTAACGATATATTTATAGAAAAATTTAAGCGTAAACTAAAATAAATGGCAAATTTAAACCTTCATGGAAATATATCTAATAATGAAAAAATATACAATTTAATTAAGAATGATTTAATTGCATTTGGAAAGTTATTTTCACCACAAGATTATTTAGCTTCAACATCGCCAAAATTCCATCATGAAATAGGGGAGTTATTACTTGATAGAAGTATTCAACAATTAGCATTAGTATTGCCACGTGACCATGCTAAATCAACATTGGCAGCAACAGCTGTTTTACATAGGTTCTTGTTCGCAACTAAGGAGTCTCCTGAGTTTATAGCATGGATAGGTGAAGCGCAAGACCAAGCGACAGATAATTTGGCATGGATTCAGAATCATATTTATTCAAATGAAGCAATTCATTATTATTTTGGAGATTTGCAAGGTGATAAGTGGACAAAAGCTGAAATAACACTTTCAAATGGTTGTAGATTGATTGCAAAAGGCACATCTCAACGTCTTAGAGGTAAAAAACAACTATCGACACGTTATACAGGCATTGTTTTGGATGATTTTGAGTCTGAACTTAATACGAAAACACCTGAAGCAAGGCAACAAATAAAAGATTGGGTTACTGCGGCTGTTTATCCAGCGATTGATTTTGATAAAAAGGGATTTTTATGGTGTAATGGAACTATTGTTCATTATGATTCCTTCCTTAATGGACTTGTTAAGAATTATGAAGCTGCAATGAAAACTGGGGAAGAATATTCATGGGAGGTAACTACACATAAAGCTATTTTAGATGATGGGACTACTTTGTGGCCTTCAAGATGGCCTTTAAAAAAGCTTGAAGAACGAAAGCAGTTTTTTATTGATTCAGGAACACCTGCTAAATTTTATCAAGAGTATATGAATCAAGCAAAATCACCTGAAGACCAAATATTTAGTGAAGAAGATATAAATGATGGAATGTATAAAGGGGATATAAGATTTAATGATGAAAATCAATCTTGGTATTTAAGGTTAGAAGAGGGGGAGGTAAAATATGTTAATTTATACATGGGTGTTGACCCTGCTTCAACACTTAGTGTTAGGAACGACTATAGTGTTATTATGGTTATTGGTGTTACTTCTGAATATGATTATTATGTTATTGAATATTGGAGGAAGAGAGTCCTGCCAATGGACTGTGCCGACCAGATATTTAAAATTGCAGAACGATATAAACCAATTAGAAGAATAAATATTGAAACTATTTCTTATCAGGAAATGTTAAGGGATTATGTTCATAAGCGAAGTAAAAAAGAAGGAAAGTTTCTTCCAGGTATTGAACAGGGAATAAAAGGATATGGTAACCAAAAAAAGAAAGATAGGTTATTTGAAGGATTACAACCAATGTTTAAAGCTGGAGCTGTACATTTAAAGAAAAATATGCATGAATTTATTGGGGAGTTATTGGATTTTCCAAAAGGGAGTCATGATGATACCATTGATGCTTTCTGGCTTTCAACTCAATTTGCAAAAGGAAAGAAAAAATTAAATTCATCGTATGAATTAGACAAGGAAACAGGTAAATGGAAAAAGCCCAAAAAGAGTTACAATTGGATGACAGGAGCACGTACTTGATTTTATCATTAAAAATATGTTATATTATAGGTTATGATTCCTAAGGATAAAAGAGCAGAACGTGTACAAGAAGTGTGGAGACGCTGGTATGATGCCAGAAAGGATTGGGATTTACATGCACGTGAAGACATTGATTTTTATTTAGGAAATCAGTTTACATCACAAGAAATAAAGGAACTTGAATCCAGGAATCAATCGAGTGTTCCTCTAGATAGACTTTATTCTGCAATTGAACAATTCAAAGCAATTATAACATCAAAACCTCCAAAGTTTTCTGCTGTAGGCAGAGAGGAGTCTGATGTTAAACTTGCAAATGTATGGAAAACAATACTTGAGTATATATGGGATATATCAGATGGGGATGAAACATTTAAGCAAGTAGTTCATGATTATGCTGTTACAGGGTTAGGTTATTTTTATGCTTATATTGATAGAGAAGCAGATTATGGAAGAGGGGAAGTTAAATTTACATATATTGACCCATTCAGAGTTGTTGTAGACCCAAATGCAAGAAATAAATATTTTGATGATGCAACAGGAATGATTTTATCAACTATATTATCTAAAGCACAATTAATAGATTTATATCCTCAGTTATCTCAAGAGTCTGAAAATGGAAAGTTATTAATAGATGAACTTGAAAATTATAGTGATGATGATACTTATCCATCGCATACAAATGAAAGAACAAAGGGTTCCTTTACACCTGATGTAGTAAAAGATTATGATAAAGATGAAGGGGCTGAAAAATATCAATTATTAGAATATTTTAGTAAAGTTAAAGTTCCTTTTTATAGAATAGTAAATTTACAAAGTGGTGAAGAAAGAATACTTGATGAAGAGAATCTTCAGAAGTTTTTATCTCAAAGAGAAGTTGAAAAAGCCTTTAATCAAGGACTTCTTGATATTGCTCCTATAACACAAACAAGAGTTAAGATAACATGTACATTAGGCCAAATTGTTTTATATGAATATGTATTAAATACAGAAATATTTCCAATTGTGCCTATTCCAAATATATGGACTAATACTCCATATCCAATGAGTGACGTAAGAAAGAATAAAGATTATCAAAGATTTTTAAATAAAACTATGTCTTTAATAACATCTCATGCTCAAGCAGCAGCAGGATTAAAATTATTAATACCTCAAGGAAGTGTTGAAGATATAGAGGAGTTAGAAAGAGACTGGGCAAATCCAAATGCAACTATAGAATATGACCCATCGTTTGGAGAGCCTCATTTTCCATCACCTCAGCCACTTGCATCATCTATTATGCAATTACCTCAGATGATATCACAATATATTGATTTAAATATGGGTATATTTGAAATGCAACAAGGAAATGCAGAAGCGGCACCAAGAACTTCATCTGCTACTATGATGCTAGAAGATTTTGGTCAACGTAGAAGTAAATCAAAATTAAGAGATATTGAAGGTGGATTAAAAAGATTAGGACAAGTTATATACAATTTAGCAAAGGGACATTATAATTTTCAAAAAACATTTAGAATTGTGCAACCAAATAATGATTTAAATGAATATATGGTTAATAAAAGAATGTATGATAATAAGACAAATGAGTTAATGTCAATAGAAAATGATATATTATTAGGCCAATTTGATATAAGGATTATAGGTAATTCTACAATGCCATCAAATAAATGGGGAGAGTGGAATATTTATATGGAAGCATATCAAGCAGGTTTGATTGATAGACAAGAAGCTCTTAAGAAGACAGAAATATTCGACAAAGAAGGAGTTATGCAAAGAATGGATATTGTTCAACAATTACAACAACAATTACAGGGTGCACAAGAGCAAATTAAAAAATTATCTGGCGATTTACAGACAGCAAATAGAGCAGAAGTTCAGTCTAGAAAACGTACAGAAGTAGAAAAATTCAAGACAAGTCTTAAAGGACAGGAACTTGAGAGTAAAAGCGCTGGTAAAGTAGCGATTAATAAACTAGAGAGTGCAGTTAAACTCGAAACAGAGAGATTACGTTTACGTAGTGACTCTCAAAAACAAGAAGAGAAATTGCAATCAAAAGGAGCAAAATAATGAAAGAAAATCTAAGTACAACATTAGGTAAAACTTCAGATAGCGTATTAGGCGGTCAAAATAAAGATGATGAAAGTTCTGATTGGGAGTCTCAAGCTAAGTATTTCCAATCTGAAAAAGATAAACTTTATTCAGAAAATCAAAAGCTTAAACAATATGAACAACTTGGTAAAGTATTGGAATCTCGTCCAGATGTTGTCGAAAGTATGACAGGAATGCTGAAAGGTCAACCAATTGAAACACAAGAAGAGGAAGTTCAGGTAAGTAGAGATGAATTTGACAGTTGGGAAGCCTATAATGACCCACAATCGCCTTCATATAAGTTAAGAAAGCAACAGGAAGAAAAGGAAATTGATGCTAAGGTTGATGAAAGGTTGGGAAAAATAGAGCAAAAAGCGGGTATGGATGCTCTTGAAACTCAACTTAGAAATAGAGGATTAAATGATGGGCAAATCAAATCGTTTTTTGAATTTGCAAATCAAAGTCCAGCAAATCATGGTATTGATGGAGCAATCAGAATGTGGCAAGCTGTAACTAATGAAGCAAAAGAGAATCCCTTGGATGCAGTTAGAACTAATCAAACTTTCCCACAAAGTGGAGGAGTCCTTCAAGGACAAGCTCCAACAACTGAATCAGATGATGATACTTTGTGGAAATCTATTGTATCCGCTGGGGATAAAAGTGTATGGTAATTATTAAATATAAAAATGGAGGTTTTTAAATGGCTATAAATAGTGGTACATTAAAAACTTCAGGTGTAGGTAAAGGAACTGAGTATACTCATGGAACTGCGCCTCTGGATACTGCAGCGAATATAGGACAATTTGCAGATACTAGAAGGAAGCATGACTTTGGTGACAGAGTTGCTGAATTAACACCTGAAGAGTCTCCATTCTTTGTTTATCTTAATAAAGTAGCGAAAAGACCAACTGTTGACCCAGTTTTCAGATTTATGGAAAACAGGTCAAAAATCGATTGGACAAGTCGTAACTTTTTCTTAAGCGCAGCACAGTCTGCTCTTGTAGCTGGTTCAAGTTATTCAATTAGCGTTGATGATGGTAGCGGTGCTACCATAGATTGGCTTATTAAAGGAATGGTTATTGCAGTTGAAACAGTCGATGATACAAATGGTAAAGCATATACAACAGTACGTATTGAAAATGCACCTGCAGATGATGCAGCAGGAACTAGCACTGTTTTTACTGGTAAAGTAATTGCAACGTCAAGTTCTAGCATTACAGGATATGGTGCTGCTGCTGATGATGCTCCTTGTACAGTCGTTGGTACTGCTTTTGAAGAAGGAACAGGTTCTCCTGATGTATGGTCAAGTCAATTAGATGACGAATTTGGTTATACTCAAATCTTCAAAACAAGTGCTGAAATGACTAATACAGCGATAGCTACTAATTACAGAGGATATGCAAATGAATGGCAAAGAATATGGAATCTTAAATTAAGAGAACATAAAGTTGATATTGAAAGAGCAATGTTGTTCGGTCAAAAAGCTAGAAGAGGTGGTATAGCTTATTCTGAAGGTATTATAGGAATGATTGTAGGAAATGCAGGTGCAGCAACAGGCGGCACAACTGCATTATCTTATTCTTCTGGTAAACCTTATTATAGGACTGTTACAACAACTGAGTTCAGTTATGACTTGTTTTTGAGTGATTTTGAGGTTCTATTCGACCCTGCAAGGGGTGGTTCATCTGATAAGCTTGCATTGGCAAGTCTTCCAGCTATAACAATGTTCAATAAATTAGGAGCAAGCGGTACTTTTGGTATGGCTGCAAATTCTTCGTTTCTTGACAATACGTTATCTGGTTCTACTGATGCTAGTGCATATAATATTGATTTTGGCAAAGTTCAAGGTTCTTTTGGACATAGTTTAATGAAGATTGACACAGTTCATGGTTCATTAGCTCTTGTTAAAGAACCCTTGTTTAGAGGTTTTGCTAATACAATGTTAGCGCTTGTTGATATGAATCAAATTGCTTACAGACCTTTGGTCGGAAATGGTCTTAACAGAGATACTCACATTATAACAAATGTGCAACAGGCAGATGAAGATTTACGTAAAGATTTGATTCTTACAGAAGCAGGTCTTGAAGTTGCTCTCCCTGAAACACATATGTTGTATAACTTTGAAGGGATTAATTCGTAATGAGAAGTGATAAATTAAATCAAAATAGTGGCAAATTCGGCGACATGGACTCTCCTGTACTTAGAGATTATAGACAGGAAGTACTTCGTCAATCTGATGATAGTAATACAGCAATTACTTTGACAGTAGCTCAGAGCGGTGCATTGATGTTACTCGATGAGAATGAGGCTTATACAATCACATTACCTGCAATTACACAGGCAGATATAGGTGTACATTATACATTTATGGAAACTGTTGTAAGTGATACATTACGTAAGGTTGTTACAGCCTATGATAATGATTATCTTGTTGGTGGTGTTGTAAATGCATTTGATGCAGCAGGTGATACAGATGTCTTGATAGGATTCGTGTCAGCTGGTGCAACAGATACTACTATAGTAGTTAGTGATGGTGATTTAGCTAACGCTGGTGGTGGTCTTGGTGGTACTGTGACAGTAACTGCAGTATTAGCTGGTAATGTTGAATCTGGTGGTGGTGCTAAATTGGTATGGGCTGTAACTGGTAAAAAAGTTGCTCAAGCTATTACTGATACAGGTGCTGCATACTTTGCTTAAACTTAATCTTAATCAATAAGGATTAATAGTTTTGTAGAACTATGGAGTGGGTCGTATAAAGGGCTCACTCCAAATCTACTAAGATTTTTACTAACTTAACAGCCCATTCACGCACAGCCAGTGCTTAGGGCAGGAGGAAAATATGGCAGCAACAGATATACATAAGTACACAGTACAAGAAAAACTCAATAAAATGGACATTGACCTAATTACAGTTACCCCAACTGTATCAACAGGTTCTACAGACGCAGATGCAGATTTATTATTTGATTCTTTAGAAATTGAAAATGCAGTATCAGCTCTGGGAGGAAGAGCAATATTACAATCAGTAAGCGTTTTTCATAAAGGAGACGAAAATGTAGTATTTGATTTATTATTTTTTCAAGTAACTAAAGACCTTGGGGCAGCAGGAGCTGCATTAACTTGGGGTGGAAGTAGTGAAACAGATAATGCAGATGCCGCAGTATTATTAGGACATGTAGCTATAACAGATTGGTGTGATTTAGTAGATGTTCAAATAGCTACTAAAAATAATATTGGATTAGTTTTAAAAGCAGCAGCAGGAACTACAAGTATTTTTTGTGCTGGTGTATGTAGAGGAGCAGCAAGTGGTGACCATACAGTTGCAACTAATATTGATATTAGACTAGGCTTAGTAAAAGACTAATGTTTTCATCAAGAAGAACTACAACACTTGGAGGTTCAAAATTCCAAGATAATTATTCTGTAGAGTTTAGTGGAGATTCCACTGAAAATAATGAATATATGAAAACAACAGATACCTATCAATCAACAATTAGAGGTAATTGGAGTGTATCTGTGTGGATTAAACCAGAAGATGGACAGCCTGGTGCTTTTGATATAATATTTGGTAGTAAGAATTCATCAGCACAAGATATGATACAAGTTGGAATACAAACAACTGGTAAATTACGTACTTATTTCAGAACTAATAATGACCCTGATGAGGGAGAGAGTGATGTGGTATTTGCAGATGGAGCAAGCGATTGGGTTCATTGTATATGGTCGAGTACAAAAAATGCAACAGATGGATTTACATGGTATTTTAATGGTGCTTCAGCAGGAAGTGCAGATTCAACTGCAATTACAGATGTTAATTGGGAAGCATTTACAACAGATGTAGACCCATGGATATCTGGTTTAAATTCTAATGGAAGTTTAAGTAATTCATTTGAAGGGAATATATCAGAAGTTGCTTTTTATAATGTAGCTTTAACTGCTAATGATGCAGCCACAATATATAATGGAAGAGAAGCATTTGACCATAAAAATTGGTCTAAAGCACAAAATGTAGTTGGCTGGTGGAGATTCGGTGATGGTCCTGAAAATGGTGCAGGAACTACACTATATGATTTATCAGGTAATGGCAATAATGGAACATTACATAATACTGATGCTGGAGATATAGAAGGAGATACACCATAATGTCTTTCAAATCAAAAAAACAAAGAAGTTGGGAAGATGAGGTTAGCACAAGTAATGCAAAGACATATTTGAAGAAAAGGCAAGATATCGCTGAAACTGGTGGAACAATATTTGGAAATTCACATGATGAAGGTGGAATTCCTATTGAAGTTGAAGGTGGAGAAATTATAATAAATAAGACCGAAAATAATGCAGCAGGCAAACATGAAGATAACTTGCTTGCTTTAAATGAAAATCCTGATGCATGGGAAATAGTCCCTACAAAAGATGCAAGGAAAAGAGGAAAGAGAATAGGATGAGAATATATTTTTGTGATTGTGGTGGAAAAGTTACTATGGATAAAGAAAAACCTAAAAAATGTGATTGTGGAAAAGTTTTTGGTGGTGGAAGTTCTCATTTAAATTATATAAATATGAATAAAACTTGGAGTAGAACAACTCAAATTGAATTTAGTACAACTACTATGGATGAATCTATAAAGAAGATGAATAATGGCTGATAAGGAAAATAAATAATGGCTAATTTTGATGCAAAAATACAAGATTTAGTTGGTACTGGTTTTACAGACCAAACTGCTATGGATACATGGATGACTGAAGGAGCAAAAGAACTTATAAATATATTTCCACCAGATTTACTTCTTCAATGTGCAACAGAAACATCTTTAAGCAATTCTCCTACAACATTAACTAGCATGGATACAAGAGGTGCTATTATGGGAGTAACAAGAAGTGATGGAACTAGAAATCATCCATGTAGAGAAGTTCCAGGATTATATAGAGATAGGGCGACTGATTCATCTGATATGATGTTTCATGGAAGTATAAGTGACCCTGTATATTATGTTTGGAATAATATTCTTCATGTAGTTCCTACTCCAAATGCAGGTGAAACTGCAACAGTTCAGCATATTAGTTATCCTTCTATAAGCGCAACAAGTATAAGTACTATAAGTAATTTTCCAGATAATGCAGAATATTTAGTAATATTATATGCAGCGAAAAAAGCGTTGCAACAACAAATGAATAGTAAACAAAGTAGTTTACCTAGTGATATTTCAGCTCCAGTACTGGTAAGCGTTGGCTCATCCCTGCCAACCTTTTCCGCACCTAGCTCGTTCGTACTTATTCCCCCACCAGCTGGAGCTGATGTAGATTTATCATCAATAACATTTTCTCTTCCTAATGTTCCAATAGCTTCTCCTAATTTTAGTGATATAGATTTTTGGATTACTACAGAAGAAGACGCAGAAATGGCAATTGCAAGAATACAATCAGTTGGACAAGAAATTGGGAAATATGCTACAGATATTCAATCTTATACAGCTGAGGTAGGCAAAGAAACACAAAGATTTCAAGGAGAGATTGCAAAGGCTTTACAGAAATATCAATCAGAAACAGGTTATGATTTAGGGAAGTATACAGCTGAGGTGCAGGCTCAAGTACAAAGATTTAATTCGGATTTACAAAAGAATTCAACAGATTTTATGAATAATTTGCAGAAATATCAGGCTGAGTTTGCAAAAGTATCAGCAGAGAATCAAAATACCTTGGGTAAATATGCTCAAGATATGGCAAATTATAATGCTAAAATACAAAAACATACTGTTGATTATCAATGGTTACAAGGACAATATGCTATGGTAGAAGCTGATTATCAAAAAGGAATACAAGCATTGATTTCAGGAGGAAGACCTCAGCCTCAACCACAGCAACAAGAAGGAGGACAATAAATGGCAGCAGATAGAGCAACAGTAAGTATATCAGCTTCATTATTACCAGATGAAATAAAGACATCTGTTGGAGGTACCCTAGTATATGATTTAGATGACTATGGTGATAATAATAAATGGGCATATTCACTTACTATTGTAGGTGCTTCATCAGAAGATGCTTTATTACCAACAGTTAATTATTTAGGACAAGGTACTGCAGAAGAGGGAGGAACAGCATCAGTAGCAGCTGATGATGATGTTTTATTCCTTTTTGTAAAACATTCAGGAACAACTGATGGTTCAACAGCAACTACAGCTACATTAGCTTTAAATTTAGCTGGAACTGCTGCAACAGGTTCGGCAGCTGGTGATATAGTGTTAAAACCAGGTGAATGTTTTGCAGCAAGAATGGGTACTGCTAATCCTATGCAAAATATAAATGCGGATTCATCTTCAGGTAATATACAAGCTCAAGTATTTGTTATAGCTGATGATGGTGGTGTGTAAAATAGGAGATTAAATGGCTAAAAGAACATATCCAAATAATTATTTTTGTTGGTATAATGATGATGCGAGACTTGCAATATTATGTTTAGATACTACTGCAACAGATGTTAGTGAAAGAACATCTGAGCGATGGGATACATATCAGGATGATGATGCGTCTAATGCATTAAGGATAACATATCATTCAAAGTATGAAAAACTAACATCATTATCAGATGATTTATCTATTAAATCAGGTTTGGATAGTGGTTTACATAATGCTATTATATGCTATGTTAAATCAAGATTATTTGAAGATGCTGGAGATATACAAAGAGCACAATATTTTAGAGCAATGTATGAGAGAACACTTAAACAATATCCCTCAAGAAAATCTGGGGTAAGAGGTTTATCTGTTCCTAGATTATAGGAGAATATATGTCATCAACAGATACAACATGGAAAACTGAGGGAAATACAAAAGCAGGAGGTAGTTCTTCTGCATCCTCATCTCATAGTCTTACAGTAAAAGATATAAGAGATGAAATTGAACATCTTTTTGGAAGACAATCTGAAAATTATTTATTAAGATTAATTAATGATGGTATGCTTGAATTGTCATCAAAAAAACAACATTATACAGTATCTGCAAATACAGATTTAGAACAGTATAAAAGATGGTATAAACTTGATGATTCTGTTATCGATGTTATAAAGGTTGAAATATTGGATACAAATAATAGATTTGTAAGAATTTCAAAATTAGTAGACCCTCATAATTTATTGAGGGATGATACAGATGAAACAGATGATGTATTAACATCATCATAGGAGAATAAATGGGTGACTTAAATGAAAAAATAGAGTCTTTGAAAAAACAGCAAGAGCAAGCAAAGGAACTATTCGTTAAGTGTCAAGGTGCAATAGAGATGTTAGAATCAATATTAAAAGAAAAGGAAGATTCTAAAAAAGATAAGAAGTAGTTTTTTGAAATAAAGGGGGTATATGGCTAAGAAAGATAAAGGCGTTATACGTAGAGCAATAGTAACGCCAGATAAACATTTCCCTCTTCATGATGATGCAGCAATTAATGTTGTGTGTAAAGCAATAGAAATAGTAAAACCTGATACTTATATCGATTTAGGCGATACAGGTGAATGGTCATACTTTAGTACGCATTATTGGAGAGGAAGAAGTAGTAAACCGATGGAAGATTTGATTCCATTACTAGATAAAGATGTAAGTGATGTAAATGAAGGAATGGATAGAATCGATGAACCTCTTGATAAAGTAAATTGTAAAGAAAGACACTTTATTCAAGGGAACCATGAAAGATGGTGCGATAAGTTTGTAACAAGACATCCATATTTATCGCATTATATGCCTGAAAAATCTTTACGATTAAAGGAAAGAGGATATAAATATCATCCTTATATAAGAAGAAAATTGTTAAAGATAGGCAAATTAAACTTTACGCATGGTAAGTATGTTCCAATACATCATGCAAAAAAACATCTAAGCTATTATAAGGAAAATGTTATGTATGGGCATACACATGACTTACAAAGATTTACAGATACTTGTGCAGGTGGAACAA